>Ga0194115_10007546_pt1 | contig 10764 bp, 12 predicted proteins | sample TA2MahsurfametaG_3_FD_148656 | JGI IMG/M metagenome (GOLD analysis project Ga0194115, IMG submission 148656) | Freshwater microbial communities from Lake Tanganyika, Tanzania - TA2015002 Mahale S4 surface | ecosystem: Environmental > Aquatic > Freshwater > Lake | place: Tanzania: Lake... | reverse complement strand
ACACTTTGTAAAAAGGCTATGCCATCTGTAGCTGTCAAAGTCAGAACATTAGGATCGGGTTGGAATGTCTGCCCTAAGTCCGATAAAGAAAGCCAACCTGTATATATAACATCTGACTCACTATTTACTGCAACCTCTACTTTATATTGTGTATCACCACCACCAGCAAAAGTCATTGCATTTACTATATCATCAGTAAATACCCTTATTGTGCAACTTTTACTTTTTATAGTGGTAAACTTATCTTCTGAGTTATCTACTGTCTGTAGGACAATAGGAGCATCAGCCATCTCTAAAGTTACCTCTGACCCATCATCTTCTGTGGTGTCTGTAATCTTTAGATAAAAGGTTTGCTCATTCGGACTATTGTCCGTGTAATCAACCTGAGTATTGACAAAACTTCCTTTATAATAATTAGCCATTAACTCTTAATTGACTTCTTTGTGTCCTGGCATATGCCAAAATGATGTCTTGCCCTCTTAATACAGACATCCCTGATCCTCCACCATTTGTTCTGCCACTCATAAATGAACCTACTGCATTATTGGGTACAATAGAACCACTAACTGCAGGAACAAATAACTCAGGACCTCTTTCTCCTACAACATAAGGACTGCCACCACTAACAGGACCTCCTGTTGCCCTAAAACCTCCTAATCTACCAAAGATTGCAGAAAAGCCTTGCACACCACCTAAACCACCCGGAAATATTGCAGATAATATTGCTGCTAAAACAGCAGTTGCAGCTAACTTTTGTATGACTTGTACTAATATGGCTTTTACACCTTGTCCAAAGGCTTCAAATGCATTTTCACCTCTTGATATGGCTTGTATCATTGCATCCAATGAAGGAGTTAAAGTATTAGCAATCATATTTCCTGTCTCGGCTAAATCTTTCTGAGCTGCAGTTAATCCCTTAAAGCCCATAAACTCAAACTTCTTTAATTTCTCAGCATCTAATGCTAAAAGCAAAGAAGCATCTAATGGCTCACTCCTTTTAAAGTAATTTTCCATCTCCTTTTTGATCAAAGCAGCAACAGGACTAACACTTTTTGCTACTTCTACAGGATCACCAGGGAACTTTAATGGAACTTCTATTTCTTCCTGTTGTAAAAAAGAGCTAAAATCTAACTTACCAATCTTAATATTTTTGCCTTTATTAAGATTCTCATTTAATTCACCAAAAGCATTAGCTAAATTTAGTGCTGGTTGTAAAGACTCCATTAATTGAGCCTTTAAACTTGCAACCATCATCTCATAGACATTAGTAGTGCCTATTGCTGCTCTTTCTGCTTGTGTTTGATTATTGTAAGCAATTACTCCATCTGAAATTGCCTTATTTTTATCTTCAGCAATTTGTGTTAATTTTTGATCAGTAGTTAGAGAAGTAAATTTAGTTTTATTACCCTTATCAAGTTGTAATCTTTCTCTTTCTCTTGCTAATTCTAATGCTGTAACCTTTTTAGCTGTTTCCTCTACTTGTTTTGCTATAGTTTCTTGTAATCCTTTGACTACAGCTTGTCTAAGAATTGTATCAACAAGTAATTGATATTTTTGAGTAATATTATCTAAAGTAATAGCTTCTTTATCTAAACTTGGTAGATATTGGGCATACTCTTGATTTAATAATTTTATAGCCTTTGCCCTATCCTCTGTGCTTGCTGTAATATTCTGTGCTAAACCAACAATTGATGTAAGTCTAACTAAATCTGTTGCTAATGATTCTGCTAATTTATCATTTGCCTCTTTAGCTGCACCCAATCCTCTTGTCCAAGCTGAGAAACCTGTTATTGCAAATGTTAGAGCTGATGTAATACCACCTATGGCAAGACCAATACCAGCAGGACCAGCCAAAGAGCCTAATAAAGCTCTTAAAGCTCCACTTGTACTTCCTGTAGATATTTTTAATTGTCCAAAAGAATCAACTAATGGTCCAATATTATTTTGAATACCAATAAAGCCAAATGGAGCATCTTGAACTACTCTATTTAAGTTTGTTATGGCTTGATTGGCTTGACCAGCAGATTGTGGTAATCTATTAAAACTTGCAGCCGCTTTGCTTACTGAATTACTAACAACAGCAGCACTTTTACTCGTTTGATCTAATTCACTTTGTACTTGATTAAGACCTGCAACAGCACTACTGACATTCGCCCCTATTTGTATCTGTAAGCCTTCAGCCATTCTTTATTCTTTTTAGTGCTTCCTTTTCCCTCTTAGCTTTTAATAAAGTCCTGATCTGCTCTTGGCTTAGTTCTGCTTTATCATCAAGCTGCCAACTATCCATCACAAACCTTGCTCCATTACCTTTTCCAATAAATGCCTCACAAATGAGTGCAGTCTGAAACCTTAACAAAATTGAGTCAGTCTTAACCTTCTCAATATAACCTTTTCGTAAGAGTATATACTCATCTACCTCTAAGTCATAAAACTGATGCGGAAGTATGCCAATCTGTCCAAATGCTTCCGACCTCATCTCATCCCAGGTCAGGGTTTTGCCTGGGCTTACTTTTCCCCCTCGTCTTTCGGTTTGTTAACTTCTACAAACTTATTGATTAAATCTGCGGCTTCTGTCTCATCCATACCACCTACCCATTCTTGCACTTGTTCTATAGTCACAAACTCAGGGTTTTTCATTACTTTGTTATGGCAGTTAATACCACCATAGACAAGACCACAAATAAAGTCAAATTGCTTGTTTGGTTTACTAAGAAGCTCAGACATTAGTAATGGATCGGAAGAAGTGGCTTCCCCATAGTATTTGGAAAACCACATCTTGCCTACATCCAATGTTCTATCTTGACCTCCTATGCTGTGTGTGATTGTTTTCATAGTGGTTTAGCTTGCAGGTTCAGTATCAATGTCTCCTTCAATTTCAATGGTCATAGTAAACTTAGCAGTCTGACCGCTTGTGTTCTGCTGACCTAATGCACTAATCCAGCCATATCCACCGTGATAGATAGTCTCTGCTGAATCAGTTAAATGCCAATACTTTTGTGTGTTGTTGGCATACAAAGTTTGGAAATCATTGTAAGAAGCCTCATTTGCATCAGGAACGGTGTCAACAACTGCATTCAATGTGAATCGGTTGTTTTGAGGTCCTAATGTTTTTAAAGTTCCACAGTTAGTTTCATCACTAACCACATTGCGGCTGCCATCAAATGATCCCTCACTTTGGCAAACAGCCGACTTTCTTGCACCACCCGGCGTGTCAGAATATTCAATGAACATCACACTGCCTGAGATTGTTGTAGCATCTGCCATTTTGTTTGTATTTAATTTTGATTTATAATGTGTTCGTATCTCTTTATAACCCTAAAAACCTTCTCTGCTCCATCATCCTCATACAATTCTGTCTCAGATTGTACTGTTAACTGAGTGATTTGAAAGTCTGTTAAAGTTATCCCATAGGAGTTAGGACTTAGCATAATTAAGTCATCTATCTCTTGGGCAATATCATATGCAGTCTTGCTATTGGCAATTGTAGGAAAGTGTGTAAGAATCTCTACAACTAATATAGCAGACCGAAAAAATGCGGAATTGTTTAACTCATTGTCTGTAGAGCCTTCAGCTCTTATTAAGACAAAGTTGCCTGTTTCTGTAACAGGGACTGCATCCTTATAGACATTGACTGATAACTCACCATTTAAGGTTTGATACCACTCTGTCTTTATTTGATATAGTGCATTTTTATATGCCATCTAATACCCTTGTTACATTTTGCACCAAGTTATTCCTAACCGGTGTGATTTGTTTAAAAAAGAATGGTTTAGGACTTATTCCATTCTTATAAATACTTCTTGCTATTAAATAAGCAACCCTATCTACTTCCTTGCCTGTTGCTATCCTTTTCCTTTTAACCCAACCTTTAATAGCATCTATCAATCTTAATGTTCCACTACCTTTAGCACCTTTGTATTGACTTGCAAACTCCTCTGTGCCTGGATATGGGTTAAACTTTCCCTTTGTTCCAAACTCTATAAAAGGAGCATAAAAAACATTGGCACTAACAGTATATTGTAGGTCTTTAGTCTTACTATAAGATATTGACCTTAACAAAGTACCTCTATCTCCTCCCTGACTTGCCAAATCTTTCTTAGCCAATCCCACAAAGTTCATAGCAGCAGCCTCTAACTCAGCATCCACTAAAGTTTGTGTCTCTTTAGTAGCCTTTTGTATTTTGGCTTGCAGTTGCTCTAAACCTATGACATTTGCTTTAATCAAGTTCAAATATTGAAAAGGCTGATATCTCCCAATTAAACCGTTGCTCATTTACCCTTTTGGCATTACTAATTGCATAGGTCTGCCCAAAGTATTCAATCTTATATTCAGGAGTGATATTGTAGTTTCTAAAGTTTATCTTAAATACCTTACTGTCTCCTAAGTTAGTCTTGCCATCAGCTTGTGATCTACCACCCCCATCATCTGTCACCTCTGCCCACATTTTGTAGGTAGTGCTTACAGACTCAGTTGCATCACCATTAGCATCTATTGTAGTGGTGTACTTTAACAACTTTATGGGTTTTGTAGTACCTATCATCCTAACCAATTTGCAGTCTTGTACTTAGCAGCTAATACCATAGCCTCTTTACTTAAACCTTCTACATTCTCATCACCTCTGTTAATGTAACGATATGCCACCTCTTTCATTACAGCCTCTTTTAAGCCTTTTGGAAGTACAGCATATCCACACTCATACTGCATAGTCATTTCTGCATATTTAGGAGTCTTTAATACCCTACCATTAAAAGATACAGAAAAATCATCCGTACTTATAGAATCGCCTTCACTATCTTTCAAAAATAATATAGTATTTACAGGACCAAAAGGAATCTCAAAGTTACCTGCAAGGTTAGTAAACTCAATCTCCATTGTCTTAGGCAAAAAACTCTCTCCTGTATATTCCTCTAATCTTTGTCTGGCTGATACTATTAACTCAGCAATGATATTGTCATCATCATCAAACTCTGAAGATATTGATTCCGAATCATCAATAAAACCTTCTAATCTTAGATAGTTCTTCATCTCTGCAACTGTCACTACATCTGCCACAATAGTAGTAGTTGTGTTTACATATACAATAAATAATTTCTCACCAGGGTTGAAGTCTAAGTCAGGATCAAATGTTAAAAGACCTGTAGCAGCATTAAATGTATATTCTTTGCCCACCGGACTACTTGACACTCTTTCATAAGGATCTGACTCTCTCCATAAACCCTTAATGGTACAACCTATTAATTGACTAATTGTTTCAGTATTACTGCCATCAGTAGTGTCAAAAAACTCTGAGGTAATACCAAATGACTCATTTGAGGCTGAACCCTCATCCACTACCTGCCAATCTATCAGTAAGTTGTACAACATAAGATTTATTTAAAAAAAGGGGTGGGCCGAAACCCGACCCCTATCACCACATCAACCACAGCAATTAGAATGTTCCATAGATAATGGCATCTGTTCTCATAATGTTGATATCTTCAAAACATTCAACACGAGCAGTTACCAAGTTCTTTTGGAAGTTGTCGCTATCCTCATAAGAGAATTCAACACGGAGACCTTCAGTCTCTACACGCTCAAGGTAGTTAGCATCAATGATCAAGGCTTTGTCATTAGTAACCCAAGAAGCACCAATTACAGGTACACCTGCGATACGAACATTACCATTAGCATCAATTACAAATCCACCAGGTACAGAGTAGTCTGCGGGTTTAGTCTTTAACAAGTCAGCCCATTGTGCATAGCTTACAAGAGCAAAAGAAGCCTCAAAGTTTGCATCCAATTGGTTGGCAATCCAGTCAACTAATTGCTCAGCATCTACAGAAGCAGAAGTAGTTGTGCTACCTGTTGCAGCAGCACTAACAGCAGAGAAGAATGTGCTATTCTCTTTCTTGTAGAAGTCACGGAGCAACATACGCTGCAAAGTGTTCTGTAAGAAAGGAAGTTGGAACATCATTTGCTTAGAGAAACGAGCAAATCCAGCAATGTAGTCAGAAACTACTTTTACTTCAGTAAGGTCATAGTCAATCTGAGACTTAGCATTACCTTCAGTCTGGATTCCAATAGAACCTTCAGTTCCTGTTTCACGGTAAGTTACATAAAGACCGGTTGGACTTACAGCAGTTGGGATAAGGTCTCTCATATTGATTTTCTGAGCAGGCACCAATCCCTGACGCTGATTGTAAGTAGCAACACCATCACCACTTAAGTTGTTTCCTAAAGTCATTGTTCCTACTGCCTTAAGGTCAATAGTCAACTTTGCATTCTTGTTCTTTTGGAACTCTTTGATTTCAGCTTGTTTAGCTTCAAATGCTTCAGCCATTTGCTCAGAGAAAGCATCACCAAAAGACTTAGTCTTGTTGTCAACTTTCTTAGCAGCTTTTTCTGCAATCATTTGGTCAAGAGCAGCTTGATTTTTCTTAGCAGCCTCATCCATAGTTACTACGGCAGCTTTTACTTCAGCCACTTGTGTTTTAACATCTGCAATAGCAGCTTCATTAGCCGCTTTCATTTTTTCAACAGACTCAGTAGCAGATTTTACTGAGGCCTCAATTGATTTTAATTCTTCCACTTTTTAGGAATTTAGTTTGTAAATAAAATTGTTCAATGTATGCTTAAGGTCACTTACATCAATAACCGGCTCCTTAACTTCTGCAACTGCTTGTGCGGGTTGCTCTACATTAGGAGTGGCCTCAGTAGATAAGAGTGACTTAATTGCCTCGTTTACTTGTGCAAAGCGTATCTCAATAAATTCAAAAGCCTCATCAGTATATCTACCATCTTTCAGACTCTTAATCAAGAGACCTAACTCTTTGCTTAGTTTTTCGTGTTGATCTGTGATTTGATCCTTTGTCAAACCTTTACCAACTGTTAAGGTTGGAGTATTTGGGTTTGCTCCCCATAAAACTGCACTACCTTCAAACAAAAGAATCTCTTTTATAAGGTTATATTCCTCTGCTTGCCCTTTTTGTTGTGCTTCAGCTTTGATAGTTCTAAATCCTACAGAGTGCTGGTTAATATGCCCTGACTTGTAGAACTCTAAAACATCATTACCCCAAGTAGTATTAGGAACATCTGTAACTCCAACAAGATAGTCTCCCTCTACATACAACTCAGAAAATTTACCTATAGCTGATTTTAAGGATGGGTTGTGGTCTGTTAGATGCCAAATAAGATTAGCACCCTTAGGACCTCTTTCTGCCATAGTCTTATTATAAGCTCCGTGGTCAATAACATCATTGTCAAAGTCCTTAGAACCCATTTGGCTTATGGCTACCTTCACCTTTCGTGAAGTCTCTGATACATCTCTTACAGAGTCTGCTATCAGTTTTTGTTCAAAATATCTTTTCATAGTTTCTTTCATTTAGGGAGGGTTAGGCCTGGTTCTTATTTCATTTTCCGCAGTATTGGCAATTGCCACCTAATCACCTCCCATTATCTTCTGATTAGTTGTCCTCTACTATCTCTTTTAGGTACTACTATATAACTACATCTACAATTAATTACCATTGCTGCTGATCCGCCAGGAGCTAATGGATATTCAATCTGCTCACCACTTCTTGGGTCTGTAAAGTTATCACCGAAGTCAACAACTTGCCCATCCATATGGTAGTGGTCTTTAGGTTGCTCAGGTTTGAAACCTCTGGTCCGTGAATCTCTGAAAGCTATCCACTCTTTGACCATTTCATAGTTAAACCCTTCTGCTGCTGCTTTAACTCCTGTATTGGCTGCCCTTCCTACCTCTGTCCTTATTATCCTCTCAGCCTGCATAGTAGTAAACCCTGACTTCTCAAATAACTTAATTATCTCATCTAAGGTTAACTCTTTAGCTATGGCACTTTGTAAGACTAAGATTAAATGATTCCTAAGTGTCTCAGATGTCTTTACTACTGCATATTGAAGTAAGGTCTTTTGCAGTTCATCTTGTATGAACTTAATCCAAGCCTCATCTCTACCTATCCCCTTTTGGGCAATCTCTCGTCTAATCTGTTTGTAGGTTTCATTAGCATAGTAAACACCTACTTTCTTGTAGATGTCTGATACAGGCTTAGTTAGTTCATCACTCCATAGCTTAGTTCTAAGCTCTACAAGTGTCTGCCTTGCACCTTTTCTCTTTAGTGTACCTATCAAAGAACTTACAACCTTATCTAATGACCTTTTAACTTTAGGAAAGAACTGACTCCCAAACTTCCGATTGGTCCTGTGGTATTTCTTTGCCCACTCTGTTCTCTCTTTGTTGGTCATTTAACCTATCTCTTAAAGCCTGTCTTTTGGCTTCCATTTTTGCTTTTAATATTGCACAGCACTTCTCCTTTTTGGTTATAGGGTAAGTCTGCTTTATTAAATCTTCAATCATCTATTCCATCAACTTCATCATTGGCAACTTCCTCATCAGGCTCATTGACATCATACTCACTTAATGGCATACCATCCTGAGTAGTAATCCAAGGCTCATCAAATAGAGGGTTGTCAATTCTCTCTAATCCCAACAGCATTCTCTGTTCATTAGGACTAAGTGTTTTAAGGTCCTTAATCCAGGTTGACTTATTAGCCACATCCTCAGCAAGTTCTGTAAATACTGTATGGTCAAAGTCAACATATACATTCTGCCCCTTATAACCCCAATCTGTTTGGAGCTTACGGTTAAAGTGGTTTCTAAAGGCTACAAGGGCTGGAATCGCACAGCGAGCTGTAAGGGCTTTCTCAGCCTCTCTGACATTGTTATAAGTAGAGGTCTCAGCATCACCCATCAACTGACTTGGTACGCCATAAACAGCCGCAAATCGCTTTAAATCCCATTTCTCTGATTCTATAATAGAAAGGTCAACAGGACTTAACCCAACCGACTGCCATCCCATCTTATAACCACTCACGCCAATTTTACCCCAATTGTCAGAACCTACCCACTCACCTTTGCCTACAAGTTTACTCTTAACTGCTTCTACTTGTTTTCTAGTATCCATTGGATCAACCCCATGATTAAGAACCCTAGGATCATCAACATATAAAACACCCTTAACACCTTGATTCTCTAACATAGCAGCCGAAGCCTTGATAGCTGAATTAGACCGGCTTAACCTTCTCAATGCTGCCTTCAATGGACTCATCCCATAAAGATGCGCACCATTAACATCCCAATCATAATTCTGATACTTATCATGCAATACCTGAGCCTTAGGAAAGAAAGCATCCGAAAGGTTAGTCATTACATAAGCCTCCTCAATAATTGGGAAACGGTTTGTAGTGGCTATAATACTTATCTCCTGATAAGGTAAATTGTGTAGTTGAAAAGGCTTCCCTTGATTGGCTCCCATTTGTAGCATCTCAGCCCAAACAGTTCTACCCCCTGTGATTAGCTTCCAGCCTGTAGAGTTACTAACTAAGTCCTGGAAGGTTTCGTATTCATTAGGGTATCTGATAAGCTCAGAAAGTCTGTCAACATAGACAGGCTCTAATGCTTTCTTTCTGTACTTAATAGCTTTCTTAAAATCTTGTGTAGAGAGGTCTTTCTTTCTCATTAAGCCCTCGTAAGACTTAAAGGCTGCCTCATCTACTATCTTGTAAACACCCCACTCAGGGAGTCTTACTTTGTCTGTAATTAAAGAGACTGCTGTATAGATGATATCATTAACCTGGTAGCCATCTGTTATGTAATTCTTTCTGTTGTCGGCAATACCTACATAGGTCCCACCCATCATTGTATAAGTAGCAAAAGGCTGACCAACATTCATTATTGGCATTGCCTTACCTCTTAACACATCCCAAGCATCTTGTATCTTGCCCATTTTATTTCTTTACCAAGCTAAGACCTCAAATCTCGGCTTGTTTAGTTTCGTAAATATTGCATACCTCATAGCATCACAACCGTGATCCCACATCTTTACCGGACTTTCATCAGGGTGGACTTTGCCATCCTTATCTACTTTCCATTTGTAGGACCTAATCTCTTTTATAAGATTAGTTGATTCAGGTGTTATTGTCAGGGGTTGGCTTTTTACCTTTTGTATTCCTGCATAAACATCCTTTTCGGCTGGCTTAGCATTGTACCCTGCTCTGACAAGTTCTTCTATTGTTTTAGGCTCTGCTGCATCACAAAATATCTCATCAGACTTTCTGATGTCTAAGGCTTTTATCTTCTCTATTAAATCGGATGTTGTAAGCCTTGTCTCATATAACATTTCGTGTGCATAGGTTTGATTATCCTTAAACCCTACTTTGATTAGTGCAGTAGGTACTGAGTAACCAAAGTCCAAACCATAAACAACCTCTGAATCTTCTCTGAAAGGTCCCTGCTTCCAATGGGTGTAGATTACCTCCTGACTTTTTCCTCTCTCTCCTAAGCCAAACACCTTCCACATATTTTCATCAGCCTCTCTGAGACTTTCTATTTCTTGGACCTGTTCTTTAGGTAGAAAGGGATTGTTCTTATAGGTAGAGTGGATAAGTTTACTTGTTTCCTTGTCTGCTACATCATAAACCCAAGAGGCTTCATCCACAGGGTTGAAGTCCAAAAAGATTGTCTGTTTTGTTCTTAGGGCTAATTGTTGGTAGATAGAGTGAGGGAGTAGATTAGCCTCATTTATGTAAAGGATGTCTCTGCCTGGACCTCTGACCTTCCCTGAATCTTCAGCACCAAAGAACTCAATGTAGGAGCCATTAGGATAGTGGTAAACATTGTCAGTCTTATTAAATGCTTCATCTGAGTAGATTCCTGCATCCTCTAAGATTTGTAAGATGTCCCTCCTTGCTCCTCTCTTTAAGTGAGGT
>Ga0194115_10007545_pt1 | contig 10764 bp, 20 predicted proteins | sample TA2MahsurfametaG_3_FD_148656 | JGI IMG/M metagenome (GOLD analysis project Ga0194115, IMG submission 148656) | Freshwater microbial communities from Lake Tanganyika, Tanzania - TA2015002 Mahale S4 surface | ecosystem: Environmental > Aquatic > Freshwater > Lake | place: Tanzania: Lake... | reverse complement strand
TGGATGCCTGCCGTTGTTTGCGGGGTGTTGATCGCTAGGGGCAATGAGCCGCTGTATCAGATCGAAGAGGAGGACGGTCAATTGCGGTGGGCTGGGCGCGAGCGTTTGCGGACAATGCCGGACGACACTGACAAAATTGCGAATGGGAATATGCCATGACATTGTTATGCGTGTGGTGTGTTGCAGCATTTTTTTGCCTCGGGTATTTTTTAGGGGTTGACTATGCACAGTGAAACAGAATTTTATTTCATCTGCAGTGCGTTTAGCGCGTACTGGGGCATGATTGCGTTGTGGTGCGTGTGCGAGCTGGTGGCGTGCAGTGGTCAAGGCCAACGAGTCATACCCGCAGAATTCGACGACGTTCATCTATGTCGGCGGCAGCATCGGCGACGAGCCGGAACTGATTGAGGCGTGAGGCACAAACCCCGCTGCGAGTGCAGCGGGGGCTTTTGGCGGGAGGGTGCGACGATGCAGGACGTAATTGCGGTACTGTTGGCGGCAGTGTTTGCGGTTGCAGTTGCGTGGCAGTTTGGGGAGGGCTGACAGTGAGGGCATATCACGAGACAAAGGACGTGTATGAGGCAGCGCAGGAGCGTATCGCGTTTGTTTTCAACAACTTTCCTCGAATTTACGTTTCATTTTCCGGAGGCAAAGACAGCGGCGTAATGCTTAATCTGATGATTGATTACATGCGAAGGAACGGGATTACGCGCAAAATCGGCGTGATGATTCTGGACAATGAAGCAAACTACGAACATTCACTGACGTTTATGAGAGAATTGCTGGACGCAAATTTGGATTTGCTGGACGTGTATTGGTGCTGCCTTCCGATTACGCTGCCGTGCACGGTCAGCAGTTACGCTGTCGAGTGGCAGTGCTGGGGCAATCGCGACAAAGAACGATGGATTCGTCCAATGCCTCCGCAGCAATACGTGGTGAACTACGAAAACTGCCCGTTTGATTTCTTCCGCGAAGACATGTCGTATGATGAGTTTTGGGATAAATTTGGTGACTGGTACGCGCAGGGGCAGCGTTGCGCATGCCTGATTGGTATCCGCACTGTTGAAAGTCTAAACCGATTTCGCGCGATTATGAACCGCGAAAAAGTGATGCTGGAAGGGCAGATTTGGACAAAGCAAAACACGGATTGCGTGTTTAATTGTTATCCAATCTATGACTGGCGGACTGAGGACATCTGGACGGCAAATGCAAAGTTCGGATGGAAGTACAACTCGCTGTACGACATTTTTTACATGGCTGGCGTTCCAGTGCACAAGATGCGAGTTGCTTCGCCGTTTATGAGTGAAAGCAAAAGCAGCCTAGGGTTGTACCGGGTAATTGACGGACACACGTGGGCGCGGTTGTGTGCCAGAGTGCAGGGAGCAAATTTTATTGCGACCTATGGAAAGCAGCTTGGATATCGGTCTTTCAAGCTGCCACCGGGGCACACGTGGAAATCTTTTACAAAGTTCCTTCTCGACACATTACCAAAGGAGGTGAGCGAAAATTTTAGAATGCGGTTCCTTCAGTCGCTGCGATACTGGGGAACCGTTGGGCGTGGTGTGCCTGAGGAAATCATCGAGGAGTTGCAGCAGCACGGTATACCGTTTACGACAAACGGATTGACAAGGCATGGCGGACAGACGTTGACTCGCGTGGTAATTCGCAAGGTGCCAGATCATCTGGACATGCTTAGTTGCAACAACGCGATGGTGACAAGCTGGAAGCGTTTTGCAATTACGATTTTGAAGAACGATCACACTTGCAAGTACATGGGATTGGCACCGACACGTGAGCAAGCGTTGCGGCAGCGTGAAATTATGGAAAAGTACAAAAACCTCTGAAGGGCAATCAGATGAAAGTGATTTCTGAACAGGATATTCAATCGACAGAGCGGGAGGTGCACTGTCCACATGGGGGATTCATCAGTTTGCGGTATTTACTGCGGCGTGATGGCATGGGATTCGGCCTGCACAAGACGATCATTCCGGCAGGCGACCGGCAGCATTGGCACTACAAGAATCATCTTGAGGCGTGTTTCTGCGTGTCAGGGCGTGGTTCACTGCGGAACGAAGAAACCGGCGAAGAGTTTGAGATTGTGCCTGACGTGTGTTATGTTCTCGACAACAATGACGATCATTCTTTTGTGGCAATTACTGATGTTGTGTTGATTTCGGTTTTTAATCCGCCAGTTGTCGGCGGTGAAGTTCACGGACCAGACGGAAGCTACGGGAAGGCGGGTGCGCAATGAGTGAATGGAGGTCGCCCGTTTACAACGTGCTCGCCGTGCACATTGATAAGATTCAGGCCAACACGTACAACCCGAATGCAGTCGCACCGCCTGAGATGGCATTGCTTGAAACATCAATTTGGGAAGACGGATACACACAGCCGGTTGTGACGTACTACGACGCAGCGCAGGACGTGTATATTGTGGTTGATGGGTTTCATCGATATCTGACGTTGAAACGATCGCAGCGGATCTATGACCGCGAAAAAGGCATGTTGCCAATCGTGGTCATTGACAAAGAGATCGGCGACCGAATGGCGTCCACGATTCGCCACAATCGAGCGAGGGGCAGCCACAATATTGAACTGATGAGTTCAATTGTTGCTGAATTGGTTGAAATGGGAAAGTCGGATCGATGGATCTGTCAGCACATTGGAATGAGTGCGGACGAATTGTTAAGACTTAAGCAGATTACTGGGGTAGCGGCGTTGTTTGCAAATCGCGAGTTTTCAAAGTCGTGGGAGTGCGATGAAACGCAAGGGCGGTTTGAGGATGACGACGATGAAGCGTGAGTTCAGGCGGTGGGAAAAGTGGGAGTGCTTTCGAGCTGGTTTGTACGCAGCAAGCGGCCCGGCAGGCAAATCGCACGAGGAGTGCGAAAAGGCGTATTGTGATATTCTTGGTAACGTCGATTGGTTCAGGCATTCCGCATTTCGAGTGATTAATGAATGGCCAAACTCATGCGTTCATTTTTTGACAAATGTCAACATCAACAGAGTAGCATGGATAGGGCAGGCATCGGTTTGTATTTGCAGCGGAGTGCCGTCACGGTACAAGTACGCATTTCTTTTGTTGCCGATCGATCGTCAAGAGGCAGCAAATGACGTGGCGCGGAGAGCAATTTCATGGTGGGAAAACCACCGGGCAAAACGTCCAGCACTATTTGACGATTTGGAAGGCTCGTGATTACAGTGCTGGAATTCCAGATGAAGTTCCGGATGCGTTAATGCGAGACAATCTGGCTCCATCATGGAAAGCCGTTGCGCTATCAATTCTGAACAACGATATGATGTTGCATCGGCTTGGATTTGCTAGAAAATCTTGTGATGCGTATCGCGATGCAAAAGAAAAACAGTTGAGCAAATGGGTTCAACGGAGGCTATTTTGAAAAAGCACCAGACTGACGCAACGCAACCTCAGTGGAGAGGCCAGCAAGTGAAGGTTCTGAGCCATCAGGAGATACTAACGTCAATGAATGTCCGCAAGTTGTGTGCGGTCGTGCGCGTGGTCGGATTGCCGCTGCATCAGGGGTTAAGGCTCGTCGATGCGAGTGAAATTCAATATTGAGTTTTAAGGAGGGGTGACGGTGATGGCGTATACTTGGTCAGACATTTGGAATCACGACGTCCAGTTTGGTTTTACCTGCGGTGCGTTTGCGATGTTTTTTGGCATGGTGCTGCTGTATCTGTTGTGCGAGCTGGTGGCGTGGCTGGCGGTCGGACGCAAGCAGCAAGAGGCAACAGAGCATGACCAAGTCATTCACGCTGAACATACCCGGCACGCCAGTGGCACAACCAAGGCATCGGATTTCAACGCGGGGCGGCTACGCAAAAACGTATCTGCCGAGTAACCACCCGGTTCACGCATTCAAACAGGCAATCGCGTTGCAGGCTGCTGGGCATGGTCTGTTTGTGGGTGCCGTTGAGGTCTCAATTGTGGCATGGTTTTCCATGCCGAGCAGCTGGAGCAAGAAAAAACGACGCGAGCACGAAGGCCGATGGCATACGCAAAAACCGGACGCCGACAACATTGCAAAATCGGTGCTGGATGCACTGAAAGAACACTGGGCGGATGATTGTCAGGTGTGCTGGCTGACGGTGCGGAAACGATGGGTGCAGGGTACAGGGCTTACGCAGATTACAGTTTGCGAGATTCAGGAGGATGCAAGCAGTGAGTGAATATCCATTACCATCAGACTACAACGAATCCGAGGAAGCCGAGCGGCAACGGCGGCGAGCAAAACGACTGGCGGAGCAGGCAGAAGAACAGGCCGAGAGAGAGCAGGCAGAGTATCGCAACAAATACAGTTTGCGAGATACAGGAATGAACGTATGAAGTTAGCATTTGTCGATTTGGATGAACTCGACGCATTTCTGCTTCCTGACATTGTAGCGATGCACGGCAATCGCAACTGCGAAGGTGATTGCCGACAATATCGCTATGAACGACCGAGCGAAGAACAATCGCGAGAAATCGAGGAAACATTGCGGCGGCTTAGGCAAGCAGACCGCGATAGATTGCAGGCAACAGACGAAATGTTGCGGCATAATAGAGAGCGCAAACGATTGGCTGAGGTGGTCAGTCGCGAAGTGTTGTTGGCATTTTTGGAGGGTGTTTGCAATGGGCAAGGCTGAAGTGATTACGGTGGAACAGGCACGCAAGGCCGGCGGCGCGTTGAAACAGGTGGCGAGCAGTCTGCAGGGACTGAGTGAACGCGAGGCTGTTGAGGGTGCGTTGGTGGTCTCGCTGGAGCGTGTGGCACTGCTGCAGCAGATGGACGCGGTGCTAAGTCAGCCCGCAGTGGAGGCAATGATTCTGCAGGCAGGTCGGCAGCTGGGCACGTATGAAATTGCAGAATCGAGGGACCGACCATTGCCCGAGGGCATTTTGTTGCACGCCGTCAGGTCAGCACTGTGCAAAGGCTATTTGCTGGCGGATGCAGCAGGCCCGCATTTCACGATCATTGCGGGCAAGGGTGCCAGCGCAACGGCGATGATCAAGGAGGCGGGACACCGCTACAGGCTGAGTCAGTCAGGGTGCACGGACATTAGGGTCACGGTCAGCACGCTGGGAGTGCGGCAGCGACCGAATGCAGCAGGCAAGCATGACATGCTGGTGTGGGGCCGGGCGACTTGCACGCACAACGGGAAAGCGGTGGTGGTTGAGAGGCCACAGGATATGCCATACGCTCTTCCCTGCTACGAATCGGATGGTCCAGATGGTCACGAGGCGAAGGCCCGCAGGCGTCTTCTGAGGGATCTGTGGGCAGCAGTAAGCGGCGAATGGGCGATTGATTCCGAGGATGAGATCGTGCAGCCGGTGGTTGCGACGGACACACCGCTGCCGCGAATTGCAGACAGCGAGATTGACCCGCAGGCGTTGTACGATGGCACGATGGCCGATCTTAAACCGTATTTGCTGGGGCTGCCGGAGGACGGAACACGCCAGACGTTTGCGGGCGTGCTGGAGCTAATCGACGAAACAGGCGACCCGGAGTTGCTGCAGGGCAAGATTGACAGCGACATCGTGCCAACATTGCGGCAGTTGAAAGTCAGCAGGTCAATCGGCGAAAAAGTGGTGCGGCTGGCAAACCAGCGTATCGCAGTGCTGCGGGCGCAAGGCCGATGAATTTAATCAGCATCAGATTTCGTGTTGAGGCAGATCGGACGGTGCTGGAATTCCGGCACCGTCTGATCGGCGACGATGGCAGGGTTTCTGCTGAATGGGGACAGTGGCAGATTGCGTACATCATCGAGGACGAAAAGTGCAAACACACACAGAACGAATCGCGTGGTTCGCGCAAAACGGGTACGCGGTGGGACCAGATCTATGTGCGGGGATATTGGCGGCACAGAGTTCGCCGTGTACGCACATCGAGACGGAGGACAGGTCTGGATGGCTGACGCATGACACAGGCTTGATTATGTGGCACGGTTCTGCGGATCAGGAATTTTTGGATTTTGTCCGTGAATGCACGGAGCCGCCGAAGCCGGTTGTCAGGCGCAGAACATTATTCGATGTGGACAACGACAAGCCAGCGGATTAAGATGGGGGCGTGTGCGGCAGTAACGGGCCGGCACACGCAAATTCACCATCAGGCCCTACCACGGCCTGATCTTCACCCATGCGGGATGGCGTTACACGTCTCGCATGGGTTTTCTTTTGCACGTAGGGCAAGCGAGCAATGAAGCCAGACAGGAACAACGACAATGACGGCACACTGGATCAAGGTGGAAAAAGACACAGCCGCGAAACCTGAGGTCATGCGACTGGCGGCAATTCTGGACATTGATGAGTTCACGGTAGTGGGGCATTTGATTGCGTTTTGGTCATGGGTTGACAGCAATTTGTCCCCAGAATGTCCCCAAACTCAGGGGACAAAACGGGGACTCGATCGGATTGCGGGCCGGACAGGATTCTGCGACGCACTGATTTCCGTGGGCTGGCTGACGTTCGACGGCGATTTGTTCGGCATCCCGAACATGGGCCGACACATGGGGCAGTCAGCGAAGCTGCGGGCAATGGATAAGGAAAAAAAGGCCAAAAAACGAGTGAAACCGGATTCTGTCCCTGAGTTGTCCCCAAAATGTCCCCCAGAGTCGGGGACAAATCAGGGACAAAAACAGGACAAATCGGGGACTAGAGAAGAACAGAAAAGAGAAGAAGAGGTAAACACACAAACACAGGCACCGGCAAAGCCGGGCCGGGTTGTGTTTGTGAAACCCGAGGTTCACGAGGTTATCCAGTACACTCGTGAAATTGGCAGCATGATTGACGGGCAGGAGTTTTGTGACTTCTACGAGTCGAAAGGCTGGCGAGTCGGCAACAGCCCGATGAAGGATTGGAAAGCGGCACTGAGGCAGTGGGAATCCAGACGCAAACACGAACGAGAGGCAGCAAGAGATGACAAAGCACAGCGAGCGGGGTTCCATGCACAAGCACGGCAGGACGCACAGTGGGATGTATTCCGCGAGTTTACCGAGGCAGCAGCCCGAGACCAGCAGCGGGAGCGGCAGCGAGGTCTTGCCAGCGGCGACGACAACGGCAGCCAATATCGGATCGGCAATCATGCGTCTGTGTTCAGCGAAGAACCGGGCGCAGATGACACGTTTTGATCTTGAGACATGGTGCGCCGTGTTGTCGGTGTATCCTGCAGCCGTGGCGAATCTCAGCATCCTGGAGATTGCACTAAACTCAGACCCGTTTCCGGATTTAGGCAAGGTTGTCGCCAAGTGTCAAATGAAGATGGCGGAGCGAGCGACGCAGCCGAGTCAGGCAGACCCGGCAAAACTGAGCAGAGGGCGATTGCTGGACATCGCCCGAGCGTTGCAAATTCAGATCGAGGAATGAGCCATGAGCAAACGAACAATCGACGAAACAGGCAAGGACGTACCAGCAAGCAAGGGCACGCGGGTGGTGGACGTGCTGTGTTTGCGCGACTGCCCAGTGATGGGGCGAGTGGCCGAGTGGGTGCCAATCGGGGCAGCAGTGCCGGTCGCATGGGATGAAACGAGTTGCGTCCGTGTTCGGATTATTCTTGACAACGAGAGTTGACGGCGGCACAATGATTGCGTTTCGGGGGGGGCAGTTTTTTTAGCGATTGCCCACCTGCTGCCGTGGCGTCAATCACCTCCATCGACGCATCACAACACGGCAGCAGGTCTTGCGCCGTCTGCATTGAGGATCTGTAAGTGAGCCAGGTGCAATCACTTAACAACGGGCTGCCTGTTTGCCTAATTGGTAACAGGCTGACTTTTGTTACGCGGCATACGCTGCAGATTGAGACGGGCGGCACAGTGCTCACAATTGAATTTCCTGAAAATTACAGTTGGGATGGTGCGAGTATTCCGCGACTATGTTGGCCGATTGTCGGACATCCGCTCGAATCGGATTTGCGGCTGGCCAGTCTGGTGCATGATTGGCGGTGCGAGAACGCAACCACACCAGCAGAAAGAATGGTGGGGGATGCGTTGTTTTTAGAGTTGCTGCATGGTGCAGGATTGCCGCGATGGCGGCGAGTCGCGATGTGGGTCGCGGTGCGTTTGTATTCACTTTTGTTTTGGAAGGCTAAGGGCAATGGCGAAACCGATTGACAAGTTTGCGGCAGCTGTCGCAAATAATTGCGGCGGGTTGACCGGAACCAGTGACAGTGGGAAACGGGTGGCATTTGACCCGATCACAATTGCGACGCTAATCACGACTATTTTGCCGATGATCACTGGGTTTTTTAAAGCGTGCAGAGAACGTCGCCAGCAGCGTCAGCAAGACCACGACACACCGCAGCAGCAGATTGCAGCTGCACACGCCAGCCCGGCAGCCCGTGCAAAAAACGTCGCGCAGCTGAAGGTGCAGGTACTGAAGGCGTGCAAGGACGGCAAGGCTGCAGAAATCCGCCGAGCAAAGCAAACTGGGTTACCAGCCGACATCGGGCGTTTTGCAATTGATGACCAGTCTGCCGAGCGAGTAGCGGACCGGCTGCACACTCAGTTTGCGACGATGCCAACTAAGGATGCTGACGCTTTGTGTCAGTCTTGTGGAGTGCGATAATGAAACTGTTGTTGGCAATTCTGCTGTCGTTGCAGGATGGCACGCCAGCAATCGTATTTCCGGTGGGGCCGGCAGCGCAGGATGCGCAGCCGGTCCCACCAGCAGTGGATGCAATCAGACCTGACGAGTGGTATTTGATCGAGTCAGACGTGGCGTTAATTGTCGTAGATTCGCCAGCAGGTTTGGTCACGGTTAAACAGGCCAAACAGGGGGCTGTGCTGCTCGGTAAGTTTGCTGGGACGCAAGGCGTCACTGACAGAACAATTGAGCGTGCATTTGGCTACTTGGTCAGGGGCATTGCCAGCGGTGACGTTGAGTTGCTAGTATTTCCTGCTGGTGGATCAGATCCGGCAGACCTGCAACGGCGACGGCTGACCGTGCGGGCAGTCGTCGATCCGGATTTGCCGGGGCCGGTGCGACCGTTGCCGACCGATCCGGTGTCCGTGGCGTTTCGCCAGTATGAGCAGGAATGGAGGACGGCACAGGGCGAAATGGCTGACAGGTTAGACAGCGGGTTATTGGGCAGCGAGTCAGAAGCAGCTGATTGGTTTGCGGCGGCAAATCTTGAGTCACGCAAACGGGCATTTACGCCGGTGCTGCGACTGGAGGCTGAGGCATTTGGTGGTGACTTGTGGACTGCAAAAAAACATGCTGATTTCGTGCGGCGGTACGTCAAACAGGTGACACCATGAGTGCTGGCGAAAACCTACACAGGCCGACCGATGCGGAGCGTGAGGCCGTGGCACGACTATGCAGCGTGACCGTCAACGCTGATGAGTTTAGCGGATACGTCGATGTATTACGCGATCCGAAAAACAGTCCGATCCCGCACATGCAGGTCGAGCGGCAGCAACGCAGCGATTGTCAGGGCAACGCCTTGGCGAACGGTGAAGAGTATCGAACGTGGTACTGTTCAGGCCGTCGTCTGATGCCGCAGTTGAGCGAAATGTACGCTTACAACTGCAGCGAGTATCTGATGCAACCGAGCCAAGTTGGACGCGATCAGGGCACCAGCATCAATAGCGGCGTGCGTGTGCTGCAGAATGGGGCGGAAGATCTTGGCGTGCCCGGCGGCCTACCGCTGGAGTCGGTGTGGCCTTACTCTCGCTACTGTAGGAATGCCTCGCAGTTTCGTGCAGCGTGCAATGGTCTGGAAGTCGAAACGCCGCATGTCACCGAGGTTGGCGACATGCCGGAGTCATTCGACGACATGCTGGCAGCAGTCGCCGCAGGAGCCACAGGGCACATCGGCACGAAATGGGGCGTCAGTTGGCAGACGGTGCCGGGTTCATCGAAACGGCTCATGGATAAAATGCCGACATCGGGTGGCGGTCATGCGACCGAGATCTTATGGGCGGTTGAACTCAACGGCGTGTGGTATTTGGTCGTGTGGAACAGTCACGGCGACGGATATTATTTGATGAGCCGGCGGTGTTACGACCAGCTCACGAAGGCAAAATGGGAGCCGTTTGGCGGCTATCTTTTGACGCCTGACAGGATGGTCGAGCGGTATGACCGCATCACTCAGGGCGGAGGGTATTTCTGATGCGGTCCTTTATTGCAATGCTGTTGGCGTCGTCATGCGTTGTGCCAGTGCTGGCATATACCGACGAGCCGGCAACCGTAGCCGATTGGCAGACTTTATTGCGACGAATAGAAACCTTGGAGCGGCGAGTCGATGCGTTGCAACAGGCAAATTTGCCCGTTGAATCGCAAGCACCCGCTCCCGCTAAAACAAAGCCCGTGCTGGAGGTCCACAGCGAGACGTGGTGCGGGCCATGCCAAGTTTTTAAGGCGGATCTGGCGGCAGCTGGTGAAGTGCCGGTTGAGGTCAGGTGGGTGCGATTCTCCAGCCGCGTTCCGGCATTTCGATGGACTGGGCCGGACGGTCGCCAGATGGTGCGAACAGGATACCAGCGGGGGGGTTTGCAATCGCTGATGCAGCAAGTTGTGGCTGCGACGACACAGAAAAAGTAACATCACTTGAGGGTGGAATCATGCGATGGCAGACAAAAAACAGCCTGACGACGATAATGACGACGTGGTGCATTTTGAAATGCCCGGTTTGTCAATTCGTATCACTGATCGAACACTTGAAACGATTGGCAAATACACTGGCAAATCGTGGATGGCCGTTGTGTTTGCTCTCGCCATTGCGATCATAGTTTACGCCATGACAGGATTTGCAAGGGGTTCCATGTGATGGA
>Ga0194115_10007543_pt1 | contig 10765 bp, 9 predicted proteins | sample TA2MahsurfametaG_3_FD_148656 | JGI IMG/M metagenome (GOLD analysis project Ga0194115, IMG submission 148656) | Freshwater microbial communities from Lake Tanganyika, Tanzania - TA2015002 Mahale S4 surface | ecosystem: Environmental > Aquatic > Freshwater > Lake | place: Tanzania: Lake Tanganyika... | reverse complement strand
GAAGCAGGGGGGGACGCGCCGCGGCGCGAACATGGGGATCCTCCGGGTCGATCACCCCGACGTGATGGAGTTCATCACGTGCAAGGAGGACCTGACCAAGATTACGAACTTCAACATCTCGGTCGCCATCACCTCGAAGTACATGGAGGCCCTCAAGGCGGGGTCGTCCTATGACATCATCGATCCCATCTCAAAGGCGGTCGTCGGCCAGCTCGACGCCCGTCAGGTGTGGGACAAGATGATCGAGGGGGCGTGGCGCACCGGTGAGCCGGGCGTCTTCTTCATCGACGAGGCCAACCGCTACAACCCGGTCCCGCACCTCGGCGCCTATGAGGCGACTAACCCGTGCGGCGAGCAGCCCCTTCTCGCGTACGATGTCTGCAACCTCGGCTCGATTAACGTCGGCTACTACGTGGTCGATGGCGAGATGGATTGGAAGTCCTTCGCGAAGGACATCCACCTCTCGACGCGGATGCTCGACAACATCATCGATGCGAACAAGTACCCGCTCCCGGAGATCGACGCGCTCGCGAAGCGGATCCGTCGCATCGGGCTCGGCGTGATGGGCTTCGCCGACGCGCTCATCCGCCTCGGCATCCAGTACGACAGCCCCGAGGGGGTCGAGTTCGGCCGCAAGGTCATGGAGTTCGTCGACGTCGAGGGGAAGAAGGAGTCGGCGCGGTTGGCCGAGGAGCGTGGCGCCTTCCCGGAGTGGGAGCGCTCGATCTGGGGCCCCGACGCGACCTGCGCGCGTGACGAGGCGGGGCAGCGCATCCGCCCCGAGATGAAGCTCCGCAACTGCAACGTCACCACCGTCGCCCCGACCGGGACGATCTCGATCATCGCCGGCTGCTCGTCGGGCTTGGAGCCCCTCTTCGCCGTCGCCTTCATGCGCAATCAGGCCGGCGTCATGATGCCGGACGTGAACGAGGACTTCGTCGCGATCGCAAAGCAGGAGGGGTGGTACTCCGATGCCCTCATGGAGCGCATCGCCAAGACGGGCTCGGTGCAGCAGTCCGAGGTGCCGGCCAAGTGGCAGCGCGTCTTCGCGACGGCGAACAACATCACGCCAGAGTGGCACATCCGCATGCAGGCGGCGTTCCAGGATCACTGTGACTCCGCCATCTCCAAGACGACGAACTTCGCGCACACCGCGACTCGTGAGGATGTGCGTGCGATCTACGAGCTCGCCTACGAGATGAAGTGCAAGGGCGTCACCGTGTACCGCGACGGCTCGCGTGACGGTCAGGTGCTCTCGACCGGTGCCACCGCAGACGCCGCCGCCAAGCGCGACGGGGCTAAGGAAGATGCGGCCGCCAAGCGTGAGCTCGCCGAGCTCAAGGGCCAGCTCGCTGAGGTCACCAGCGACAACGATCGTCTGAAGAAGCTCCTGTTCGATGCGGAGGCGGAGAACCTCCAGCGCCGCCAGAAGCGCTCGCGCCCCGACATCCTCCGCTCGACGGCGATCCGCAAGGAGACGCCGCTCGGCATGATGTTCGTGCACATCACCGAGGACGATAAGGGCCAGCCGTTCGAGGTCTTCATCAACCTTGGCAAGGCGGGTGGCTCGGCGATGGCCGACGCCGAGGCGGTGGGGCGGTTGATCTCGCTCGCGCTGCGCTCGGGGATCTCGATCCAGCAGGTGCACCGTCAGCTTCGTGGCATCTCGTCGGATCGTGCGGTGGGCCTTGGCCCGAGCAAGGTCCTCTCGATGCCGGACGCGATCGGGCTCGCGCTCGAGGATTGGATGCGCTCCAAGCAGGGGGTCCAGCAGGAGCTCCTCGCCGGCGCCGCGCCGCAGGTCACGTCGGCCCCGGCCCCGGTCGTCACCGTCGGTGGCGCGCAGATGCAGTTCGACGCGGTGAATGGCGGCGACGCCTTCATCGGCACCTGCCCGGACTGTGGAAGCCAGCTCGAGTTCGCGGAAGGGTGCGTGAAGTGCCACGTCTGCGGCTTCTCTGAGTGCGGCTGATCCTCGGGACCACGACGGCCGCCCTCGCCTGGGCGGCCCTGGTCCTGCAGATCGGGCTGAACCTTTCGAGTGGGGTGGATCCGTTCGGGAACCCCCGGACGCCCTGGATGTCGATGGTCGATCTCTTCGGCTACTTCACGATCCTCACCAACCTGCTCGTCGCGTTGGTCATCACGATTCCCGCGGTCGCGCCCAAGAGCGTGGCCGCGGGTTTCTTTTCGAATCTCCGTACCACCTGGACCGCGGCGGCGGCGATCGTCGTCGTCGGGATCGCCTACCATGTGCTCCTGAGTGCGCAGTACAACCCCGCGGGGCTCGGGGCATGGACCGATCTTGCCTTCCATTATCTCGTTCCGACGCTCTTCGCGGTGTACTGGGTGACCACGGCGGAAGTGGGCGGGGCGAGGTTCCTCCCGCAGATCGGGGTGCTGAGCCTCTATCCGTTCGCCTATTTCGTCTATGTAATCGGGCGGGGTGAGGTGCTGGGCACCTACCCGTATTTCTTCGTGGATGTCAGGACCTTGGGGTTGCTCAGCGCGCTGAAGAATGCCCTCGGGATCCTCGTCTTCTATCTGTTCGTGGCATGGGTGCTGGCGCTTCTCGCTGGATGGGTCTCGAGGAGGCGCACCTCGCGCGCCTGAGGTCGCGGCGGTGATTCGTACTGGGTGGCGCGCGATCGGTGATGGAGAATCAGGGGGATGCTGGCATCGTGCTGGCGTCCCCCTTCATGCTGTTCCGATCGGCACTTGACTCATCATGATGAGGTGTTTATACTCATGTTATGACACAGCGACTGCAGGTCCTCCTCGAGGACGCCGAATTCGACGAGATCCGTGCCATCGCACGCCGACACCGGATGACGGTGGCGGAGTGGGTGCGCCAGGCCATGCGCCTCGCCCGCCGGGACGAGCCCGCGGTGGAGTCGACGCGCAAGCTCGCGATGGTGCGGGAGTCCGTGCGAGGCGCCTATCCCACCGCCCCGATCGACGCGATGCTCGCGGAGATCGAGCGCGGGCGTGCGGGAGACCTTGGCGCGTGATCTTTCTCGATTCGAACATCCCGATGTACCTCATCGGCGCGCCGCATCCGAATAAGGAGGCGGCGCGTGTGGCGCTTGAGCGGTGCATCCAGCGCGGAGAGCGGATCGTGACGAGCGCCGAGGTGCTCCAGGAGATCCTCCACCGGTATCGCGGGATCGATCGGTCGGATGCCATCCAGCCCGCCTTCGATGCCTTGCTCGGCGTGGTGGACGAGGTCTACCCGGTCGAGTTGGCGGATGTGCAGCGCGCGAAGGAGATCGTGCTGGGCGCTGGCCGTCTCTCGTCGCGCGACGCGTTACATGCGGCGGTGATGGAGCGGCGGGAGGTCCGGCGGATCATGAGCTTCGACGCAGGATTCGACGCGCTCGCGTGGGTGGAGCGGGTGTACTGAAGGGATGCGTCGAGCGTGCGCCGAGTCGCGGCGCCGAGTGCGCTGACCTAATAGCCCCGCACGAGATCGATCGCCCACCGAGGGCGTTCCCCGCGCTCGATCGTCGTCAGACATTCCAGAAACCCATCCGCCGCGCCTGCGATGGTCGTCGGGCCTGAGCAGTGCGGGGAGATCGTCACGCGGGGATGGGTCCAGAGCGGGGAATCCGACGGGAGCGGCTCGGTCTGGAAGACATCCAGTGCCGCAGCGCGGAGCCAGCCGCGGTCCAGCGCTTCAGGGATCGCGGATTCCTCCACCACGGCGCCACGCCCTGCATTGAGCAGCATCGCCCCTTGGCAACGGGAGAGCACGTCACGCGAGAGGAGCCCGCGAGTCGCTGGGGTGTCGGGGAGGACGGCGATGATCCAGTCGACATCACCCACGAGGGATAGGAGCTGCGGTGGAGTGTGCACCGCGTGGAAGCATTCGGGATCACTGGTCACCTGCACGCGCTCACGGCCACCCGTCATCGCACCCGAGACATTCCCCGTTCGCGAGACGCCGATGACTCGCACGCCGAGTGCGGTCAGCGCACGGGCGATCGCTGAACCGATCTCCCCGGTGCCGAGGATCAACGCCGTGCGACCGGCGATGCGGCTCGGGGTAAGGGAGGCCCACTGGCGTTCACGTTGTGCCGCGGCGAGCGCCCCGAGCTGTTGCGATTCCGCGAGGATCCGCGCCACCGCCCATTCAGCGATCGCGGGGCCGAAGCGCTCCGGGGAGCGGGTCAGGAGGGTGGCGGGCGCCAGCGCGTCGGGGGCGAGCCAGGGATCGACGCCGGCGCCGGTGGAGTGCACCCAGCGCACGCTCCCCATGGTCGTGACGGAGGGTCGACGGAACCCCACATAGCACTCGGCCCAGCTGAGGTCCGCATCGGTGACCTGCGTATGCGGGATCGCGCGGAGCTCGAGGTCGGGGCGCACCGCGGCGATGCGCGCGGCGACCGCGGCGGCGTCTGACGCCCCGACGAGGATGCGCCGCGGTGGGGAGGGGAGGGGGGGCGAAGTGGCCATGCTGGTTGGAGAAAGGTGGCGGAGCCATGGATATTCCGGCATCCCCACCTCTCCCGGAGTGGCTGTGAAGAAGATCCTGCTCGTCCTCGTAGTCGGTGTCGTGGCGCTCGGTGCGGTCCTCGTGAGCAATGCCATGCGCCTCCCGACACCGCCCGCTGCCGTCGGCGAGGTGGAAGCGATCGCCATCGATGCGGAGCAGGCCGCGAGTCGCCTCGCGCGGTCGGTGCGCCTCGCGACCGTCTCGTACGGCTCAGGGGCGCCGATCGACACGGCGGCCTTCCGTGCCTTCCACGCGCTGGTGGCCACGGAGTTCCCGCGCCTGCACGCAACACTGCAGCGTGAACTGATCGGTGGATTGAGTCTCCTCTACACCTGGCCGGGGAGTGACTCGTCGAAGGCGCCGGTGGTGTTGATGGGACACATGGACGTGGTGCCGGTGCCGGAGGCGAATCTCGCCGAGTGGACGCATCCGCCGTACGGTGGGGTGATTGCCGATGGGTATGTGTGGGGGCGCGGGACGCTCGACGACAAGACGACGGTGCTTGCGACGCTCGAGGCGGTGGAGCGCCTGATCGAGTCGGGATATGTCCCCCCGCGGACGGTCTATCTGATGTTCGGGCACGATGAGGAGAACGGCGGCCGGTTCGGCGCGCGCAGGATCGTCGACACCTTGGTCGCGCGGGGGGTGAAGCCGGCGCTCGTGGTGGACGAGGGCGGGTTCCTCGCGAGCGGGGTGATCCCTGGCGTGCAGGGGCGCGCGGCGATCGTCGGGATCGCGGAGAAGGGGTATGTCTCCTTCCGTCTGACCGCGTCGGCCAATGGGGGGCATTCGTCGATGCCGCCCTCGCGCACCGCGGTGGGGGCGCTGAGCCGCGCGGTGGTGGCGTTGGAGGCCAATCCCTTCCCGACGTCAATCGAGGGGCCGACACGTGGGATGCTGGAGGCGATGGCGCCCTATGCGTCGTTCGGCCAGCGAGTGGCGCTGGCGAATCTCTGGTTGACCGCGCCGGTGGTGGAGCGTGCGATGCTCGGGAGCCCGCTGGGGGCGGCACTGCTGCGCACGACGACGGCTCCGACGATGCTCGGGGCCGGAGTGAAGGACAATGTGCTGCCGCCGGTGGCGGAGGCGATCTTCAACTTCCGTATCCGACCGGGGGAGACGCACGAGAGCGTGCTCACGCGGGTGCGGGAGATCGTGAACGATACCCTCATCACGATCGATTACATGGATAGCATGCGGGTGAATCCCTCGCCGGTGTCGTCGGTCGATTCCCCTGCCTATGCGTTGGTGGCGTCGACCGCTCGTTCCCTGGTGCCTGAGGAGCAGCTGCCGGTGCTCCCATACCTCGTGATGGGTGGGACCGACGCCAAGTATTGGGGTGCGCACACCGATAAGGCCTTTCGCTTCCTCCCGGTACCACTTGGCGATCGGGATCAGGCGCGGATCCACGGCGTGAACGAGCGGATTCGCGTCGAGGACTATGGCGTCGCCGTGCGCTTCTTCACCCGGCTACTCCGTGGGATCGATCAGCTGCCGGAGTGAGACGCGTTCGCGCATCGTCGCACATCTGACCGGAACCTTTCGCCCTGCTCGAGGACTTCATCATCCATGACCATGACTTTGCGTCGCATCATCCTGACCGTCGCGCTCCTCTGGGGCGCTCCCCTCGCCGCGCAGACCGCGTCTGCCCCGAAGCCCGAGATCTTCCTTCGCGTCCCCCAGGATGGCGCGGTGGTCCCAGCGACCTTCGAGGTGGTCTTCGGGCTACGGAACTACGGCATCGCGCCGGCGGGGGTGAAGCTCTCCAACACCGGACACTTCCACATCCTGATCGACCGTGAGGCGCCGGCGATCGGTGAGGTGATCCCCGCTGACCCCTCCCACCGGCACTACGGCGCGGGGCAGATCGAGACCCAGCTCACCCTCTCGCCGGGGAAGCACACGTTGCGCGTGGTGCTCGGGGATGCTGATCACCGGGTGATCAGCCGCGAGTTGATCAGCGCGCCGATCACCATCACGGTTCGCGCGCCATGACGCGCCGCTCGGTCACCTGCTGAGTGGTACGTGCTCAGCGACGGGGGGCGGGCTCCAGGCGCATGAGCGCGGGGCTCCCCCCCTTTCTCGTCTCGAAGACGAGGTAGAGGAACCCGTCGGGACCTTGCCGCACGTCACGAATCCGGCCGCGGCCCTGCACGAGGTTCTCGACCTCCTTGACCGTCGTCCCGTCGAGCGCGATGCGGGTGAGTCGTTCGCCCACCAGTCCGCCGACGAAGATCTGCCCCTGCCACTGCGGGAATTTCTCTGCCGTGTAGATGGCGAGTCCGGAGATGCCGATGGAGGGGACCCAGACATTGATGGGCGATTCCATCCCGGCGCGCGCCGTCCCGACATGGATCGCGCTGCCGGTGCGGTAGTTCACGCCGAAGCCGATGACGGGCCAGCCGTAGTTCTTCCCGGCCTGCACGAGGTTGAGCTCATCGCCGCCCTGCGGGCCATGCTCATCGGCCCAGAGTTGGTTCGTGGTAGGATGCACCGCGAGCCCCTGCACGTTGCGATGCCCATAGCTCCAGATCTGCGGGAGAGCGCCCGGGGTGTTCACGAAGGGATTGTCCGCTGGGATCCGGCCATCGTCATGGAGTCGGACGATCTTCCCGTGGTGCGTCCCGAGGTTCTGCGCTGGATGCTTGAGGAGCGAGTCGATCGGCCCCGCTGGCATCACCTGTCGATCACCGAGCGAGATGAAGAGGTAGCCGTCACGATCGAAGGCGAGCCGGGAGCCGTAATGCCCCATCCCACTAGACCACTTCTGTGCCTCGAAGATCTCCGTGACCTGGGTGAGGCGATCGTTCTCGAAGCGCGCGCGGATCACCGCCGTGGTCCCCTGCGTGCCATCCGCGCTGGGCTTGGAGTAGCTCAGGTAGATGAATCGGTTCTCAGTGAACTTGGGATGGGCGACGACGTCAAGCAGGCCGCCCTGCCCACCGACGCGGATCGGCGGGAGCCCCGGCACGGTGTCAGGGAGGAGCTTCCCCTTTCGAATGACACGGAGTTGGCCCGTGCGCTGTGTGACGAGCAGATCGCCACCCGGGAGGAAGGCGACTGACCAGGGACTTGCCAGCCCATCGGCGACGAGGGTGAGCCGGACGTCATGATGCTGGGTCCGCAGGGTCTCCTGCGCCGAGGCGGTAGCGCAGGGGAGGAGGAGGGCCAAGAGGCCAGGGCGAAGGGCGCGAGGCGCGAGGGTGTGCATGGACATGGCAGGAAAGGTACATTCGCCATGATGCAAGAGAGCACGGAGGATTTCCTGTACCGAGGATGGGGTGGCGCGATAGTGTCGGTCGGTGCCGCCCTCGTCGTGCTGGTGTTCGACTCGGGGCTCGGAGGGGTTCGGCTCGGTGGTGGGTGGATCCTCACCGCACTGTGTGGTTCAGGGGTGGCGGGATTCGTCAGCCAACGCGCGGTGGTCACCGGTGCCGCGAAGGCCGCTGGGGCGATCGTGAACCCCACGGGGAAGACCACGCCCTACATCCCGACCTTCTCGCATATCGTAACCTTGGTGATCCGCGGAGACCTCATCGGTGCGGAGCGGGCGTGGCTCGAAGAGGAGTCGCGGGCGCCGGCGCACCCGCAGGTGGTCATGCGGATCGCCGAATTCTATCTGCGCACCAAGGGTGACCGGGTGACCGCGCTCAGATACTACGAGCGGCTCGTCACCCTGCCGACGGTGGGGGCGGAACTCGCGGGGTATGGGCGCCGGAAGATCGCGGAACTGCGGTCCGTGGGCGATCGCGGGTGACTCGGGACGCGCTGAGCGATCGCCGTCTCGGGTCGATCTGACCCTCGCCGCACCTCAGCGCACGTACGTGAGCCAGCCGTGCGAGTCATCGGTGCGGCCGTTCACGATGTCGAGGAAGCGGGCCTGGATCGCCTTGGTGACTGGGCCGGGCTTCCCCGCGCCAACGGGGAGGCGGTCGACGCTGCGGATCGGCGTGACCTCGCTCGCCGTACCGCAGACGAAGACCTCTTGGCAGGTATACAACGACTCGCGTGTGAGCGGCTGCACCGCGACCTCGATCCCGAGGTCCTTCGCGATGGCGATCACCGCGCTCCGAGTGATGCCAGGGAGCAAGGTGCCGTCGACCGGCGGGGTGTAGAGGCGACCCTCGTCTACGACGAAGACGTTCTGGCCCGACCCTTCGGAGAGCATGCCATCAGGCCCCAAGGCGATCGCCTCATCGAAGCCGTTGCGGAGCGCCTCCATCTTGATGAGCTGTCCACTGAGATAGTTGCCGGCGATCTTCGCGGCGGCCGGGATCGTGTTGGGGGCGACGCGGTGCCAGGTGGAGATGCAGGCATCGACGCCGTGCTCGAGGGCGGCGTCGCCGAGGTAGGCGCCCCAGGGCCAGCAGGGGAGATAGGTCTCGATCGGGCTGTCGAAGGGGACCATCCCCGCCGCGCCGTAGCCGCGGATCACCATCGGACGGATGTAGCAGGCCTCGAGCGCATTCTTGGCGACGAGGGCACGGCACCCCTCGACGAGTTGATCGATGGTCCACGGGGGATCCATGCGATAGATCTTGCAGGAATCGAGGAAGCGCTTGAGGTGCTCGCGCAGCCGGAAGATCGCGGGGCCCTTCGGCGTGGCATAGCAGCGAATCCCCTCGAAGACGGCGGAGCCGAACTGCACGGAGTGCGCGAGGAGGTGCACCTGCGCGTCCTGCCAACGGATGAAGGATCCGTCACGCCAGATCCAATCGGTCTCGGTGATCTTCGCCATGGACAGCTCGGGGGGTCAGGAGGAGGGTCGTGCGGGAGAGCCGGTCAGACGCCGGGGCCGGCGGAGAGCTTCCGCACGAGGCGGTACATGAACTCGAGTCCATCATAGAACGCCTGCGCCTCGGCTCGCTCGTTCATCCCGTGCGCGTTCGGCGTGTCATAGAAGAGTCCCGAAACGCCGTAGACGGGGATCCCCGCCACGCGGAGGAAGCGCCCGTCAGTGGCGCCGGTGCTCATCGTCGGGACCACGGGGATCCCCGGGAAGAGCTCGGTGCTCGCCTCCTCTATGGTGCGGAGGAGTTCGGGGGTGAGGGGCGATGGCGGGCTGTCCTCTGCCGCGCGCTCGATGAGGATCCTCACCCCCGTATCCGCGATGGCGCGCGCGATCTGCGCGCGCACCTGCTCGGTGGTCTCATCCGGCAGGATGCGGCAATTGATGGTGGCGCGCGCCCGCTGCGGCAACGCATTCATCGCGTGGCCGCCCTCGAGCATCGTCGCCACGCAACTGGTGCGGAGCCGCGAGTTGTTCGCCGGATCGCGCGATATGAGACGCGCGGCCTCGGCGTCCTTCTCGTTCGCGAAGATGCGCGTCATCGCACGGCCGACCTCGCCGCCGGAGATCGTCGCCTGTCGCCGGAAGTACTCGCGCGTGACGGCGTTGAGGCGCACGGGGAACTGGTACTTGCCCACACGATCGAGTGCGATGGCGAGCTGGTAGATCGCGTTGTCGGGACGGGGCTGCGAGCTGTGGCCCCCGGTGTTCGTCGTTTCGAGGATGAAGTTGGCGACCTTCTTCTCACTCGCCTGCACCTCGTTGGCGACGCGCCGCCCATTCTCCACTCGGCCACCGCCCCCCTCATTCAGGGCGTACTCGGCGGCGAGGAGTTCGGGCCGGTTCTTGAGGATCCAGTCGACCCCGTTCGCCGGCCCACCTTCCTCATCCGCCGTGAGCGCGACGATGAGATCACGATCGGGGACGATCCCCTCGGCCTTCATGCGGAGGAGGATCGTGAGGTGGATCGCGCCCTCGTCCTTGTCATCGGCGACGCCGCGGCCGTAGAAGTTCCCGTCCTTCTCGATGAACTGGAAGGGTGGGAGGGTCCAGTCGGCGGGGTTCGCCTCGACGACGTCGATGTGCGAGAGGAGGAGGATCGGCTTGCGGGAGGTGTTCCGCCCCCGGTAGCGCACGATCAGGTTCCCCTTCCGCGGCGCGTTCTCCACGACGACCACATCCTCGCTCGGGAAGCCGGCGGCGCGCATGTGCTTCGCCATCGCTTCCGCGGCGGTGACGCTGTTCCCGGTGGTCAGCGTGGTGTTGATCTCGACCAGCTCCTTGAGAAGGTCGCGCGCTTGCTGCTCCCAGCGAGTGAGGGGCCGGGCTTGCGCCGGGAGGAAGGCGGGGGCGAGCAGGAAGGCGGCGAGGAGGCCGCGGCGGATGGAGGAGAGTTGGCGCATGTCGTGAAGTTCGCCCCAGCGGGGGGTGGGGGCAACGCCTCTCCCAAGCGGGGCGGCCTCGGTTGACATAGGGGGAGG
>Ga0194115_10007542_pt1 | contig 10766 bp, 5 predicted proteins | sample TA2MahsurfametaG_3_FD_148656 | JGI IMG/M metagenome (GOLD analysis project Ga0194115, IMG submission 148656) | Freshwater microbial communities from Lake Tanganyika, Tanzania - TA2015002 Mahale S4 surface | ecosystem: Environmental > Aquatic > Freshwater > Lake | place: Tanzania: Lake Tanganyika... | reverse complement strand
GAGTACACTTCGTCCTGTTGCTAGCTACGTTGGAAAGTTGGGTCGATCGATCGTTCCTCGCGAGTGTTAAACCGCCGGCGACAGAAGCTGCAATTTCTAGTCTCGCCTTACCGTCGTAGATATTACCAGAACCAGATATCACTGTCGAGGGATTGGAGAAAGACAAAAATCCGGTCGGTCTCAACGCGAAGACGTTCATTCCTGTATTTTTGTACAAAACTACATTTTTTGTATTGTCGGCGACGTGAGTTATTGTACCAGACGCTATAATGTCGAGATAGTTAACGCCGGGCGCTTTTCGACCGCACAACAAGGAGAACGTGATACCTGGTCCGCCAAAGTCTATGGCGCCAGACAATAGGCCAGCAGCTTGACCAACGTCGCCAAACGGTTTGTTGCAGGTCGTCAAATCGTTGAACCACGCTCCGTTGATGTATAACGGCAGATTTACCACGACCTTCTCTATCAAAAATGGAGCATCGATCGGAAAGTTAATTCTGCACGACTCCGAAGGAAAAAAGTTGATGTTGTCAGTTATTGAATTTGAGTAAGTTCTTGATATCGCGTCTTTAGAATTCGAACCAGAGTCGAGGGGGGTAACTACAGAAGTTGCGCTAAAAGTTCCTGTAACTGGCGCGTTAAAAAAGCTACCTATCGCAAAATCGGATTGGTTGGTCGTTGGTGAAAACGCTAACGACCCAGAAACAACTTTGCGGCCGACGGCGTCGAACCCCAGAGCAGTCTCTACGACTCTGTAGGAAGCAGAGCTAACGTAATCGTATAGGACTAAAGGATTGGTGGTGTACTTACGAATTCTACTCATGTAGCTTTCGGCAACAGGCATCGTCCACTTTCTCAAATCTTCGTCGTAGTAATATATCGACGACGTCAAAGAAAGCATCGTAGTGGGGTTTTCAACCGGCAAAGAAAAAGTAAACTGGGTCTTGGATTTTAACGGAGACGTAAAGCCCATTCCGACGTCGTCGAGCGCCGAACCAGAAGCATAGAAAGAGCTAGTCGACGTCGTCGCTATGTAATTTTTTTGCGATTCGTTAAAAGACCTATCGATCTCTCTATTCAACGCTTCAATCGAGTCAAGCTGCGACAATAGTTTGTTGATCGCCGACTTGCTGGTTTTAGAGTTGTTCGACGAAACCAGCATACTATTGCCTGCATCGCTGCCACTCACAAACAACAGCTGTCGCAAAGAAACATCGACGTCGCCCGAATCGCCAGTCAGTCTACTCGGTAAGGTAGACGGAGCGTGGACGAGAGTACCCGACGTGTACAAAATTGTTTTTCTGTCGTCGTACGACCCAGGCGACCTAACGAGTTGTCTCGTCGCAGACATGTCGCCAATAATCTTGCGAGGTAGGAACGTACCTGTCTTGACCGGCGGCGAAAAAGTTATTACCGCACCGTTGCGTGGCCAGTTATTTGTTTCTGTCAATCCGACAGAATAAACTATCGTAGAGTCGTTATAAGAAGCGCTATACGAAGCGCCACCGAAGGGTGATATGGTTCGACTCTCTCGTTGATATCCTAATAGAGGAGCAAAGTCTCTAAACCTATTCGCTGTTCCAGCGGTTGTACCGTTCCAAAAAATACCGACTGTAGCGGAGCTAACCGATCCTGCCACGTCGCCCGGCTCGTAGGACTGTAGCGGCCAATACCTGAACTCGATTCGACCACTTTCGTATAGAGCTACTTCAAATTTCAACTTGCTTTTGAAATTACTCTGCGAAACAGTCCAACGAACGAGCAGATATCTACCCTTCTTAGAGCTATTGAATAATCCAAAACGAGCGCCTCGGTCACGCGTGCTATAGGGCCAATTCTTGTTATTTAATCCTGCCTGGATATCGCTAAGTACACCAGAGGTGATCGTGCCGTCGTAGGTGGCGTCTAACGACAATAAGTTCGCGGTTTCTAATGGCTTTACGGCTTGATCGAACCATGGTGCAATGACGATGTGTTCATACCCCGCGAATGTCTGTATGATAGTTGTGTTATTGGTACTCGTACTAACTACGTCAGCGAAAGCTGGCGATGCATCGTTCGGATTTTGAAGGAACAACCAGCCATAATCCGTCAATCCAAATTGGGAAAACGTGATGTTGTTGACCGTAAAATTAAAACCTATTCGATTATTGAGTTGCGACGTACCAACCGTCGAGGTAGCATTAGGTTCCAGATAATTAGACCTTAAAAAGGCGTCGTCGGGGATGGTCTCCGGGGGTCCTCGCAAATACTTTATCGACGCCACATAGTTGTCTAGCAGTCTAACGGGCGCTGTTCTCAGTGCTTTGCTGGTCGCCATTAATAAGTCATGCCTCCAAATGCTATCGAATCGGTTCCTGAGTATCCTATATTATCGTATATGAGGCCCGTTGTCGCCGATTTTTTACCAGGCGGGACGTAATTTCCTGTCGATCCCGTCATCGTATTGAACACAGCTACCATGTCGGCGCCCGAACGAGCAGTCGTTATACCAAAATCTCTTAAGTAAGTCTCCACGTCGTTGAACGGGCCGACCACGTTCAATCCCCTGTTGGAGCCCGATATGTCGGTTAAAAAGTATTTTACACTACCATTTTGCGGTAATTGTTTTCTGATGGAACCCGATAGTGAACCGGATCCAGGAGCCACCGCAGAGGCGTGCAGGCTATCCAGAAACCACGCCTTGTTTTCAAAAGCAACGTTACCGGGTACATAGCCCCTGCTGCCGTTGACCGCGACCAATTTGAAAGGTACATAATCGACGGTCAAAATTTGGTCGCTAACTAAAGAACCACGGTCGGTGTTGCCATCCATCAAAGCACCGTGAACATCTCGCATCGTATACGGGGCTTCGTTCGACAAAAATCCTTCCAGCGTTCGAATCGTCAAGGGCTCGATGATACCGTTGTAGAGTACGCTGCGTTTCAATAAGTCGTCTTCTGACCCTATCATCCTATCGCGAGCGGCCGAGCTTGAGACAGTGAGGTACGTAGCGGGGTCTATCGGATCGACGTCGACGTAAGAATATTCAGAAACGATGTTTATCTCGTTGACTCCGTAGCAAGTCGGCCTGACAATATGGCCGGGTGTACCTGCCGAAATCTTATACAGCCCATTTCTAGCGTGTTTGTCGAGAGTTATTTCGACGCCCTGTCGAAAAGCGTCAAAAGCGTCAGTGTTTATACTTGAAGAATTTATGCCCACTGCGTTGATCTTCAACAACGGCCCCTCGTCGAACGCCTGACTGGTGTTCGAGTATTGCTCAAACGATGAATAAAAATTCTTAAAATAAAGACTCATAAAACCCTAACCTAGAATTTATTTATTTTTCCTACGATCTGCTGGAACAACAGGTCGCGTTGTCTACCCCTCGTCGAGTCGCCTAGGTATATTTCACTGGACTGGTATTCTAGTTTATGGCGCTCGAGCATGTGAGATTCTATTACGAAATTTGTACCCTTAAACCTGGTTTTGCGGGGAACTAGTTGCTCGATGAATGCGGATACCGACACGTCGAACCACCGATAGAACTCGAAGAAACTCCTAAAGTTCAACTTCTCCGACAGTCTATTAAAATACACGTTTCTCAGATTTTCCAACGCGGGATAGTCGGGAGAATAGATCAAGTTGGGACTACCGATCGCAGTCGCTAGTTCATCGTAGGTGGCGAATATGTTGACGATGTCCTTGTTGAGAGAGTCCAACAGAGAAAATTCTATAGACAACCGTGGATCGTCGAGAGGGATTTCTTCAGCGGGATATTCCAGCGCACGGCCATAAACTGCCCAAGGAGCGTCGACCAAATTCTCTTCGTTTTGGAAGCCCCTAATCCTGACCTTTTCGCTCGTAGAATACTCGTCGAAGTATGGCGACAGATAGCTTCTATTGAACAACTCTCCAAATAACACTCGAGATTCTGGCTCGTAGCCCGACGCCGTCAAGTGAATGTTGTTTTCGCTGAAGTCGAGGAAGCGGATGTTGCCAGACGTGTCGGCATATTTATCGGCTTGCTTCTCGATAGCGCTCATCCTCAATTTACCGAACGAACCAGATTTGTTGGTGACGTAGTTGTAATTTGTCGAGGGCGATTCAACGCCGGCCGATTTATAGTTCTTCACGTGTTCTCGCCACTCGACCTCGGTAAGGGCCTTCGACCAGAATCTGACGTTACTAACTCGACCAGAGAAATCAGTGGTCCTAGCTATGTTGTCCACGCTCATTGTGTCGTTTAAGAACAAGTAACCAATCGCGCCGTCTGGAATAGTGGAATCTCCACCGAGAGCCAACCAAGACCCCGAGGCGTTATAGGTCGCACTATAACTCTTGAAAAAATCTGTGGCGACGCCCATCACCGGTACGTCTTCTAAGAAGAAAGAAGACGTGGAATAGTACTCACTTATCTCTCCACCGAGCTGCGATGCTGCTCGCAAAAAATAAGAAGAAGAGACGAGGCTATCTATTTCGTCGTCTCTGTATCGTCCGAAAGAAACGTTCCATTTGTCGCCGTTGTAGACGTCTACGTCGGTCAGGCTCAAGTGCAACAACGGGGCCGATCCGTCCAATCCAGACCTGACGAATAAGTGCAGGCCGCCAGACGCTACGAGATTCAAAAGCAAGCCAGGCTGCGCAGTTGTCGCCGAACCCGTGGCGAGCATTCGAGCGAGAGACTGATATTCATATAGATTTTCTTTGACAGGAAACTTGTATATCGCCTCGTACGTCCACGAGCCCGACGTGAACAAGCCATCGCTTCGATTCGACGATACACCTTTGACGAACGGGCCTTGGGCGACGGGATAACCTGGTTCGACTCGAGAACCTGAAAGGTAGGCTGATTTGACCAGGTTGGTACCAGAAATTTTTGCCATCACGCCTGGTTCTATCTTCAGTTCTCGGGACGCTTCGAGCTGCTTCAAAGAAGGACCTCCGAACTCTCTAATCCTTAAAGAATTGTCGGGGTCTACGCCGATGGATCGCAGGAAAGACTTGACGCTGTGTTGTGTACCTTTGGACTTGATGATGTCAGGCATGTTAACCAATACGCGCCTGAGGAGTTGCGATTGAACTTCTTTGAGCGCGAGGTCGCTGACGCCGACTTGCGTAATGTCTTCAGCGTCGACGTATTGATTTAGGTTTGAACTGTTGAATAAGGGTGGTAGATAAAAGCCATAAGACTTTACAAAGTCGCTCAAAAAATTGTTTGGAATTGTTTCTTCGAGGTCGTACTTTACGGTCCTCAGGGTCTTGAACGCGTCGGCGAACATCTTCATTTCGTCGAAAAATTTGGCCCAGATATACAAGAATGTCAAGAGAATCTGCGTCGAGCCTAACTTACCCTGACCTGGTATTCCACCGTCTTCGCCATAAGCGTCGCCGATTGAACCGTCTATCTTTGCGTCTGCGAAGCCTTCCTCGGCGGCTCCTTCTCGTAGATAATGCCGAGGAATTAATTTGGTGATTAAGTTGGGATTCTCGGTGTCGTACAAGCTAGCTGACTGTAGTAACTCCTCATTTAGACTGGTCACCGTAGTATCTAACGGAAAAAGAATCTTCTTAAATTCGCTTTTCTCGTTGGTCATCAAGCTAGTCAGATCATCGGTCGACGAACGACGCAGCGAAGCGGATCCATAGACGGTGTAGTTGTTGATCGTACCGTGCAACGAATTGCCAGAACTATCTAGCACGATAGAGTTAATCGTGTCGGCGACGACGGGAGAATAGGCTGACGGTGGTTCATTGAAGCGATAATACAACTTCAACGAATCGTTAGTATAGATTCCTTTGGAAGCGTAAAGTTGTTGTTGCTTGATCGATCGGTAAGCGTGGAAAAATCTAAATTCGTCAAGGCTTCCACTAAACGTCTGAGTCGGCGTCACCAACGCGCCCGTAACGTAAAAAGAAGATCCTGAACCGAGCAACAGATTTGGCCTCTGCGCAAAATCGCCAATTTCTTTTTGTTCGTTGCTAGAAGCTTTGAACTCCTCGTTGACGAAGAATTCCATGTAGTCGGGACCGGATTCACGATTCAGGGCGAGACAAATGTGATTGAATTGTCCCTTCATCAGCGTCGTTTGAACGTGATTGTAAACACCGCCAGATACGATGCTAAAAAATGCGCTGACTGTATTCCCGGAAGAAGGTTCTAGATGGAAAGTGAAACCTTCGGTTTTGTCGTCTGATTGCCTTTGAAAAACGACCTGTCTGCCGTTACTTTGATCCGGAACAAAAGCGTGAAACTCTATTGCAAACGACTTGCTGGACGGCGGGTTGAGGATCGACTCGCCCGTTTTATTCTTCGATATGTCTGGATATAGCCACCCCGCTACGTCTTTTATTGTGACGTACGTTCCTAAGTACGGTGAGGTTTCAGAAGCTTGTGTACCAGAAAAATGGAGTTGTCCACCGAAGGTAGGAAATTGGTCGAAGACCCACTTTTCGAAACCACTCAGGCCCTCTAAAAATCCTTCGACTTCTTTCTTGGTCCCGTCGAAAGGATATCCGTTAATGACCTGATCGAAGGCGACGTTAGTCTTGACTTCGGCGGACATAAAAAAAGTATGATTCTGAAACTTCGACCAGTCGACGTTCAACTGTTGCGTGCTCTTTATGCCATAGTTCAATGGTTCGTATTTGAAAGAAGACGTGCTCAGCTTATTCGTCTCTACTAGGTCCGAAAATGTTAATTGAACAGGCCTTGTCTCCGTCAAAGACGCCTTCAAAAACGAAGGAATGTATGGTTGTAGTTGAAACGTCATTGGGTTTTACTCAAGTATTCAGGATCCTGAATGGAGAAGATACGTTTAGGTATTTTTGCTGCACGCCATCAACCTCGATCATTATGTCGATCGCGTAGGCGTTTAAGCTCGTCAGCGCCGACGTGTTGATGTTAAAATACATTCCCTTTGAGTCGCTGCTCAACTTCGTCGAATTGTGAACCGCGTCGAACGGAATCTCATAAACGTCGGTTGCGATGTTCCGAATAGCGTAATGTACTTTTCTTAGAGACAAACCAGGTAATTCTACTGGCAATCGTTTGACTATTATTTGCGGGTCATTTTCGTCGAAAATATATACGCGCATCGTTACTTCTTCTTCTTCAGAATATTCTGAACTAATTCCTGTCGCATTAACCCTGTATCTTCTCGGGTTTAATCTATAAGATATTCTTTCAGGAGCTCGGGCGACAATGTTAGAACCAGTAATGTAAACCACGGTTTGATCTAAAGAAGTCCATATCGGTTTAAAAATCACAGAACCCGACAAGTCGAAGCTCGTCTTGATATTTTCGTTACTAAGAGGTAACGTTAAAGACGCCGAATAAATGCCCGTGCTAAAATTCGTTCCAAATTTGTGCTGTGAACCTGTAAAATATAAAGAATATTGGCCAGCGCCTGTAACTTCAGACTGTAACTCCAACAATATGCTGTTAGAACCAGTTACGCTTGTTGAACCCGACAATAAATTAGCTAATTGTCCATGTACATAGTTGTATAAAAATAGACTTGAAGAAACTGGTGAATCGAGATAAAGATTCGACGTATCATCTAAAATAGAATCGTCGAACTTGACGATAATCTTAGGGCGTTTACTTTCATCGTAAGCATGACGGCTTGCAAATCGTTTTACGAAATATGTTTTTGTATCAGCTTCTATAGCAGAAGAAAACGACAATCTAAAACCTTGATCAGGCAAATCTCCTTTTATCGTCGCAGAGATTATATTAGTAACATCAACCAACAAGTCCTCGGTTCCTTTAACAAATGTTTGTGATACTTTCGTATTAGCTATCGTAATAGAGCTAGTGATATAATCTCCAGAACCCGTTGAAAAACATTCCGAGGCGCAGCCTTCAGATGCCCATAGAGCATCGCTGGACGCTGATAGAAAATTACATTTATCTTCGTCTGAATAGTAGGCGACGTCTTTTCCGATACCTTCTGACCATGATGCTGACATCGGAAACACGTCGATCGTAAAATTACTAGGCGTAGGTTGCCCACCGTATACATCTTTCAAACTAATAAAACACTTAAAACTATTATGACTTAAATCTAATTTTCCTTCTTCGAACAGCTCTTGTAGTGGGTCTAAATCAAAGTGTATTAACGTTCTACTCAATTCGGTCTTTGGAATTTTATTGCTACCTGATGTTACGATTGTAACACCATATAGCTTGAACAAGTCTAAAGACCCGGCGAGACCAACGTTACCTGACACAGCCGGCTTACCGTCTATGTACTTATTAGTAATATAAGTGTCTTTGTCGGCTTTTAGTACTCTAAACATCACGTCACCACTTTAGCGATGATATCGACATCCGGGTATCTGATTTCGAAGATTCCGCCCGCAGGAGGGAATATTAACTGTCGGCGCGTATACGACTTAATATCGTGAGTCGAATCGCTGTAGATGCGATTGTTGATTATACCAGAAGCGTTAGTAAACTGTGCATTGTCTACGGCGATGACACCTCGCACGCTATAGATCGTGTTCACGACCTCCGAAATAACTATCGGCTGGTTGATGTGCATCTTCTGTATGTTGAATTTGTCCTGCAACTTGGAAAGTATCTCTGCGAGGAGCGTCGTCCTGTTTAGAGATGGATCTAGCACAACCGCGAATTTCAACTGTAGGTTGATGACTGTCGCGTCGAGTATGTCAATCGCGTCAGAAATCATTCTGTAAGAATTCAAATATTTCTTCAAGTTCAACTTAAGACTGTCTGGCGACGGGATCAGGCGTTTGTCCGCGTCTCTAGAGATTATGTAGACTTGCGTCGAGAGGGGGTTGTTAATGTTTGGCATGATGGCCGTCCTAAACACCCTACCAAGATTGGACGGCATGGTATAGATTCGAGCCAACAAGTCTTCTTTGGTCACAATTCTTTCTTGCGAATTTTTTATCGTTGGAATTAAGGCGACGAGCTCGTCGATCGTTAATGCGTCTTCGCCGCCAGAGCCTTGCGTCAAATTAGTGACCTCTAGGGTGCTTCTAACCGCGGCCGACTGGTCCACTGATGGATTTTTTGGAAACTCTATCTGCAAGCTTAGCGTAGAATTGACGGAGTTGGGCGAAACGTTGTGAGACAAACCACCCCCGTAACGATAGATCACGGAAAGCGTGGTGTTCGCTGCGGCGACCCCAAGTGTATTTGTCGTTAGCAATTTTTCAGGATTGACGGGGACCCTGGACGTCGTTTTTGTATACGGCGTCGCCATCGCGAACTCCGAAGGATCAGGAATAATATCGTCGTCGAGGGTATCGGCGTTTCCTCCGCCGAACGTCAACGTCGTATCTCTACCGATTAATGAAGTTGATTTGATAAACCTATATGGCGCAGGAATTACGCGAAGGGCATCCTTGACCAGGTTGTTGTCACCTGTCGTGTTCAAGACATTTCTATAAACCACGTCGTGAGTCAGAGCTCCGACTTCGTAGTAAGTGTTTCCGTTGGTGTCAAAAATGCTGATTACTTCAGTCACGTTTGATTGTCCCAGCGTCAGACTTCTAAACGGCGTAAAGGCGCCTATAGAAAAAGTTTCTGTAGTAACCTTTCCAGAAACGCATTGACCAGACAGAGACAACAAATAAGTTGCGACAGTACCGTCGGCCTTAACCCTTCCTATTCTTTTCTCGGTCTTCGGATTCAAGACGTAATTACCATCATTGTTTGGATCAATAAGGAATTCTATATCTTCTAACAAGGTAAACGTGATGCTGTTGTCTGACAAGAAGATTGTTTCTTCTTTGATGACTGGCAATAGTTCGACATTGGGCGTTTCATCGCCCGCCGTCGCGACGGGAACTTCGATATAGACGGTAACGTCGACGACGGCGGGAGCAGCGCCATTGATTGGAACGCTGGCATTTACTAGGGCTCTTTCCAGCGAAGACGGCTCAACTGCCGTGTCGTAATTCAACTCGTTGTACAAGTGGTCCAAATAGAACGACATGTTGTCGCCGACGTACGCTGCCATGTCCAAGAATAGGCCGCCCATAGACGCTTCGGAGAAATCTCTAATTTGATTAGGATAGTATTGTCTCGCATAGTCGAGTAACGTCGCGCGAAGCGAATCGAAGTCTCGAGCCAGATACGTCCTTTGTCTGACTTGCTTTAGTTGGTCTTTTGTGTCTGTAGCCATGTTAAATCACGTATAGCACTATTTGAATGCCCCTGTCGGTCACTTGAAGCGTAGGTATATTATAACTAATATTGATCTTTATTAGCGCTGTATTTAATTTTTGTGAGCGATCGACCTCCGACACAAAATTAACGGGCTCGACGAAGGGCATCCAGGTCGATATGGCTCGAGATATGCGGGCGAGGGCCTCGTCGTCGAAGCTGTCTTGCGAACTAAAGTTAACAGTCAACGGTTTCAGGTTAGCCCCAAAATCATATTGACCTAGGCGCTCACCCCAGTTAGTCAGCAATAGATTTTTTAAGTTGTCTGCTATCAACTCGACTAGGTCGAAGTGCATCTTGAAGGGACCTTCTTCGTTGGTAATTTCGAGGGGAGTTTTGATGCCGATCGGAATCAGCTTCTTGGTCCTGTCTACAGACTCTTCCTGAAAAGACTGTAGCTTCCTACCTACGCTTTTGAAACTTAAGGCGCCCATTCTACCCTAAATATGGTATCAAAAATTTTACCACTTTTTATTTGGATGCCACGGACTAAAGTTTCCCTGCATAATACGAAGACTCGACTTCGAATATTTCGTCAGAGTCGACTTTTATCCTTTTTGGTCGACCTCCCATCCCGTCGCTA
>Ga0194115_10007541_pt1 | contig 10766 bp, 6 predicted proteins | sample TA2MahsurfametaG_3_FD_148656 | JGI IMG/M metagenome (GOLD analysis project Ga0194115, IMG submission 148656) | Freshwater microbial communities from Lake Tanganyika, Tanzania - TA2015002 Mahale S4 surface | ecosystem: Environmental > Aquatic > Freshwater > Lake | place: Tanzania: Lake Tanganyika... | reverse complement strand
TGTTGTTTGAAGCTGTGTTGCAGAATAATGATTGATATCCAACTGATGTATTATTAGAACCTCCTGTATTTGTTTTTAATGCTTGAGCACCTAGAGAGGTATTAAATATACCTGTTACGTTATACCTAAGAGAGTTAACACCTAAAGCTGTATTATTGTATCCTGTTGTATTACAAGCAAGTGCTAATATACCTAAGGCAGAGTTAGACTGACCTGTTGTATTATTTCTTAAAGCACGGTAACCAACGGCTGTGTTATTTGATGCTGTGTTGGAATAAAGTGCATTATTTCCAAGAGCTGTGTTATTTTGACCTGTCGTATTACTAAATAAGGCACACAAACCAGTAGCTACGTTATTAACACCTCCTGTGTTATTAAACAAGCTATGATGACCTACTGCAGTATTACTGTATCCTGTTGTATTAGAAATTAAAGCTCTTCCTAAAGCAGTATTTTGATTTCCTGTAGTGTTATTTTGAAGAGAAGTATATCCTACAGCCGTATTAAATTGTCCTGTTGTATTGTTTCTTAAAGATATAACACCTACAGCTGTATTGTTAATACCTGCGGTGTTGTTAGTTAATGCTTGATAACCAACAGCAATGTTACAAATACCAGTAGTGTTACTTTGTAATGAAGATACACCAATGGCTGTGTTTTTAGTACCAGTAGTATTAAACCTTAAAGCACTATATCCAACCGCTGTGTTGGATGATGCTGTGTTGCATTCAAGTGCACTTCTACCAATAGCTGTATTGTTAGATGTTGTTATATTTGATGATAATGTGTTTAAACCTAAAGCCACATTACCTCCACCTGTAGTATTAGCTGCTAAAGCAGAAGTACCTAATGCTGTATTATATTGTCCTGTGCTATTAGATGCTAAAGCATTTCTACCAATAGCTGTATTAAAATTACCTGTTGTGTTAGCTCCTAAAGCACTCTCTCCCACTCTTGTATTAGTAGCTACGCAACCAGCCCCTTTACCAACATTTACACTATTTACAGTAATATCACGATCAAAGGTACTAGATCCAACTACACTCAGTGATCCAGTCATACTCACACTTCCTGTGAACTGCTGAGTATCTGATGTACTATCTCCAAATATATTAGATCCAGAGCTATATATAATGGAGCTAGAAACTATATTCACATTAAGTGAATTGGCTGTAATCTGACCTGTAACTATGAGTGAGCCAGTAACCGAGGTACTTTGTAATTGAGCCATTTCTTAGTGCTTAAGTTTTTTAATTTCTTCTTCTAACAACTGTATTTTTAATTGGTGTTGTTTTAACACGTTAATAAATATTGTTGCCAGTTTACTATAGTTTATACCTGTGACCTCTCCTGCTTCGTCTTTAGAGACGAATTCAGGGAATATATCATACATATCCTCCGCCAGTAAACCAACATCCTCTTTACCTGTATCTTTCCAGATAAATTTAACTGGATTTAATTTGAGGAAATTGGATATTTCTGTTGTGTATGGTTCAATGTTTTCTTTTAATTTTTCTGTGGATGTTTCTATGAGTGCAACGAAACGGCCTGTACCGTTAACATCTAGTTCATAGGAAGGTGTTATTGTTTTTATACCAACATTTCCAGTAGATCCAGTTACAAACATCCTAATGTTTCCTGCTCCATCAGATAAAATGATGTTGCAGTTTGATGTTGCAATGTCGGTTCCTGTGTTTGAACCTATGACTACGTTGCAGGCGCCTGTTGTGATTGCATTGCCAGCACTTCTACCTAATGCCGTATTACAAGTTCCAGTTGTATTACATTGAAGAGCTCCTAATCCTATGGCTGTATTGTTTGCACCTGTAGTATTTCCTAACAATGAGTTTACACCTAATGATGTATTAAAATTTCCTGAGGTATTGGCTCTTAGAGAATTATGCCCTGTAGCTGTATTTTGATATCCTACTGTATTAGCGCATAAAGCTTGATATCCTACAGCAGTATTAGTATTACCAGTGGTATTTGAACCTAATGAACAAAAACCAACTGCTACGTTTGGTGTACCAGTAGTATTATTCCTTAATGCACAAAATCCTACTGCTGTGTTGGATGATGCTGTGTTTAATGTTAGCGTCTGATAGCCAATTGCTGTATTGCTATTACCTGTAGTGTTGCAGTAAAGAGCACTAACACCAAATGCTGAGTTACAACTACCTGCTGTGTTTTTATTTAAAGCACCTCTACCTGTAGCTACATTGTATTTTCCCGTTGTATTATTTTGTAAAGATATAGACCCTACAGCAACGTTATATGCACCAGTAGTATTACTCCTTAAAGCACAAAATCCTACAGCTGTGTTGTTTGATGCTGTGTTTTGGCGTAAAGAGTTATCTCCTATAGCAACATTATTACTACCTACTGTATTAGTATATAAAGCATCTGTACCAATAGCTATGTTACAATTACCTGTAGTATTATTTTTTAAAGCATCTGGTGATATTGCTACGTTACGAACACCGATTGTATTGTTTACTAATGCACATCTACCAATAGCTGTATTTACTCCTCCTGTAGTATTAGATGCTAGTGCTTTATAGCCTAATGCTGTATTCAAACCTCCAGTAGTATTACTCCTTAATGCACAAAATCCTATTGCTGTATTGTTAGAGGCTGTGTTACAGAATAATGCATTAAAGCCTAGTGCTGTGTTATTATTTCCAGTGGTGTTACATGCTAAAGAGCTTAAACCTAATGCAGCATTATATTTACCTGTAGTGTTAGAAGACATTGAGCTTCTACCTATAGCTGTGTTGTTATACCCTGTAGTGTTATTTAAAAGTGAATTATAACCTACAGCTACGTTATTAGCACCAGTAGTATTACTCCTTAAAGCACAGAATCCGACTGCTGTGTTGTTTGATGCTGTGTTAGAAGTTAATGCCGCATATCCTATAGCAGTATTGTTAGCTCCTGTTACATTTGATAATAAAGCTGATGTACCAACTGATGTATTACATACACCTGTTGTATTATTCAACAGTGAATTAAATCCAACAGAAGTGTTAAAGCCACCTATTGTGTTTAGACAAAGAGCGCCACATCCAAGTGCTGTATTTCTATAACCCGTTGTATTACATCTAAGTGCATTTCTACCAACGGCTGTATTTGAGCATCCTGTTGTATTATTTGCTAGTGAAAGATATCCTACTGCTGTATTATTAGCACCTATTGTATTTAAAGCTAAAGAACAAAATCCTAATCCTGCATTGGAGTCACCAGTACTATTCCTTCCTAAAGCACAAAATCCTACTGCGGTGTTGGATGATGCTGTGTTGCATTCTAGAGCACTACATCCTACTGCTACATTAGAATTACCTGCAGTATTTGTTAATAAAGCATTTCGACCTAATGCTACATTATTAGCACCTGAGGTATTGTTACGCATAGCATAAAGACCAACTGCAACGTTATTAAATCCTCCAATATTACATCTTAATGCATGCGCCCCTACAGCTGTGTTATTTACACCTGTAGTATTACTACATAATGCTAAGTATCCTAAAGCAGAATTACTATCACCTGTACTGTTTTCTCTTAATGCCCTAAACCCTATTGCAGTGTTATTTGTTGATGTGTTACAATAAAGAGCATGAGTACCAACAGCTGTGTTTGCTGTTGCTGTGTTAAATCTCAATGCCATTAATCCCAAAGCAGTGTTACAAACGCCTGCTGTGTTAACATTTAAAGCATAATATCCTACAGCTGTATTTCCACCTCCTGTGGTGTTAGATTTTAATGCTGCAAGACCAACAGATACGTTTCTTATACCAGTAGTATTATTCAGTAATGAGTATACTCCTATCGCAGTGTTAGCTCCACCTGTAGTGTTATTAACTAAAGCACAGAAGCCCACAGCTACGTTATTGTTACCAGTAGTATTACTCCTTAAAGCACAAAATCCTACTGCTGTGTTGTTGGATGCTGTATTAAGTAATAGAGCATTTCTACCAACAGCAACATTGTTAGATCCTACATCATTACTTACTAATGCCTGGAATCCTAAAGCTGTATTGTTTATTCCTGTTGTATTGGTGCACAAAGCACAGTTACCAAGAGCTGTATTATAACCGCCTGTGGTATTGCTTTTTAGTGCGGTAAAACCAACTGCAGTATTTTGAACACCAGTAGTATTATTCCTTAATGCACAAAATCCTATTGCTGTGTTGTTTGATGCTGTGTTTTGACGTAGTGAATACACACCAACCGCTGTGTTATTAACACCAGATACGTTTGTTCTTAAAGCAGCGTAGCCAACAGCCACATTGCAGTTTCCTGTCGTGTTGTATAATAAGGCTAAGTGGCCAAATGCTTGGTTGTATTTTCCTGTAGTGTTGCAACGTAGTGCACCAGAACCTAGGGCTGAATTATATGCTCCAGTAGTATTAGCTATTAATGCACAAAAACCAACTGCTGTATTATCATTTGCTGTATTACAGAATAATGCACGTGAACCTACAGCTGTATTACGTACACCCGATGTTCCAGATCTTAAAGCTAAATATCCAACAGCTGTATTATTTGCACCTGTTGTATTAAGCCTCATTGCTCCATAACCCATTGCTGTGTTATTTCCACCTGTTGTAGTGCTAGTTAAAGCACAATATCCTAACGCAGCGTTGTATTTACCAGTTGTATTAGAAGTTAAAGAACGTGCACCCACAGCCACATTATAAGCACCAGTAGTATTATTCCTCAAAGCACAAAATCCAACTGCTGTGTTGTTTGATGCTGTGTTTAATATAAGAGCTTGGTGACCTAAAGCAGTATTGTTATTGCCACTTATATTATATTGTAGTGATAAATATCCTACTGCAGTATTGTTGTTTCCAGTTTGGTTAAGTTGAAGTGTTCCTCTACCTAAAGCAGTATTAGGTGTACCTGTTGTATTACTACTTAAAGCACTAGTACCTAATGCTGTGTTGTTGGAGGCTAAATTGCAGAGTAAACCATATGCACCAACAGCCACATTTGCTGTACCAGTAGTATTACATCTTAAAGCACAAAATCCTACTGCTGTGTTGTTTGATGCTGTGTTTTGGCGTAAAGAGTTATCTCCTATAGCAACATTATTACTACCTACTGTATTAGCAAATAAAGTTCCATATCCAACTGCTGTATTATTATTTCCTGTTGTATTTTGGAATAAGGCATTAACACCTAATCCTGTATTATATTTACCTATTGTGTTAGCAGGTAAAGATCCACAACCAACAGCTACGTTATTTGCACCAGTAGTATTACTCCTTAATGCACAAAATCCTACTGCTGTGTTGTTTGATGCTGTATTAGCAAACAATGCTTGGGAACCTAATGCTGTGTTATTTGTACCAACCTGGTTACATATTAAAGAGTAATATCCAACAGCTGTATTATCTATACCTGTTGAATTATTTAATAAAGTACTTCTACCTACTGCTGTGTTTTTAACACCAATACTGTTTCCTCTTAAAGAATTTAAACCTACAGCTGTATTACTTATACCTGTAGTATTTGATGCTAATGCACAATATCCTAAAGCAGCATTACTTGTTCCTGTTGTATTACTCCTTAATGCACAAAATCCTACTGCTGTATTGTTTGATGCTGTGTTAGAGAATAAAGAATAGAAACCAAGAGAAGTATTGTTTGACCCTCCTTGGTTTGATCTTTGAGAATCATATCCTACAGCTACATTTTTATTTCCTGTTATATTACTGTAAAGTGCTGTTCTACCTAAACCAACGTTTTGGGTGCCTGAGGTGTTATTCCTCATTGCTAAATGTCCAACTGCTGTGTTGTTTGATGCTGTATTACAACGTAATGCATTAAATCCAATAGCAACAACATTACTAAATGAACCACCAGTACCTGCATGGTAGCCCATAACTACATTACTATTACCTGTTGTGTTTTTACCAAGTGCATAATAACCAACACCTACATTGCATGCTCCACTAGTATTACTTCTTAATGCAGTAAAACCAACTGCAGTATTTTGAGCACCAGTAGTATTACTCCTTAATGCACAAAATCCTACTGCTGTGTTGTTTGATGCTGTATTACAGAATAATGCTTGTGTACCTAATGCTGTATTGTAACAACCTGTTATATTACTTTGTAAAGCACTCCTACCTACAGCAGTATTATTAGCACCTATTGTATTACTATTTAATGCTATATAACCTACAGCAACGTTACTTGCACCAGTAGTGTTAATGCGTAGTGCATAAGAGCCTAAGGCTGTATTAGCTCCTCCTGATGTATTACTTCTCAGTGAACAAAATCCTACTGCTGTGTTGTTTGATGCTGTGTTACAAAGTAGTGAATTATAACCAACAGCAACGTTAGCTGTACCAATTAAATTTTGGTTTAATGATCCAAATCCTACTGCAGTATTATTACCTCCTGTAGTATTACTCCTTAAAGCTGAATATCCAACAGCAGTGTTGTTTGATGCAGTGTTACAACAAAGAGAATTATTTCCTAGAGCTACGTTGTTGTTTCCTGTTGCATTATATACTAATGTAAAGTTTCCTACAGCAGTGTTTCTTAGACCGCTAGTATTAGTAAATAAAGCGGATCTACCTATAGCAGTATTGTCATTACCCGTAGTATTATTTCTTAGTGCATATCTACCAAAAGCATTGTTAGAGCCTCCTATTGTATTTGCACCAAGTGCATTTTCACCAACTGCTGTATTGAGTGTACCAGTAGTATTATTCCTCAAAGCACAAAATCCTACTGCTGTGTTGTTTGATGCTGTGTTACAATATAAAGACTGAACTCCTACTGCTGTATTACTAGTTCCAACTGTGTTATACTGTAGGGAGTTTTTACCAACAGCTACATTATTTGCTCCTGTTGTATTTAAAATTAATGCTGCAAATCCTAAAGCGGTATTAGCTGTACCTATAGTATTGCTTCTTAATGAACATACACCTATAGCTGTATTATCAATACCTGTTGTATTACATGTTAAAGACCTATAACCTAGACTTGTATTATTTCTTCCGGTAGTATTACTAAATAGGGATTGGTAACCTATAGCTGTATTTTGAATACCTGTAGTGTTAGTCCTTAAAGCATCTCCACCAACAGCTGTATTATTATTAGCAGTATTACAGCAAAGGGCATTAATACCTAGCGCTGTATTTCCTCCACCTATTGTATTACTTCTCAATGAATATACTCCTACAGCTACGTTTGCAGTACCAGTAGTATTACTCCTCAATGCACAAAATCCTACTGCTGTGTTGTTTGCTCCTGTAGTATTACTAGATAAAGCACTTGTACCAACTGATGTATTAGTAGCTATACTTCCCCCACCTCGTCCTACACATACTCCATTGAGTATAGAATCGCATGTTGTTGATAATGATCCAGTTACTTGCGAGTTCTGGAGTGCTATCAAACCATTTCTGGTTACAAATTCATTGGCCATTTAATCTCTACCTTAGTTCACTTTCCCTAAGGTGGGGGTTTGATATAAATATTTTAACCAATTAAAGTAGCGCGATATTTTCGACCAGTTGGATCTTGAGCTTGTAATTCATCTGCTTTAGCTTGACACTCTGGTTTATTATCATACTCATAAACTGGATCTGTTGGGTTTAAATGTGCTACCCAAATACTATCTATTCCAGGTATAAATTCCATTTGTACTTGCCACATAAATAGTTAATTTTATATATAAGTTACTTGTGATTTTAGTGTCCAACCACTAGTGTTAGTCTGTATGTTAAATTGTGCTTGTGCAGATACAATTGATATAGAAGCTGTAACTACAGTAGTAGAACCAATATCTAAAGTTGAATTATCTGTAAATTGTACACTACCACCATTCCATACTGCCATAATTTCACCTGTTCTAGCATTTGAACTACTTGCTACTGTATATAGATACTTTGCTCCACTAAAAGAACCTGTTGTATCAGTAAATAGATTATTTGAACCTACTGTTGATGAAGTAACAGTTGCTGTCTTTATTTGTGATATACCTATTGTAAAACCACTAGCTCCATGTGATGCAGTTGATGCAAAAGATGCTGAAGTTATTGTACCTTGTAAACTACCAGTAAATGATTGAGCTACTATATTAGTAGTTACTGTTAATGAGTTTAAACTTGCATCTGAACCAGATACAATGACTTTTTTCCAGTTTGGCATAGTGTATTAGTAGATTTATACCGTGGTTAGATACATACACTTATGCCGTGTATATGCCTACTTCCTTTTGGGCCTACAGTATGTTTGTTATAAATATGAAAAATTAAGACAACTTAGTATAGTATGTCTGAAGCTTTAAAACAAGTTCATAGATTTTTTGAACATGCTCACCTTTAAAATTAGCATCTTTAATCATCATCAATATTATTTCTATTTCATCTTTAGTAAGTTGTAAAGTAGGTAGAGGAGCATTTAATGGCTCCTCTACTTTATTAAAAATAACATTTTTTGCGTTAAAAGCCATAACTATTTTCTTAAATAATTTTATCATGAATAGATATAAATATCTCCAGTACCACTATCAACATATATATTACCAAATCCATTAGTTGAACCACCCCATGTTGGATTTCCAGATGGAGCACCTGATGCTTGTTTAGCTGTAACAGCAAATTCATTAGCTGTTAATGTAGAAGCACCTGCATCAGCATCTCCAGCTACAGCAAATCTTCCATAAGTACCAGTTGATGTTGATTCTAAATAAAATGCTGAACCTGATGTTCCACCTGAATTAACAATAAAACCACCATCAGTTAATGATGTTGAACCAGAAGCTAATAGTATAAATTTATCAGCTATTACAAGTGAAGTTTGGTTTTGGAAACTAGCTGTACCTGCAACTGTTAAGTCACCTGCTACTGTTAAGTTACCATTAGCTGTAGCATTAGCACCACTTAAAGAAAATACTGATGTACCAGCACTTGATTGAATATCATTACCACTAATTCTAATATCACCAGCAAAAGTTGTTAATGTATTACTTGTTAAAGAAATATTTGTATTTCCATCAGATGCTTTAATATCATTACCACTAACTTGTAAGTCACCAGCTACTGTTACATCAGCTGAATTTAAAGTAATAGCAGTTGTACCACCATTTGATTTAATATCATTACCATTAATGGTTAAGTCACCACCTAATGTTACATTATCTGGTAAACCTATAGTTAAGGTTTGGCCAGACATTGATGTTTCAACTTCATTAGTTGTACCAGCAATTGTTAAAGCTTGTGTTTTTAAGTTTATTGAACCAGTACCAGTAGAACCAGAAACAGCTAATGTAGTAGCAATACCAGTTAAATTACTACCATCACCTTGGAATGAACCACTAAATGAACCAGATAAGTTTGAACTAGCTCCAGTTAATTGAATTGAAGTAGTACCAGTAATTGTAGTACCATTATCTGTTAAACTAGAATCAGCAAATGCATTTCCAGTCCATTTTGTAATTTTATTAGAACTTAAACTAGAAGCTCCAGATACAGCAATTGTAGCTGTAGTAGCACCATCATATGTAAAAGCAGTAATACCAGTACCTTGAGTTAAATCAGGTAAATTAGAAGTACCAAAGAATGAACCACTAAATGAACCACTAAATGAACCACTTAAAAATGTAGTTGATTGTAATGTAGTGATTTGTTGGTTAGTTCCAACATTTAATTGATTAAGTATCGCATTACTACCCGATACTATGACTTTTTTCCAAGTTGCCATGCTTTTTAATTATAATTATTCAATAATAAATATTAATTTAACTTAGACCCACATACATATTTGTAGAAGTAAACCAAATACCTCCATTAGGTGCTGTATCTGTTGGATCTGATGATTGTGTAGCAAATTGCACAATACTTTGAGAAACAGTTAATACAGGCTGTTGATTTGTAAAATTTTTAATTATAAATAAATCACTATTAATAGTTGTATTACTACTACTAGAAATATTAAAATATATATCACTTCCTGATTTTATTAAGAATAAATTATTAGGATTTATATCTACACTAGCGGTAATACTACCTGTTGCTATGCGAGATAAATCAAAATTAACTAAATTAGATGCAGTAAGAGCAAAACTTGCAGTACCAAATAAACTACCAGTAATAGAACTTCCACTAGGTATATCAATTGAGCCAGAAAGTATTTGATTACCTATAATAGTAGAAGATCCACTAACTATAAAGGAACCTGTTATAGTTAACCCTTGACTAAAATCTGTCTGTTTAATACCTAATCTTGCCATTTATTATTGAAATTTACCTATTGCTATTACTTCATAATCAGACTCTAAGGGATATCCAATTGAGGTTGTATCAAAAATAACTGTTACATTACCTCCAGCCTCAACTAATGTTACATAGTTAACATTAATGTTTTGTCCATTAATATAAAATACAAAATTATTTTTACTTGTAGCAGGTAAACTTGATCCTGCTGGGGGTTGTAATAATGCAGCTCCAGTAAATATAGCTGTATTAGGTACAGTAATTGTATTTGCTATTTTAGTAATATTAGTATTAAGATATGTTAAATCACCAGCAGCAGCAGTACTAATATTAACTGTAGTATTAGTTACATTTACACCACCACCAACAAAGGATGTAGCAGCAAGTGAATTTTGAGATGGTAGTTTATTAGCAAATCTCATTTTATCAATTGCTACTGTTGATCCAGCACTATCTATTACTTCTAAATCAAATACTACTTGAGATTTAGTATAAAATTTATTATAAATAGAGGCTAAGTCTTTATTTACT
>Ga0194115_10007538_pt1 | contig 10768 bp, 7 predicted proteins | sample TA2MahsurfametaG_3_FD_148656 | JGI IMG/M metagenome (GOLD analysis project Ga0194115, IMG submission 148656) | Freshwater microbial communities from Lake Tanganyika, Tanzania - TA2015002 Mahale S4 surface | ecosystem: Environmental > Aquatic > Freshwater > Lake | place: Tanzania: Lake Tanganyika... | reverse complement strand
AATCTAACATAGATTTTCAAGGAAGTCCTCCAATCTCAAAGGATAAATAGATCCTAAAAAGCATCGAACAAATAATCTCATAAAAACAGACCCTTACAAATGCCTAACTTCTTTAAATAAGAAATTTAATTAAGATGTTGACTGAAGAGTACAAAAACCAAAATTTGGTCGTTCCAACAAATCTATTGAAATATCACAATACAGAATCGATCAATGAACATATGAATGATGAGATGAATAAAATAGGAGTCAGGTTTGGTAAGAATGTGATGAAAATGCGATTATTTGGTCGGACTTTTGAGGTTTTTTAACAGAGTTATTTAAATTAAGAAAGTTTCAACATAGGATTGGATAAGCGATAAAAATGAGATTTTTTAATGTTTCTTGATTGTACGTTTACGTTTATCAATTCAATTAAATTAAATTGATCATATTATTTATATAAATTGCGGCGTGCAAAATGTACTATAACAGACCTATCTGTATCTGTCCCTTCCACGTGCTTTGCAGGATCTAGGAATTGTAAACGAAATTCAAAGAGACAAGGTCTAGGAGTTGATGAGGCCAAGTATCTTGAACATGCTCAATAAAAAGATATAAGAACATCAGACACGATTAGCCCAAAAGATAGATACAAATACTTTGAAAAGAATGAAAAGTCATGATAAAAATAGTGAAGTCGTTTAGTTTTCAGGTAGGGAGCTTATGAATAGTCAATTTGAAGATTCAATATGGCAATATGAAATACAAAAACATCATTTGATTATATTGGTCAAAGTGTCTTTCTGCTGCTGAATTGGTCAAAGGTACAGTACTTTCTTTGGTCTACTTACTTATTATTTGACATCAGCTGGATTAAACTAGTCTTTTTGCTTATTATCGTCTTCTTCTATATCATGTTCATTTTGCTTTTTTGTCTGAAAATTAATTTTATTGGTATCAATCATAATAGTAATATTCTCTTATGCACTCTTTAAAAAATTGGCCACTTTCTATTATCTCGTCTCGCCTTTTATAGCACTCGGATCAATCTTTGGTACTTTTTATTATTTTTTCGATCTCATCCTATCTTCTATCCAATACAAGTAATCGTATTTATTTTTGATTATTTATATAAATCAGAATAAGTTTATTTTATTTATAATAATTGAAGAATTGTTTAAAATAAATGGGATTGATGATCATTTCAGATGTAATACAGTTTCTTCTTTAAGGATTCGGGTAACTACTTCACCTGGATGAAATCGGCAATGAACTTGCAGTTCTTCTTGGCGTACTGTAGCACTGATGGAACCTTTATAACTCCAGTCCAGTTCACGTAGTTGAAACACTGAGTAAACAGCAGCTACTACAGGATTCCTTACTCCATTTTGCTCGTAGAATAAATGACTTCGAAATGGTTCGGAGCCAAGGAACTTTTAGACTGCTGGCTTAGCAGGTAAAAATCATAGTTGTCAGACACGATATCGCTACGAATGAGAGTTCCAACAGGCGCGTTTGTTGCATACTGGCCGTCTTTGTTGAACAACCTAGTATCAGTCTTAACGTTGACCAAAACTACAGTGATCTTGATCTAACCGTATATTAGTTTTTTGACTTGTTCCTACAGCGGCCTGATGAGATGCTCGTAGTAGATGCTTATCTGTGATTTCCCAATGACGTTAGAAAGCAGAACCACTTCTTTAGGTTCCTTTTAGTTCCTCGCTATGTACTCTTTGATACTCTTTATCGTAAGTGTCACCATGTCTTTGAACTTTTCATTCGGCTAGCACATCACGTAGTCAGTAAAGATAGAAGTAAAGGTTGAGTTAAGCGTAGAACAAACTGTCACTATTGAGCTACTCTTGTGTTTGGCACTATCAAACCCAATCAGCATTACATTCTATGGCTTGGTCTGACCCTGAGAAACCCAAAGAGTGTTGCCCCTTTTGGCAATGATCTGGAGAAGTATCTTGGTAAAGACAGACTGAGCACCTTTTCCACCTATCTTTCTGGTGGTGACCATTTGAGTCATCATTTCTGACTTCAAAGCATACTTTTTCAATTTCTGGTAAGACTATTTTTTATTGTTAGCCAGAACGATGAGACATATATTGATACCATCCTGTGCGCATTTATCTATCATCTTCTCGACTGCCTTCTCATCCACTACATTTCGACTCATTTTGCTGTCCTTCGTGTACTTGTAGTATTCACAACTAAAGCTAACTTGATAGTTCTTGGCTGTCTTCTCAAAGAAGTCAATCATTTAGCTCAGGTCCGTCTATGCCTAAGAAATTACTCCACACTTTACAGCTTATTTTGCTTGATAGAGAGGCTCTTTGAAAAGCTGGAAATTGCTTGGGTTTCTCTCGACTTTCATGTTTTGTCCAAGCTGAAGGGTAGGCATTGGAATTACGTATGAACTGATCTACGATCCTTTGCTGTTGAGTCTCAAGCCTAATTATCTTAACTGTTCGATTTCAGTAGTCTTGGATAGTGAGTTAATCAACTTGTATATCTAAGCCTTTGTGTCATCAACACTTCTACTGTTTTTAGTGGTAATATCTCTTCTGACGTTTTAGTCTACATTATCAGGCAGTCCAGTAAGCAGGCAAAACTCAGGCAACAAGTAGATTTTATCTAGCTTTGTAGGGTCCTAGGTGGTTCCTTTCTTTTTGAGGAGCTTATTCTCGACCTACAATAAGGGCTGTTTTGGCTTTTTGACCACCAGATTGTATTTCTTCAAGTAGTAGTCAATCATAGTTTAGTTAGTCTTTTTATCTAAGATCACGGACTCAGCTTTTAGCTAGAAGTTCACATCAATGATGCGATAGTATCTGGTTTTACCAAAATTGGACATGATCGTCTGTCCCATAAGCTTCTAAATTATAATTGCCCTAATCTCAGATTTATCTTTTCCGTCATTTTCTTTGTATAGCCTATCAATAAACTCAATCACTTTCTCATTCCTTACTATTTTCTTTGCTGAGTCCACTCTCAGGTAGTATCCTCCGTTAAGGAACATAAAATTAGGTTTGTAGCCTGAGTAAATAAACACATTTGCACTCTGGATAAGTTATTTGTCTTGAGAATTGAAGAATTTAGTCGTTTTTCCAATCTAGACATAGCCGAGCTTTCCCATTATGTTTCTTAATCCGTTGTTGAGGAAATTTAGTAAGATGTTAGGCCTGTTTTTCAAGTCGAAAGTTTTGACGAGCTTGATGTTAACTTTATAGGAGTCTGCTTAAAATTCAAACTGCTAAGAGGTGTTGAGTCCTGTAGAGTAGATGTTCATTCCACTGATCACTGGGCTTTCTAAATATCTATCGATATTTACCTATATGTTTCTTGATTGTGTTCAGGTTATCCTTGAGGATCTGATCTCTTCGTTTGGCATATTTGTCGAAAAGAATGTGAGGCTCAAACTCAACCTTGAAGATCAGCACCTTCTAAATTCCACTCAGTTGAACTGGGAAGTAGTTGGTCTCTAATTTGATCTCTCTGAATTTCTCCAAATAAGTCCCTTTATTCCTCTTCGGTAGCTCAACCAAACGTTCTTCACTTGATTGTCTCTTCGGCTCTATTGACATTGATGTTGTTGATAAATAATTATAGAATGTTGATGCACTTATACGAGGGTTTGTTGAAGACTCCCTCGATAACCTCGATTTACTAAGCCCCTTTGTTTTTTTATACAATTTTACGCTATAATATTAAAATATTAGAGATAAACACAAGTTTTAAGGAACGTAAGGGCGTTATAAATTCTCTTAAAATGCAAAGATAGTAAACAAAACTGAAGAAAAATAATTGAAAATGAATCAAAAAGGGATTATGTTTAGGAAATATACAAGATATTTCAAAGATGAAGATAATCCTTGAAACTGCATAGGCTCGACTCTGACTTACATTGACTGGAAAACATCCAAAAGTCCTTGATATTGATGTAAAGTTTCATTATCTTCAATTTTTCGATTGATATATTCAATTCCTATCTATCCTAATAATTAGAGTATTAGATAATATTTTGATAGCTCAAGAAAAAATATAGCTATGAATACGTAAAGATTTGATAAATATCATTTCAAACCTCCTTTTAAAACTTTAACCAGGTTGAGAGAGTGTCTTGTGTCATGATCTTTGGTCTTCTTTTCATCTTTTCTGTGAGAATTTTAAGTCCATTCATTTTAAGTCTATCAATTTCCAGGATAATCTTGATTCATTTCTTACTCCAAATGCCTATTCTGATCCTAGAGATCTTTCTTTTTTTCTTCATAGTTTGGATAGTGATTTCTTTGTTTTACAGCTCTTTCTTGATGAAAATATTATCCACCTTATACCTTTGTTGCACCACTCCCATATCATAATACGCGTGGATAAGCTGACAAATATTATTCGACGATTTAACTATTTTTTTCTGCATACTTTTCTAGTATTTCACCAGATTTTACTCAGCCTTTCTTCTTTTCTACATATACTGTTCTTTTTCGTCATTCACCTTAGACAACTATTAACTGTTGAACTTAGATTCACTTAGGCTGTTAAAAAAATCTATAACGTTTTAATCACTTGTAATTTTTCTCAATTCTTCAAGAATCTAATCGTTACTGTCAAACGTAACAGTCTCGTCTGTCTTGGCGAGTCCTTTAGAGTTTCCTCCGTTGGCTTTCAAGTCTTTTATCTACTTATTTTTGCTCATTATTTCCATTTTTAACAGCTCAATTTACTTCTATAAATCGTCTTTATCCTGGCACATTTGATCGCATTTGATCTTAAGTGAGTTTATTTCTTCTTCTTGCACTTCGTGCAGCTTCTTCTACATTTAAAGCTGCCTTTGCAGATCATTTAAATAGTCAGTCTCAGCCTATTTAAGAACAGCTGTTGCATTTTCAGATTCAAAACCAGGCATATTTTTCTTGAGGTCCACCGTTATATAGTTTTTCAGATGCTATAGATATTTTTCTTTGACTGGATTTATTTCGTGCTATTTTTCTTTGAGATGAACCATTCTGAAAACTCATCGTATGATATTTTGCCAGTGTTGTTCCAGTCCATCAGTTTAAACACTTTTTCTTAGTTGATCGAATGTTCTTTCATAAAGCTTCTCAACTCACTCGATTAATTTTATGACGAGGTATGAGTCTGTAACCGTAATAAAATCCAAATTATCTAAATTTCTACAGCTGACAAACAAAGATATCCTTTCTTTTTCCTATTCATCGGATATCAATGAATCTTTCCTATCCATCTTCATTTCTTCTATAAAAAATAATTTTTTTTCTTTTGTTTTTTAAGATATAATTAAAATATAGGCGTATTTAGTAAATTGTCAAATATTAATATTGATTTGTTATTTATATTGATTTATTGGAGGAAAAGTAAAACTAAATAATAAACATAGATGGATCGGCCGAGAAAATATGTATCTTTGAAACTATGAAAAGAGTGTCTTAGATCTGGTCTCTGAGATGGAACGCAAAAAATCCAAAAAGTATCATGAGACAAGCCAGGATCTTCTCAACACACGTCGGTTGAGAAATTCCTTCTCTTTCCAATAATAATGCCAAAAATAGTTGCTTCGAAGACCTTCATTCAATCACAATACACGTCGTGGTGATCTGATCGAAACAAAGATGAAAATCTTACCATACAAATTTATCCCAGGGTACAAAAATAATACCTTTATAGTGCCAGATAAGGTGTTCTAACCCTAGCAAAATGGCAATAGAAGTACGATTCATCATATTTTTTTATAGTTTTCATAAAAATGAAAGATTCATCTATCGACTCATTTCCCATGAAGTAAACGTATGTTCAGAAAACAGTCTTAAAACGTGATTAAAAGGATAGGACAATTCTCAGCAGATACCATGAGGAGTATAATCGAGTAAAAAATAGAAATTATGAAGGTCGTAGATAAAGATGACGGAAGAGTTCGATGCAGAAATAATATATAATTTTATAAGAGGAATAGATTATTCAAGTATACGGATCGAGAAGGAAAGGAATTTAGTCAATTTAGTGGTCTTTTGGAACCCAAGAGCCAACTTTCTGAAAATTAATTTAAGATGAATGTTTCCAGAAGACATAATAATACCAGCTTCTGGAGACCTTCTTTAAGAGATTCAAGATATTTCAACAAAAATAGTTCTGCTTTTTCAATGTTTTTGTGATAGTCAATTACAGTATATTATTTATTCATGAAAATCCTATATTCTAAAAAGCATTTTCATAAAGTATTTCAATAAAGTATTTTTATAATGAATCAATATAAAAAAATATTATTTGTCTTTATTTTCAAAACAGTCAATCACAAAGTCAACTTCATATCTTTCCTTTGATGCCTCTTCAAAAACTAAATTAACTTGATCTCATCCCCTTAAATCTCACATTCGATATTATTACTGTCCAGATACTCCTGTAACTTTGCCCTGCTGATGAACCCAGCCCGATTTTGTGGGATGCTTCTCGAAACCTCCAGGACGTTCTTATCCTGCAAAAAATCTTAAAGTGACTTTTTCTTCATTTGCGTGCTATTGATCTTCAAAAATTCATTTATCATGCCGATGCCAGCCGCTATGTTTTCGTTGGATTTTACGAGATTTTTCTAAGACTCAGGAATGATCTCTTGATTCATGCGTGTTGAGAAATTTATTATGTTCAAAGGTTGTTTGTATAGATTGTAATAGGTATTGAGTGTTTCTTTTGAATATTTTCTGGAGATTTTTGAGATGAACCATTCTGAAAACTCATCGTAGGATATTTTGCCAGTGTTGTTCCAGTCCATCAGCCTAAACACTTTTTCTTAGTTGATCGAATGTTCCTTCATAAAGCTTCTCAACTCTTGATGAACCCAAGTGACCGTATATTTCTCAAGTTACTTTTAACTCTTCAGCAAATCTCCACTATTTTTATCATTTTCATCATGCCAGAAGATCTTGACATCGATGGTGCCCTTTCTCTGGTTATTCTTCTTAATTTCGTATCTTTCTTTGATCATCTTGCCTTACAGCAGAGGCAGAAGTGACACAAAACACGATCCTAAAACATCTGAGTTCTCATCCAACACGTTGACGTTGTCATCGAAGACAATTAGCTCGAGCTCAGACTTTCTCAAATAATTTTTGAAGTCATTGTCGTAATTTACGTCGAGAAGTTTTATGAAGGACCAGTTGGGAGTGTTTCCTTTGCTGGTTCTAGTATAGTTGTCTTACATCCTGAATGAGTAATACACAAAAGTGTTACTCTTTTAACCAAAGCCACGACCTTCTTAAATTTGAATTATCAGCCTTCGATTCACACTTTCCTACTTATTTGTTTCTGACTATGCGTTTCCCAAGGTATTCAACTTTTGTAGCTGCTCAAAGATCGGCAGACGAAGTCTCATAACAACGTTCAAAGAGCCCATGACCTTCTGATTCAAATAAATAGGAGCTGAGGTGGATATCACTGGAGATATTCTATGTTTGGACTTTGATGCCAGATATTTCAGATCTATTGTGGCTTTTCCAAGGTTGTAATTCTTGTTGGCTTAAGAGGCCCAGATATCGATTTGAAAGGTACCTTTTTTGATAAATTTTATGAAAAAATCATCCTCATTGACTCTGAAACTAAATTATGACTGCAAATCACACCGATAGCCCTGAGTTAGCTTAGAATGTTCTGTGTTGTGATTGTAAAAATCCACTGTGGCTAAAAGCAGAGGCGATGCTAGATGGCTGATTCCAGCTGTTGTATGAACCATGCTCTCTAGGATATTTACCTATCCCAGATACAAATCGAAATAATTGCTGCCCGTTGGGACCGTTCCTGTCTGTTATGAAAATACATTCGTTTAGCCTTAGTATATAACACCTTGTTTTGAGGTACTTACAGTCTTAATATTTGCCTGATTGATCGACATCAAAGCTTAGTCTTTCTAAATCCTGTTCAATTTCTCCCGTTCCCTCATGCTGGTCTCAACATTCTCTAATCTTGTCTGGTAGTGGATCAACTGCCTGGCCAACTCTTCCTTCTCCATGATAACTTTTTCAACCTTTTCCTTATAATTGATCTAACTCAGCCCGTCTTTCCAATTTTCTTTATCCTTGAAACCTTTCTCTTTTTATTTTTATTTTTCCATCTGATATAAGACCTTCTGTAACATCTGTGGCTCCTTCATGATCTTCAAGATTATTGGATCATGTACACTTTGTTCTCTGAGGGCTGCCTTTTCCTTTTAAAGGTTACTGATTTAACTCGTGGCTTCTATAAATTTATTCTGGATCAACTTCAGCTATGCTTACACCTTAACGTTGTGATCTTTCAAATTGTTATATTTCTCGTTCAGAAGTTTATTTTTATTCTCGAGTTCCTTGGCCCGGCGTTATTCTTCACCACGGTCTATCACATCATTGAAACTATTGATCTGGGTCAGTCTCATGATCTTCTCTTCCAGCGTTCGGTTGTTGATCTTGAGCGATTCGACATCTTAAGACTTCAACTCTGATGATCTCAGCCTAGCCTCCAATCTTTTTATTTATATCTCAAGATACTTACATCTTTCCTTTTACATCTCAGCCTCGTTGATTTTATTTTTTAACTTTTCTGATAAGTTCAGTTACTCCTTGATAGCATTTGAGCCTGAATGAGAATTATTTTCAAAATTAGTGTGATTTCCTATGTTTTAAGAAATCCTTTTGGATTTCATTTTGAAATCTTGTTCGAGAAGGACGTTTTGCCTTTTGAGATTCTCTATTTCGGCTTAGGATGTCATCAGTTTTTGTTTATAGTGATCGATTATCTAGAGGAGATGCTATATCTTCGTTGATGACATATTTTTTTGAGTGCTGGAATTACCTCTTTTTTGCTTGGGAAGAGGTTCCTTTAAGGTATCCCAGTTTTTCCTGGCGCCCTTTGCAAGATCTGTCAACTCTTGTCTCACCTTATCATGATTCTGCATCTCGACCCTTTTTAACTTTTCCTTCAATTCTACAATCTCCTGCATGTGGCTAACTTCCCTGTTCTTCAGGCCTATATTTTCCTCATAAATCTTTAAAAAAGCCTTATCGTCGGTCTTATTGCCATTATCTAAAATCTTTTGATTATTATTATTTTTGACCTGACTCATGGTCTTGATCAAGTTTGTATTCGTATTGATGTTGGTGTTGGTATTGATGGGTCGAGTCGTACTTTAGTGTATCGATTAATGAATCAAGCTATTTGTGCTGTTATTCATGTTATGAATATATTATAAGAATTTTAATTAGATTTAGAAAATCGTTGATTTTAAATAAATCAAATAAATAAATATGATTTGTACGAATATGGTAGTATCCAGTCTTTGTACAATTGAAAAATCATTTTATGTCCTCAGAAAAAGATTCAGGCAAACTATCTTATGTAGTGGCGTTGATATTTTATTCTTTTTGATTGTCATTTTTACGAACCTTGTATAGCTTACTGTAGCTTCGTTTTCTTGAAAAAAGTTAGTCGAATTCCTAGCCATCTTCTTTGACCTTGCACAGATGCTCAAAAAATTACTTATTTTTTTGCTCAACAAACGTAATCACTAAATATGCTACATTTCGTACCCTATCCATGGACATCATTTCTCGATGCCCGGCCGACTCGATTGATGAAATGAACAATATTTTATGACATATCGTATTATATCACGCAGTCCACAGGGATGTTGAAATCCAGCCCTCTCGACCCGAGCTGGCTACTGATCAGAATGTTGGACTTTCCTGAGTTAAATACTTACAAAGAATTCTCACGTTCTTTTGTGGAGAGTTCGGCATAATATTTTGAGTTTAAATACCCCTTTTACTCCAGGGTTTCGCTGAGCATTTCTATCTTGGCTTTTTCTTTACAAAAAATTATTATTCTTTAAAATTTTCTATCATTTAAGATTTTCAATAAATATTCAATTTTTTATTGATTCAAAGCTTCTTACTAAGTCGCCTTCATCTATATGTAAAAAAGCTCAAGCTTAGCAGGCAACTTATGCCTATTTTATCCAGAAATGAACTCCAAAGTCTTGAAATTTTATTTCAATTTCTCAATCGCTTAAAATCCTCTGAATTTCTTTGGAAACGATGAGGTCACAATTTGATATATTATCTTTGCGCGATTTGAAGATTTCTTTCGGATAAGGTTTATTATCGCATCCGTGTTCTTTCTTACGTTTTTATCAGTCTCCAACAGGAGATCCGCCTCATCGATTATTATGTATTTTGGGTCGAGTTTGATCTTTTTGTTTTGGTAGATCTACACCAAGTTCATGAGACTTTTCGGTGTCGACACCAAAATGTCGATCTTGGCCCAATCCAAATTTTTTATGTACGGATTGTCCATCTCATTTGAATTTTTACTATTATCTGAAAAATCCGGATAATTGGATTTGAGCCGCATATCTACATTATTCTCATCATTGCTGATGTTTCCCTGACCAATTGAACCTACTTTGTGTACTTTCATTCGTCTTTCAGGATCCAAGGAAATTATTTCCCTATGGACCTGATTGACCAATTCTCGATTTAAAGTCAAAATAATGCCGCCCCTCAACGTGTTCTATTGAGACTTATCATCTTGCCTGAGAATACTGTCAATCAAGGGCAACAGGTATGCTAATGTTTTTCCTGAGCCTGTACACGAATTCAAGAAGAAATTATTGCCCTTGTTGGCGATCTTGAAGGCCTCCAGCTGGAAGTCTTTCAAGGGATAGAGAGCTCTCCTTTTGAGATTTTTGATGAGATAAGGATGCATTAAAAAAGTAAGCATATTTATATTTATATGCATTTCT
>Ga0194115_10007537_pt1 | contig 10769 bp, 11 predicted proteins | sample TA2MahsurfametaG_3_FD_148656 | JGI IMG/M metagenome (GOLD analysis project Ga0194115, IMG submission 148656) | Freshwater microbial communities from Lake Tanganyika, Tanzania - TA2015002 Mahale S4 surface | ecosystem: Environmental > Aquatic > Freshwater > Lake | place: Tanzania: Lake... | reverse complement strand
GCTCGTTGCCGCAAAGTATCCATATCGTCGTCGTCCTTGTCAGTCCTTGTTGTCGTCGGTTCTTGTCATAATTGTCGATGTCACTGTCCAAAGGAAGTATTGATTGATTGATTGATTGATTGATTGTTGTATTTACAGTATTGGCCATTTCTTGATTACTATCATCACCACACTGCCAGTACTACTGTTTTCGACACGGGTCATTTTGCTGATTGATTGTTGTTGCAAATCCGGTGAGGGGGGTGGAACCTTGTGAGTGCCAGAGTGAAAGGGGGTCACTGTCAGGGGATTATTTGTCATGCACGGATCGTGCTGCTCGGCTTTCGGCGAAGGCTGGGAATTTTTCATCTATACGCTTCGCCGGGAGGAAAGGCCGGCGTATGAGTTGGCAAAGCTTATTTCGAGGGTTTTTCTATAATTGGGGATTATGTGGGTCTACGTTTAATATGCTGATTCCTCTAATTATAAGATATATTTATATCGCTCGCCGGCTATGCCATATGAAAATGATTGGCTGTGGTTTCTGCCCACAAAGCGTGTTGCCTTTGCTGCGGCGTGAATTGGATGCAACACCAACCACTAAGAAAAACTGCCATCGAAGATGTTGCTGTTTTTTTTGTCCGCAAAAAGAAGCTTATCCATACCATTCTAACCCGACTGGGTCTTCGATCATCACTCGCCATCAATAGACAACCGACAGTCTATCTCTCCTGCCCAACCCAACGATGTCGTCTCTTCGTGCTGTCCGTCGATTGCTTCAACAAACATCCGAACTAGTGACAAGTAGTAGTGACGTCAATCCTGACCAAGAACAAGACCAACAACGACAACAAGAAGAAGTACTACGACGACAACGAAAGTTAGCGAGAAAAAAGATCAAAATTCCTGTAAATGAAAGTGAGGTAGTCCAACATCAGGTGAATGTCCTACTTATGATGGATGGGAAAATGGGATCGAAAAGTAGTAAGAAGATGACGACCGAATCTCGACTTGTCGATCGGCAGAAAAAGCTCATTCAACAACAGACGAATACGAAAACCAAGATATTAGGGAACAGTCGTAGTAGTTCTTCTGAAATTTCAAAGAAAAAGTCACTACCATCATTTAGTAAGAAACGATATCAAAAACAAAAGGAAGAAAAGAGATTAGCAAAGATTGCTACATTATTGAAAAAGGCAAAAACGAAAAAATGATAATACATCTCTCCTGAACTCTCTCTCGACGAACAGTAATAACAACAACGGCCAGAACAACAAAAATCTCAATTCTTGAGAGATAATAGTCCCTTACGCAGCAAGCTGGGGTTTGTTTTCTTTACAAATTCAATAATCTAGCCTAGTTGTTCTTTTTTACAAATTGTGCTTTTGGGGAACGATGCATAGCATTGCATCGTATCATCATGGTGTTATACGAAGGATCGATCGCATAGCACGTGAACCACGAATTTCCAAAACTTCGACAGCGACCATTTGAATGACCGATCGGACTTCTTCCAATAACGGTCCAGCATCCTCACGGAGACGTTCATCGGTCAACAACGTCGTTAATTCACCCAATAATTCTCGGAAGGCTTCTATCCTCGCAACGTTCACAATAGACGGCACATTGTTACTACCACCACTGCCGTTGCTAGTACTACTACTCTGAACGCTGCCACCATTCATCGTATCTTGTGATCCACCTTGAACGGACAATGCATCCTGAAAGGTATCTAACATCATTCTCATTTCGTTCATGACACGATCATTGATCGGTCCATTCGCTCCCGGAAGGAGAGGGAGGAAGCCATTCGTCGCCTGTTGGAATCGTGCTTCGCCCATACTTGCCATCCCATCAATGGCTTCCGCTAATTCATGTACGAGTGGACGCTTTAGGAAGAGTCCTGTCCGACTCGTTAAGAATCGAAAGAATAATTCAATCGTCTGCCGAGATAGGGTAGCCTTATCATCATCCTTATCTTCCTCTTGGGATGGCACATACTGCGACCTTGCCTTTTGGGCCAATCGTAGCAAATCTCGAAGACGTTCCCAGTCAATCTCCTTTTCTTCCCCGTTGATGGTCAACAAGCGAGTTAACAGCTTCTTCAAGGCTTCAGGAGTCCTTGCGTTGTCCTCAGGATCCAGTAATTGACGCAATACATACGGATAGGAACCACGGACCAAACGGAACTTTGGATCCACCGAAAGAGCGACGCCTTCAAGGATGGTCAAACTCCGAAGAATGATCGTGAAGAAGGGAGGTGTAGAGAATCGGAGGACATTCTCTCGACTAATCTCGTCTAATTCCGCTTGCAATCGAGAAAAGTTCACATCCGAAGCCTTACCCGTACCGCCTGTCGATTTTAGTAATGCGGAACGTAACCGTGGGACGAGTTGGTCAAGTTGGGTGGTATCCTTCAAAAACCCTAGCTTCAACAGATTCTCAGTGACGAGAGGAAGATCCTTGTTCTGTAATCCAATGACGAGACCAAAAAGTCCGTACCGATCTGCCTCATCAATGTCAGCCATCATACCAAAATCAATAAAGGCTAACTTTCCATCAGATGTCTGAAGTAGATTCCCTCTATGTGGATCGGCATGCTAAATGGATTGGGGCGAGAGAGAGAAGAGAAAACCTCCGTAAGGGATGAAAACATGCACATCCTGCCCATGAAACAACAATAAATCAATACAGGAGAACTTACAAAGAGTCCAGTCGTCATCAGTTGGTCGACAGAACATCGTAAGCCAATCCGAACCATTTTGATCCCATCATCATCTGGCCATGGTCCCTTCTGCCCGTCGACCCATTCCATGACCAGTACCTTCTTCCGAGTCAATGCTGTACATACGTCTGGGACCTTTACATTCTTCCATCCACCATACAACTCTCGAAACCTTTGACAGTTGTTGGCTTCTCGGACATAATCCAACTCACCAAATAGTTGCATTCCAAATCTAATCAGGGTGAAGAAAACAAGAAAAGAAAGTGAACAGCGTAAGCACCAAAGTTTCAAGCATCCTACTCTTCCAGATTGTGCTACTACTTACTGATCCGCAATATCTGGCAAACCACCTCCTCTCATCTTACTTAGCCACATGGCAGTCCGTCGAAGTAGATACATGTCAAGGGATGCCGAGGCTTCGACATCAGGACGTTGGACCTTGACTGCGACTAATTTCCCACCCCATTTAGCAGCTTCTTCCTTCCCAATAGCTGCCTCTAACTGTGGACCTCTTCGGAGTTTCGCCTTATAGACCTGCCCAATCGATGCTGATGCGACTGCCTTGTTATCATTCGTAAATTCGAATAGACTTAGGATTGGATCGGCCGCGACGACCTTTTCTAGTTTGGTTCTTGCCAAACTTTTTCGTTTCTTAAAGCCTTCCTTCCATGAATTCCTCGTCACCTTCATTCGTGGTTGTAAATCGGAAAGTTCTTGTTTCATAATTTTCATCGCCTCCTCATCATCAAAGGCACCGACAGCATCTACCAACTTTCCCAGTTCTTCCGCCCATATCTTATTCCGAATAATATCTGGTCGAAGACTCAATGCCTGTCCAGACTATCACGGTAGGGAGTCACATGATATGTCAGGACGGTTGTCGGTCTCTGTTTGGGCGTATCACGTTATATTTACTCACCTTGATCAAGGCTACACTTTGTGATCGGACTAAATGTTGCCTTAGTTCGATTCCCCTTTTTCGCATCACGTAGGGCTTATCGGATATACCCAAAGCCTTATCTGATAATAAACCAAGATACCATCCCAACAGTGGAAAGCCCAATGAATTTAAACGCCATCCTACCTGCAATGGACGACGATCATAGAAATCCAAGATAGCTTGTGCATCATATCCTGTCACTGGCATCGGTTTCATCTTCTTCCTACTCCTTTGACCGGTGGGAACAGGTCCATCTGAACTTGATACCGTCGATGTATCTATCAATATTGGTCTTACTATTGTATTGTTGTTGTTGTTGTTGATTCGATTCGTTGAACGTTGAACATTACTCCAGGTTCGAGATCCCGATGTCTGCCGTGGACCGACACCACCACCATCATCCATTCTCATATTGGAAGCAAAAGTGGGTATTGTCGATATCGTCGTCCTTGACGAGATTCTATGCAATGATTGAAATCCAGAACACCCTCTGAGGCATAGGCCAAAGCAAAGTAGTATGCAGATACGAGAGCTACTTTCGATGACATAAGTTTCTGTCGTCTTGAGTTATTCACCAGATCTTTCATCTTGAGAAATTGGTTGGGGGGGAAGATATATCTTGATGGACTTGCTTTCTTTCTTTCCCAACTCAGAAAGGTTAATCAATGAATCCAAGTCCCCAAGATGACACGACGTTGGAATCCTGGCTTTGAATGTAGATATGATTGATGAATGAATCAAGTACCGTAGTTGATGTCACCAGAACAGGTACACAAGATAATTGCGACCCCCCGTCAATTTGAAACGATATAAGCAACCAACAAAAAGACATATGTTCCAAGAAAAGACTGTTGAAAGCAATCCTGCTTGTCAATTATAGAATATTCATGCTTTGCGATTGATTTGTTGAAGAAAATCTTACCTGATCCCTAAGGGTCTGGGTGTCTTAAACATTATTTGACAAACACAAGGGCTTCCTTCGGGGTAATTTTTAGTCGGACGTATCGGTTCCATCTAGCCGTAACAAGAAATTATGTATACCGGTAGTAGCTTGATTCGTTCTCTTTCTCCCATGCGATAACATCTTCAAAAACAACAGTCTCTCGGATAAAGAGCTCTGTCCACCCGATCTCTCCATTAAAGGAACCAAACGGATGATTATTCGCTTAAGACGATAATGACACAATGTCATACCTTGTGTTTACGGATTGTTATCCTGAAGATTGTATTTGCTGGTGCGATTGCCTTTTCTATCGGTGATCTGAAAGCTTCCTACCGATACAAGCCATTACGCCTACTAGCAAACTTCAACGACGACGATAACAATAATGACGATGGACGACTACGAAAGAACAACAACAACAACAACAATAAGAAGAATAAAATTGATGAATTTCAATATAACTCACAAGATGATCCAATGTGGAGGAAACGATCGGAATGTTGGGTAATCGTCGTCGATGATGAAGAGGGGATTCGTAAAGCTGTAGGACAACTTCTCTTTGAAAGAGGATATCAGGTGACGGCCTGTGCCGATGGTCCAACAGTCCTGGAGGTATCACTATCCAAAAAGAGAATGTTGAACAACAATAATAACTACGATGAGGATGGAAGGATTTTACCAAGATTACCAGATTGTATAGTGAGTGATATACGGATGCCTGGGATGGATGGGATTGAATTATTACAACAGATCCGTGCCGATGAGACATTATGTGAAATTCCTGTCATCTTATTAACAGCCAAGGGGATGACACAAGATCGGATTGTAGGATATAATGCTGGAGCAGATGCCTATTTACCAAAACCTTTTGATCCAGATGAATTGGTAGCAATCGTCGATGGGATCATCCAAAGACATGAAACCTTAAATGGTGTGAATATCCAGGTAGAAGATCTCAAACGTGATCTGGATGAAATAAAATTCTTACTCCTTGAAAGAGGTGGAGGTGGGGTCGGAAGTGGTTTCGTGGAACAAACGAATGTTTTCTTAGCACCAGATGAACGAGAAGTCCTGGAACTGTTGTGTGCGGGCCTAATGACGAAGGAGATTTCTACCAAAACCTATTTGTCTACGAGACGGGTGGAACAACTTTTGACTAGAATGTTTCGCAAAACTGGAGCGAAAAATCGAACAGAGTTAGTCCGTTGGGCGGTAAAGACTGGAAATGTTCAGCTATGATAGACAAACGATAGTTGGGGCTGCCTAAAGTGGGGTTGGGGCCTCCAAGAATTCATGGTCACCAGCTTCTTCCATGCCATAAAATTCCATTTCGATGAGTTCGTCACCGCGGTACAACCGAGCCCTAGAACCACCAGACATGACAAACGCCTGGTACCACTTCACTCGGATCATTCTACGCGCAGAAAGCATAAAGACATGAGAACGAAAATGGAACGTACAAGCATAGCCACAAGTGAAGCGTTGGAGAACTTACAGCAGAGGATCGTCTGCTTTCCTTGACGGTACTGGCATGACACGAAAGACGCTATTCAGCTCAGTCACAGCTTGGACCTTAAGGTCCTTCTTTTCGCCGTCTCTCTGTATGCCTCTCGTGCTCATGATCACCATGGCCTCGGTGGTATTCCTTCTGTCGTCATCACTGGTCGTCTGGCCGCGATAACGAATGTTGGCCAACATGCCGCGAGCTTTCTTTAGCCCAGCTTTCGGAGCCTCTTTCATGACTCTCATGGCTCTCTTACCGGCTTTCACTCCTGTGTCAGTGGCTGTTATCAGATGATTGACTGTCGAGACGATTTGACCAAGTTTCCCTCGCCTGTTTTCTCTTTCACAAGCTGGACCCCGGGGGACAACTGCTGCCCGTTCCATGACAGTTCGCCATTTCAGGAGCTGGCCACGGTCTAGAAACTGTAAATATCTTTGCTCTTCCGCTACTTCAATCGTCAAAATATTGTCGTCCAGTGTCTTCATGGTGCATTTGTTGAGCACAATTTGGCCCCGCAATCCGTACGGACGTGGTTCGGCCTCGGCGAAAAAGCTCAAGACTCCCTCGGAAACCACGAAGTAACGACTCTTCCACGCTTTGTAAGTACTGGGACGGGTCATGAGCCAGCCACTCATATCGTTGGGTTTCTGCTCAATTCCCATGTAATCTTCGCCCGCAAATGACACATCAATCCGTAAACAATCGGATTTCACAGATTCTACCTTTGCCACAAAATCGTTTTGAACAAGATGTTCCACGGCTTCCTTGATCTGGCCATTTAGTTCGCCCCGTAAAGCGGAAACCAAAATGCTCCGAGCGTAAGACGCTGCTTCTAGTTCTGTTATCGGCGGTGAGGCGTCGCGGCTCTGGCGTTTCAAGGTGTGGCCAATTTCGTCATCAACTTCCACTTGATCGTGCTCTAGAATACATCGTGTCAAAGTGCCAAGGATTCGATTCGCAGAAAATGATGTGTTCTGGTCAATCAAGTGCCCGTTGATGTTCACAGATGTACTCGAGAGGGACTTCCAATTCTCGGCAATATTGGACTTAACTCGAGCAGCTGGCCGTTCGTCGTCCTCCTTCCGCTCAAGGTGTTCAATCACTTGCTGTCGTAGCCAGCTCATGGGGACCCGAAGTGCCGATGAGGCTGTTTTCCGATACAAGAGGCTATCAACAGCAACAAGATAGTCAGCCCTCGATTGCACTTGCTTTAAGGCGTTTGTGACTGTTCGATACGAGTCAATTCCCGATTGATACATGGATAAGTCTACAGGTGTATCATGCTGAGATCCCTCAACATCCCCTATCATCGCTTGGTTGATGGCTCGAATCCACCCCTGACGTTCCTCTTCTGATTGTGCCATGAACTGAATCTTAGGGAGGCCTTCTACTGTCACCTTAAACACAAAAATGTCGTTGTTTCCATTCGCTTCAATCACTGGCGTACACCCACTGGTCCGTTTTCGCAGATGGATTGTCTTTCGATGGATACTGTCGATCCGTCTGGCGTCATCTGCAAAATAGGACAAGTTCCCCCTTCGAATTTCGACGAACTTTACTACCCACATTCCCCTCGTTGTTCGTTTCTTAAGTGGTCCCGTTTTGATGACATTGGAGAAATCATGCACATCATCCTCCACTCCCACAGCATCTCTTTCAGCCAGAAGTTGCATCAAGGCTCTGGCGAAAAACTTGTGGTCTTGGGCGCAGGTGGCTATGTTCTGTTCGCCAATCGCTTTCACTAAGTTTCGATCCAAAAATTCAAAACGATCGGGCGCGATCCCCAGAAAACTGTTGGGCATCGGCACGATGGCTGCGAAATCCACGTCCGACTCGTCGTCATCCAAGGTTTCATCATAGGTACCTGATTCGTCATCCGAGGAAATATAGTTATCCGACTCGGAAGACTCTTCCGACGACGATCCATCATCTTGCAACCATTCCTCCTCCACTACATTCGGGGCCTCAACAGGGACGTTAGATTTGTAGGCTGCCAATGCTCGCGCACGGATCGCTCGGAATGGTCCTGCTAAGGGTGTACGTAGCAGTATACTGTCTTCAAGACTAGCTGCGCGGCGATGGACCGGCGTCCGTGCTGGAGAGACTGGTGGTGATGTGGACGTTCCGACATAGAGACGATTTAGTTGCCGTCTCAACATCGTCGTCGCCGTATTTGGTGATCTGCGAAGCGTCTGCTGTGGAGATTCAACGGGCGAAGTGAGGATGACCTCCTCACCGTCCTCGTTCGTCGGCGGTGTCAATGGTCGGTCGTTCGTAGCACCACCTGCATCATCCCCAGCCTCGTCGTCATCGGGCAAAATTTGAAATTCTTCTTCCTCGTAATCCCCTGATGTTCGTGCTAGAATACCATCGACAGTGGTAGCAGTAGTATTGGTAGCATCACTAGATCGAAGTGACCGTCCAGCGTCTCCAATTCCTGCCGCTGGTAAAGAGCCTCGTTCTCGGGTTCTAGTCTGAAACTGAAGTGCACCTCGGTGCAAGAACCCCGAATGATCCGAATCACTATCGGAATCAACCGAAACTGATATACGAAGTGCCGTTGAAGATTGTCGTGGGTTCACTGTCGTTCCAGCGACGACGAAGGGATCAAAATCCTCCTCCATTCGAGGTGAAAGACAAGGTGAGTTACTTCCGTGTTGTTGTTCGCCTCTCTTCATCGTATTCTCTACGCTGGTACAAACTGTTGGAGGAGAAGCATCCCTTTCGGTCATTCTTCCCTGTTACTAGAAAGTGACCTATAGGTTGAAACGACGTGCAAAAAGAGGCTGGTTCAGACAAAAAAGGATTGCAGGTCCGTCGCAATAAAGGGCATGTGTTTGGAGAGGGGAGTTGAAAAAATAGGCGCAGTTGGCAAACCAAAAAATTCCGGCGGGGCCCACGGTGGGAGAAGTTATGATATGTGCGTTGTGAATGACATGTGTCAACGGCAGATTCTTGGCGAACCCACAGAAAAGTCGCACGAGTCGATTCACGAAAGCAAGAATGATCAAACATGTTCCATACGAGATTCCCTCCCGTCGAAATTCCCCTCCGAACGACCAACGACCAACGAAACACAAGATGGATCATTTTGTCTTGTTCTTTCGGATTCATTTCAGCTAACTTACTTTTACCAACGACAAACTAACTCTACCACATCGAATCGATACCTAAGAGGAAGACCATCAAGGGAGACCACTGCAATCCCATTTACGCACGCTAAAGAGGCTTGAGAATAATATGCCACCATCGTCGTCCTCATCGGTACCCCTGTTGAAAGGAGGTTATTTGCCTGTTCGATTGCGATTGCCTCCGACATGGAGTACCGGAGCCTATGAGGATCAAACGTTTTTCTATGTTAGGGAACATCAAGCCGGAAAAGGAGGAGGAGGAGGTAGTGGTGGAGACAAGACGTCTGATGCTTCTTCTTCGGGTGCTACCAAATCGAAATCGACCTTGTTTGTGGCGAATGCACCAGTCGTTCCTGGAATTTCCACCAGATTGTTACTTCAATCCCTACTTGGTCGATATGCGAATCTTGCTCGGGTGACAGTCGTTCCTAATCCAAGAAAGATGATGGCTGGAAGACGTCAGGACGAAGAAGGTGATAACAATGAACAACAACAGGAAACAGAATCTACTATTGCAAGTCTGAAATGGACAGATAAATTACAGGACCCGACTTTCTTACCAGTTGTCCATTCCGAAGGAAAGTTTGCTCATGTCGTATTCGAGACACCGAAGGGGATGAAACAGGCCCTTCGGGGGCTACAAGATGCTATGAAACCAAACAAGTCTCGGGATGACGGACGACGACCTGGACTGGTATTGGAACCTATTGAAATACAGACTCTTACTGACGAAACGAATCGGATATATCGAGAGGAACGGAAGAAAGTCCTTGATAGCATAATGGCGGACGAAGATGACAACAATAATCAAAGCAAAAAAAGTAGAAAAAACAATGATGGCGCAGACGACGATGATGATGATGACGAGGAGGAGGGGATTGCTGCCGATCAAGCGACTGGTATTCATGCCGTCTATGCTCGGTATCAGGAATCGATGGCAGAATTGACACGTGAACGACTCATGGCGGAATGTAACAGAGTCATGAAGGCCTATGAAGAGGCAGAAGAAAAGAAGAAACGAGAACAACAGATTGCACGAGAACAACCCGATGAAGATGGATTCGTTACTGTATCGTATTCAAGTGCTGTGGGGAGTCAGGTAGATTTAGAAATGACGAAATATGCGACGGGGAATAAGAATCAACAACAGATCCGTAGAAAGGGGAATATGCGTAGTCGACGAAAGAAGGACGCTATCGGTGCTCAAGAACAGGAAGATTTTTATAGATTCCAACGTCGTGAAAATAAGAAACGTACCCTGGAAGATTTACGTGCTCAGTTTGACGAAGATTTACGGCGAGTCAAACAATTAAAGGAAGAACGACATTACAGACCGTTTTAAGACGAGAGACATTATACCCCTCCTCATATCATCACCTACTCACCCAATTGTGGCAGAACGAACTTATTCAAGGACGATGAAAGGCTTCCTCGTGGATTTACTCTCGTAGTAGACGGATAAATGCCTAAGTAGTTCTTGATTGTTCTTACTTGCGTACTACAAGTGGTCACTGTCGAAAGGAGTCACGCAAAACAGATTCTTATAA
>Ga0194115_10007535_pt1 | contig 10775 bp, 13 predicted proteins | sample TA2MahsurfametaG_3_FD_148656 | JGI IMG/M metagenome (GOLD analysis project Ga0194115, IMG submission 148656) | Freshwater microbial communities from Lake Tanganyika, Tanzania - TA2015002 Mahale S4 surface | ecosystem: Environmental > Aquatic > Freshwater > Lake | place: Tanzania: Lake... | reverse complement strand
ACACCCATGAAACCGTTGCCATGGCTTTCGCCATCACCGAAGAAGCTATCGAGGACAACCTCTATGGCACGACGGGCAAGATGAAGGCGAATGCGATGGGCCGCGCTATGGCGAACGCCAAGCAGGTCAAGGCTGCTAACGTCTACAACAACGGCTTCAACACCAGCGCCCTCTATGCTGGCGGTGACGGCAAGCCGCTGTTCGCTACCGACCACCCGACGCTTGCTGCCGGTACGCAGTCCAACAAGGTTAGCTCGGACCTGTCCGAAACTGCCCTTGAAGCGGCCCTGATCAACATCTCGTTGACCAAGGACGACCGTGGCCTGCTGATTGGCGCCCGCGCCGTGAGCCTGCACATTCCTCCGCAGCTTCAGTTCGTTGCCCACCGTATCCTGTTCTCGGAACTCCGCGTCGGTACGGCTGACAATGACACGAACGCTATGAAGGACATGGGCATGTTCTCGAAGGGCTACACCGTCAACCATCGCTTCACGGACACCAACGGTTGGTTCATTCGCACTGACGTGCCGAACGGGACCAAGATGTTCATCCGTGCGCCGCTGGCCACCAAGGACGACGTGGACTTCCTGACCGGCAACATGCGCTACAAGGCCCGCGAGCGTTACAGCTTCGGCTGGTCTGACTGGCGTCAGTGGTACGGCTCCTCTGGTTCAACCTAATGGATTGGGGACTTCGGTCCCCTTTCCTTCATCCTTGAGGAGAATCAGATGACAACTTTTAGCTTTCCTGTCAACATCGCCAACCACGAACCGGCTTCCGGTTCTGCTGTCGATCTGAAGCAGGCCCGCGTTCCGGGTCGCTACTCTGTAGTTGTGAACACCGCCAAGTCAGGCACGGCTGTTGGTGCTACCACCATTCCGCTGTTCGTGGCTCCTGCCGGTTCTAACTTCTACGAGTGCGTCCTTGACATCACGACTGCCTACGACAACGACGACACCAAGATCACTGTCGGTACCTCGGCAAGCCCCGCGACTCTGTTTGCGGCTACTTCCGTGAATACCACTGGCCGTCGTGCTTACGCTGGGACTGGCGCCCAGGTCTCCACCAACAGCATCGTGCTGGCGGCGGATACCACGGTCCAGGCCATCGTGTCTATTGCTACTTCGACCGTGGCGGCGGGTTCCGTCATTGTCCACGTCGTAATCGGCTAACAAGTTAAGGCAGGCTCCTCCTCCGGGCGGGGTCTGCCTTACTTGCTTTAGGAGCTTCCCATGCCCGGTATCAAAACTATTCGCGTCATTCCCTTTCAAGTCAGTACGTCCGCGACCACGACCAGCCCCGCCATCGACCTCGACTACCGCTTCGATGGCTCGCCTGCTCGCACCTTCTTCGTTCAGAAAAGCGGCGCAACTGGTCCATCCATTTTCTTGGAAGCAGCGCCTTTCGAGGATGGCCCGTGGATTGCTTTCGCCGAAGTAACCGCAGCCGTAACCACCACACTGGTCCAAGTGCTTTTTGATGTGCCCTACGTCCGTTCGTCTTACGCAGGCGGCGGTCCGCTCGTCACCATTTACGGAGTCGTCTGAGGAGTCGCGCCAATGGCAACCAGTGGCGTAGCCTCCTTCGACCCCACCTTCGACGACATACTTCAGGACGCTGCTGCCATGGTTGGCGGGGGTCCGCTTCTTGCTGACGAACTCATCAGCGCCCGGCGCGGTCTCGACTATCTTCTGACCGACCTTCAAAACCGCAACGTCCTGCTGCACAAAATCCAAACGACCGTAGTCCCCGTTTCCGCTTCGGTATCCTCGCTTTCCTTCGGCGCCGACATCTCTGACGTTCTGACCGCTAGCATTCGCACCAGCTCCACTGACATTCTGCTGGACCGCGACGGCTATGAACGCTGGGCAGAAATCCCGACCAAGTCCCAGACCGGGCGCCCGACGCGTTACTGGTGGGACCGGCGCCGCGACTCCAACATCATGAACTTCTGGCCGCTGCCCGACCAAACCTACACCGTTGTGCTGACCATTCAGAAGAACGCCGAAGACACGTTGCGCGCCTTCGACAACATCGACGTGCCCCGGCGCTTCCTGCCCGCCATCGTCTACGGCCTAGCCTACTGGATTGGCATGCGGCGGGGGGTGCGTGTTGAAAGCAATCGCCTCATCATGATCAAGCAAGAATACGAACGCCACGTCAAAGACGCCATGCGCGAAGACCGCGAACGGGGCAAGGTCCTGATTAGGATTGGCCGCTAATGGGCTACACATACACCACGCTCCTGAACGACGTTCAAGCGAACATGGAAGAAGACTCCGCTGAATTTGTGTCGGCGCTACCGTCGATCATCGAACGCGCCCAGGGCTATCTACAACGGCGCCTCGATCCCATCAATACCTTTCAGTTTACTGAAGTATCTGTCAGCGCGTCCACCCGCACCCTAAGCTTACCGTCCAACCTGTTAGTTCTGAAGTCCATCCAAGTCTGCGCGACCGGCGGCTGGACCACTCTCATAGAACAGAACAACGAGTTTCTTACCGCTTACTGGCCAGACTACACATCTTGTGCGCCCGCCAAATACTATGCGCCCAAAGACAACGCCACAATCTTCTTGGCGCCGACCCCACCTTCCAACTCCACGGCGCTGATCGAATACATCCCGCGCGTCACGGTTCTCAGCTCCGCGTACCCATCCAATTACTTTTCGCAGAACGCCGACTCCGCTTTCTTTGCCGCTGCCATGATGTATGCCAACGCTTGGACCAAAAACGCCAACGCCGTGCAGCTTTGGAAAGGCATAACCGACGAAGAGCTGGCTGTCCTCAACATCGAATACACGCGGGCTAGGCGCTCCGATACTTCTAATCGCAATCAGGGTTCGCCTGAAAACACGATTGCGGGGCAGCCCTAATGTCCGTCCTAGATATGTGGTCGGTCTGTGACCGCTGCGGTTTCGACTACAAGCGGCGCGACCTCTACAAAGAAACAACCAACTTTGTCGTTTGTCATGCGTGTTATGATGGAAAATTCGACAAGAAAAGCCACCCGCAAAACTATTCTGCAAAGCCGCGCCGGGAACTCAAGCAAGTACCTGATGCGCGTCCTGACCAGACCAACTATGGGTCCTAGTCATGCGAATGAATGTGTGGTCCCTATGCGACCGTTGTGGCCAAAAGTACTACCGGCGCCAACTTCGCAAAGAATCCACTAACCTTGTCGTCTGCTCGGCCTGCTTCGACGGCGCCTACGATCTTAAGAAGCACCCCCAGAACAGGCCGCCGCGTCCCCGCTACGAATCCCGCAAGGTCCCCGACGGGCGCCCGCAAGCAGACACTACCGACTATCTGGCCAAAGAAGACTCAGGCTACCTGCTTACCGAAACCAGCCTTAACATCATAGTAACGCCAACCCAATGGACCCCTTCAATGAGTTCGCCGTCATGACCGCCCAAGCATTCATGGACTTCTTTTCGAACTTCTTGTGGCCCTTAGCCTTAGCCTACGCTGCCTATTTGCACAGGGAGCTTTCAACCGTGACCAAGCGCATCGAAAAAGTTCACGACGAACATCACGCCCACGTAGCCCAAGCCAACAAAGACTTCGCTACGCGCGAGGTGGTCAGCGCCCTTGAAAACAAACTGACAACTGTGTTAAATAGGATCGACGACAAAGTAACACGAATCCTTGAGGAACGCAAGTAATGCCCTCTACCTACGATCCCCTTCTTAGGCTTGAGCTTCAGGCGACTGGCGAGAACGCCACGACCTGGGGATCCAAGACTAACAACAACCTTGAACTTATCGCGGCTGCTATTGCAGGCACGGCAATCGTCAGCGTCTCTAACATCGACGTCAGCCTTACCGAAGCCAATGCCGCAACCGACCAGGCCCGCGCAGGCATCCTTATCTTTGAAGGAACCTTGACGGGCAACGTCAACATCTTTGTACCCGACTCCACCAAAACCTATGCGACCCTTCGCCAAACCAGCGGCGCCTTCAACATCACCATCAAGAACACGGGCACGGGCGCTGTCCTTTCCAGCAGCGGTCCTGACCTAATCATCTGCACGTCAGCCACCTGCGTCAATTTGGTCGCGACCTTGGCCGCCAACATTTCAACTTTGGATGTCCGCGTAGCCGCTGTATCAGCTTCCGTGTCTGCTCTTAATGTGCAAGTAGCCGCTGTATCAGCTTCCGTCTCAGCTCTTAACGTGCAAGTAGCCGCTGTATCAGCTTCCGTGTCTGCTCTTAATGTGCGAGTATCTGACGTGTCTGCTTCCGTGTCTGCTCTTAATGTGCGAGTATCTGACGTGTCTGCTTCCGTGTCTGCTTTGCAAGTTCAAGTCAACGCGGTGTCGGCTGCCGTCAGCGTCATCAATGCGCTAAACATCCGTATCATCGAGTAATCATGTCCGCTACACTCCAAGATCAAAAACTTACCGAACTAAAGTTTCAAGTCGGCGTCGTTAAAGAAAAGACGCAACTCGACGCTACTGGTTTTTGGACTGACGCCGACAAAATTCGTTTCCGCTTCGGGCGCCCCGAACTCATGGGTGGCTGGCGATCCGCCATCGACTCGTCAGAAAACAACAAAATCTTTGGTATAGCCCGCCTCCTCGACACCCTACGCAATCGCCTAGGCGAAACTGCCGCTTTCATTGGAACCAATGCGGGCGCCTTCTCCAGCGAACTGTCGACCTTCTACAACATCACGCCCATCGTGTCAACGGTAGCCACTACCAATATCCTTTCCACTACCGCCAACTCCACCAAGGTTGTCGTATCCCTTTCGGCGCACGGCCTTACCAACGAAAGCATAGTCGAAATCGTATCGGCAGCCGCGACCATCGGCGGCAACATCCTCATCAATGTCATATCCTCAGTAACTGCCACCTATCAAGTTAGCGTTATAAACGACCACAGCTTTGAATTTGATGTAGGCGTTTCAGCGGCAGCCACTTCAGCAGCGACTGGTGGCGCCATCACCATCGGCCTTAGCTACCCGGCAGGCGGCGAATCCACCATCTACCAGAGTGGGTGGGGTAGCGGTTTTTGGGGCGGCAACTTTGGCTGGGGCGCACCTACGGCCAACTACGCTATTCCACTTCGCCTATGGTCTGCCGACCTGTGGGGCACCGACATCTTAGCCGTTCCTTCGCGCGGTCCCCTTATGTACTGGAATACGAGCGTCGGTATTACTAACCGCATGACCATCGTCACCGCCGCACCCTCCGTCAACCAGATCGTGCGCGTCGCGTCCGAAGCCCGGCACGTTCTTGTTTACGGAACTCACGACAGCGCCGGTTCCTACGATCCCCTCCTGATCCGCTGGTGTACTCAAGAAGACTTCACGGACTGGACGCCTACCGCCACCAACAACGCGGGCGACTACCCCCTGCCAAGCCGTGGTTCCGAAATCCGGGCCGTCAATCGGGTCCGCGACAAGACAGCTATTCTGACCGACTCGGACCTATACATCCAGTCCTACATCGGGGGCAACGACGTCTTCGGCTTCGTCGCAGCAGGCGAACAGTGTGGCGTCATCTCGCGCAACGCGGCAATCGAATACCGGGGTATCCTCTACTGGATGTCAGATAACGGTCAGTTCTATCAATACGATGGGCGCGTTCAGCCATTGCCCTGTACTGTCCTTCGCTACATCTATGACAACTTGGACACTAACTTTATAGACAAAATCTACGCGGGCGTCAATTCCACTTTTGACGAAATCATTTGGTTCTACCCTTCCTTGACTTCCCCTAACGGTGAGAACGACCGTTACGTCATTTATAACACTTCTGAAAAACATTGGTCGATTGGCACTATGGCCCGCACCACTTGGGAAGACAGTAGCACTTTTGCCAACCCTCTAGCCATGGGCGTCGAACCCTACGAACTGTACTACCAAGAGTTTGGTTACACCGCCGATCTTTCCGTGATGACCGCCAACCTAGAAGGCGCCTACTTCGACATCAATGATGGCAACAACATCATGTTCGCCAACAAATTCGCCCCGGACTTCAGCAACCTATCTGACAACACGCCCTACTCAGGAACCCTCCAGATTTCGTTGCAAGCTCGTAAGTATCCGGGCGGCACTGTCACCACCAAAGGTCCCTTCGCTGTCAACGGCTCCATCCAAAAGGTATCGACCCGTCTACGCGGTCGTGAGTTCGCTATCCAAATCCAGTCCTCGACTTCCTCCAACTTGCCATGGCGCATGGGCCGATTCCGCATGGCAATTGAACCGGACGGCCTACGATGAGCCGCCGCATTTCCTCGCGGACCTTCCCCGATCCCCCTTTCGAATGGGACGCCTCATCGCGCGACGCATGGAACTCCCTCATTAAAGTCCTAGAGCAAAGCGACCTCTTCGACTTGGGCCGCCGGTCCCGCCCCCAATTTATTGTGCAGGGCACCGTCAGCGCGCCCTTGACTGTTGACATGGCCAATCCCTCGGTCACCGCCCTCACTAACGTCGTCGGCAAGCTGCTTTTGGCCCTCCAGTCTAGCAATTTCGTTGACGTCCGTTAGGCTTTATTTTCTTTGAAATCCATGCTATAATACGGACGAGGCACCAATGTCAGAAACATTCTTCAATCCTGATCTAGCAGTGAAGCCTGGTGGTGACGAGGTCCGTACGATGGGCGGCTTGGAAGCGTTGCCTGCTGAGGATGCGGGCGGCAACTTCGACTTAGGCCAGTTTATTGGGTCGGCGGCCCAACTTGCCCAGCTATACCCAGGCGTCCAGAACCGCCCCCAATACGAACCGGGCCTGACCGATCTTCGCTACACTCGCAGCTTCACTGGAGGCGGGGAACCGGGTGCTAGCTTCTACTCGCCGTCAGGCGCGGGTGGTGTCGAGGGTCCGCCTTCTGACGAAATCATATATCAGCAACCGCTGCTTCAGCCTCAAGCCCAAGGCGCCCTTAACGAGGCCCTTCTTGGTGGGCTGCTTGGTATGGACTGGACTGGCGCCTACAATGATTACCTACGCAATTTAGAAGCCCAGACTCAAGACATAAACATCTCCAATGTGGTCAGCCCTAATATTAGCCCGACCATGACTAACATCCAGCAGCAGTCTCAAGAGCAGGCCCAGTACATGGGCGACAGCACAGGGCAGCAGCAAGATCAAGACCAAGACGATTTCGACAACATCGATATTGACTCCTATGTTCGTGACATCTTGAGCAAAACTGGCGGGACCTCGGGGGGTGGTCTCGACGATTTTTTTAACAAAGGCCCGGTAACGCCGGGCGATGAAGGTCCTTCCGACACAACCGAAACGGGCGACCTTTCGCCGGTTGAGTTCATACAAGGCAAAGTCCAAGCAGATCAAGCCGCCAAAGCTGCTGCCGAAGCCGCGCGGGAAGCCAATCGTAAACGCCTAGTCAAAGAATCTGTCGAACGCATCCGACAGCAAGAAGCTGCCCGCAAACAAGCCGCTATTCAAGCAGAAGTGCAATCAAGGGCCGCTCCTATTCTGGATCAAGCGACCACCAAATTCCAATCGGGCATTCAGAATGCAGTAACCCAGCGCGACGCTATCAAAAAGAATTTAGATACTTTGCGAGGTCAAGGAAATGCCCCACAAGAAGTAATTAACGAACTTCAAGCAAGCTACGAAACTCTTAACAACGCCCTTAACAATTACAACGTCGGTGAAATTCTTAACAACCCCAACTACGCGCGAGAACAGGCACTTCAATCCAGTTCAAATCTTCTGCAAGCACTCCGCGATCCGAACAACCCGCCCTCTCCTGCCACGGTAGACATCGTCCTTGATAAGGTTGTTGACAGTGGCCTAGTCGACGTAGCTGCCAAAGCACTGACCGAAGAAGCTGCGAAGAAAATCATACAAACTGTTGGAGGTGATGCTGCCACTGCTGCGGCTGGCGACATTGCCGGACCCGCTGCCGCTGCCCTAGTGACTTTGGCGCGAGGCGATAGTGCTGGCACTGCTGTTGCCGAAGGCGCCAAAGCCTATGCCGTTCAAGCACTCCTTGCATCAGGCCCTGTGGGCCAGGCCATTGCAGCAGCCATCATTTTGGACTCTGTGCTTTCAAAAGTTCTTGGTTACGAAAGCCCCGTTGATCAAGCTGTTGTTGTGGCCGCCAAGAACATCGACAAGGCCCTTAGCTTTGTGGGCAGAAGCGTAGGCAGCGATCCCATCGGAGGCATTTCTGATTGGGTAAGTAACCGCGCTATCGGCAGCAATCCCATCGGCGGCGTTGTTAATGCAGCAACAGCCCCCGTTCAACGAGCTACCAATTGGGTCCGTAGAAGGCTTGGCTTTGAAGAGGGCGGCCTAGTTGATCTTGGAGAAGATTCGATGTATAATGAATACAACGACTACGGGGGTCTGTATGGCCTGCCTTTCGAAGTAATTCCCGACATGTATGCCGAACAGCCTATGATGTATGCGCGCGGCGGCATCATTCCCCTTCCGGGGGGCGGTAAGATTGCTCGGGGACCTGGCGGCGGCCTAGACGATCTAATCCCTACGTCAATCGACGGTAGGCGGGCGGCAGCCCTTTCGGATGGTGAGTTCGTGATTCCCGCCGACGTCGTCTCAATGATGGGTGATGGTTCCTCCAATGCTGGAGCCAAACGCCTATACGATCTGGTGCGGCAAATCCGCCAAGACAAGACCGGGACCAGCAAGCAGGCAGGCCCTCTCCAGATCGGCAAGATTCTTGAAAGGACTATGCGATGAGTGGTTTCTTTAGTTCTTTGTTGGGAGGTGCGCCCGCTACAGTGCGGGGCGGTCTTAGCTCCATTCTTGGCGTCGGCCCCCAGCAGTCCCAGCGTATCACGACCCCGACCACCCCAGCATCCGTTGTAGGCGCCCGCGAAGAACTGATTGGCCGCACCCGTGGTTTTGCTGCCGAACCCTTCCAGCCTTACGTCGACGCCCAAGGCAATCCCATCCAGCGGGTCGCCGAGTTCACTCCCGACCAGCAGCAAGCCTTTGAAGCTGCTCGTGATCTCGCTTCACAAGCCGGGGGCCTGAGCGCCCTTACGCCCGAACTAGCAACCGCTGGCATTGCTGCCACGCGGGGCCTCGCCACTACCCTGCCCGAAACAGACCTTTCCGGTTACATGTCACCCTACACGCAAGCGGTTCTTGACCCGGCGATCCGTGACATCGAAGAGCGCGCTGCCAAAGAACGCCTGCGTCTCGGCCAGCAATCCGCGCGCACAGGTTCCTTCGGCGGCTCCCGCCAGGCCATTGCCGAATCCGAACTAGAGCGCGGCACCCAGCGTAACATCGCCGACGTATCCGCCCAGCTGCGCGCCCAGGCCTACAACCAAGCTCTCGATCAGTTCCGGCGCGACCAGCAGAACATCCCAGCCCTCTACGCGAGCATGCAGTCGCAGCTTGGCACGGGCCTTTCGCAAACGCAAGGCGCCCTTGGCTCCATGGTTAATCCGCTCCTCGCGACCGGCGGCCTCCAGCAAGCTCGCGAACAGGCGGGCCTTGACGTGCTGCGCCAACAGTTCGAAGAAGAACGTGACTATCCGCTGCGTGGCATCTCGGCTTTGCGTTCCGCGCTTGGCCTAAACACTTCTACGCTTGGCATCGGCGCCCAGCAAACCGAAGCTGGCCCAGGCCGCGACATCTTCTCCGCCCTCACCGGCGCCATCAGCCAAGGCCCTGCCTTCCTTCAACAGCTTCGTAATTTTGGACAGGCATTTGGAATCGGCGGTGGTGGAACAACTACGCCTAGTGCTTCTGGTCCTGTTCCGGGTGTAAACCCCCAGCGAACCGGCCCGCTCTATAGTTAAGGAACAGACCCCATGGCTGAACCTACACAACAAACTTCTATCGTTGATCGCCTGCGGTCTTTCGGCTTGGGACCGGAGGACTTGTATCGTGCAATCACGCGGGCCATAAGTCCAGCAATGATTCCAATGGACTTGTTGCGTCAGTACTATACGCGAAGCGCGGCGCCCGCTCCCCAAACTACGCAAGTAGCTCCTTCAGCGGGCGCTCCTGCCGATACTCCTGCTGCGCGTCCGCGTTCGAGTTCTGTTGTGACGCCGGGTGCCGCAGCCGCTCCAGTTCCGGTAGCCACTCCCGTAGCCTCCGAACCTAGCTTGCTTGAGACGTTGCGTCAAGCTGTAGCACGAGACGTTGCTCCTCAAGAAAGCACTGCAAATAACTTGGCAGCTTTTGGGCGCGGTGTCCTGTCGAATCGCGGCAGTTTCCTCGACAACCTGTCTGCTGGTTTGGCCGCCCAAGAAGATGCAGCCAAGTCTCGACGGGCAGAAATGCGGCAGGCTCTTGAGACGCAGGCTCGCTTTGCTGAAGCCGAACGTAAAGCTAAGAACGAAGAAGCCAAGCTTGCAGCCGAAGCACCGTTGCGTGAAGCCCAAGCTTACTACTACAGGAACTTTGCGGGTCGGCGTCCGGGCGAAGGCACTAGAACTCCTCGCGTCATGTCGCAGCGCGATATCGCCAACTTGCGTATTCAAGCAGGCCGCTTGGCTTTGACTGAAATCGAAAAACTTTATTCAGGTCCATTTGCCCCACAGCGCGGTCCCGACTATGATAGGCAGGTTAGAGAAAAAGCCGACCAACTCTTTAGACAAGCTGTTGAAGACGCTCGTAGAGAGGGCGCAGTATTTGAGGGGGACCCGTTGGCATCTCCAGCCCAGACTCGCCCTCAAACTCCTGCTGTGCCCCAGATTCAGCCGCGTAGTCAAGCTGCCCAATGATTCGTGTCAAGCTAAGTGATGCGATCCAAGTCGACGTAAATACTGACGACCCGGCTATTGCTTCGCAAGAAGCTAACGCATACTTCCA
>Ga0194115_10007533_pt1 | contig 10775 bp, 11 predicted proteins | sample TA2MahsurfametaG_3_FD_148656 | JGI IMG/M metagenome (GOLD analysis project Ga0194115, IMG submission 148656) | Freshwater microbial communities from Lake Tanganyika, Tanzania - TA2015002 Mahale S4 surface | ecosystem: Environmental > Aquatic > Freshwater > Lake | place: Tanzania: Lake... | reverse complement strand
TCCTTTCCGAAGGTTCACCAACTAACTTTGCTGGTACAGGTGGTTTCAGTGGCGGTGCTGCTGCTGCTGGTCCAGTTGCTGGTTTCGATCCAATTCTGATCAGCTTGGTTCGTCGTTCACTTCCTAATCTGATTGCTTATGATGTTTGCGGCGTTCAGCCAATGACCGGTCCTACAGGATTGATCTTTGCAATGCGTACACGTTACAGCTCACAAAGCGGTACCGAAGCATTCTATAATGAAGCAAACACAGCATTCTCAGGCGCAAACGGTGCAATTGTTGCATCTTCAATGAGCGTTGCTGGTAACACAACTGACTATCTGTTTGTTGGTAACGCTGCACCAACTGGCGCAATGACAACTGGTTCTGCTGAAGCACTGGGTGATGGCGCTGCTGGTAACACATTCCAAGAAATGGCATTCTCAATTGAGAAAGTTACTGTAACTGCTCGTACACGTGCGTTGAAAGCAGAATACTCAATGGAACTTGCACAAGACTTGAAAGCAGTTCATGGCCTTGATGCAGAAACAGAACTGGCTAACATTCTGTCTGCTGAAATTCTTGCTGAGATTAACCGTGAAGTCATTCGTACAATCTACAAAGTAGCTAAGCCTGGTTGTCAAGCAGGTACTACAACTGCTGGTGTGTTCAACCTAGACACAGACTCAAACGGTCGTTGGATGGTTGAAAAGATTAAAGGCCTTGCATTCCAGATTGAGCGTGAAGCAAATCAAATTGCTAAGTTGACTCGTCGTGGTAAAGGCAACATTATGATCTGTTCTTCAGATGTTGCATCCGCACTTGCAATGGCTGGTATTCTTGACTACAACTCAGCACTAGCAGGTCAAGTATCATTGACAGTTGATGACACTGGCAACACATTTGCTGGTACAATCTTTGGTCGTGTCAAAGTTTACATCGATCCATACTTCCCAACAGGCTCAACTTCTGAGTTTGCTGTAGTTGGTTTTAAAGGCACAAACGCATACGATGCTGGTATGTTCTACTGCCCATACGTGCCGCTACAAATGGTTCGTGCTGTAGATACTGGTACATTCCAGCCTAAGATCGGCTTTAAGACACGTTATGGTCTAGTTGGTAATCCATTTGCAGAGGGTACCACTCAAGGTCTTGGCGCTTTAAGCACTCAGAGTAACAACTATTATCGTGGTTTCCGTATCGCAAACTTGATGTAATTTGTTTCTTAGCAGATGTACCCACCATTAAGAGTGGAGAGTTAGAGAGGGTCTTCGGATCCTCTCTTTTTTTACGTATATAAATAAAGATATGACATTCACTAATAGAAATCCAACAAATCCTAATTCGTTACAGCCAAACAAATTTACACTAAATTTGTCTCGTACACCGAATCTGCAATATTTTTGTCAAACGATTTCTTTGCCCGGTCTTTCAACATCAGAAATTCCTGTAAATAATCCTTTTGTTGAACTGTATGCACCCGGTGAAAAAGCAATTTATGATGTACTAAATGTTACTTTTATTGTTGACGCGGAAATGTTATCATGGTTAGAGATACATGATTGGCTTCGTGCATTAACATTTCCAACCGAGTTTGAAGAATACAAAAATCTTGCAAATCTAAATCGGTTTACCACAGCAGCAGCCACGAATTCTCCACAATACTGTGATGGCTCGGTAACAATTTTATCAGCGTCAAACAAACCTTATTATCGTTTCAACTTCAAAGATTTATTTCCAATCTCACTTTCTGGCTTTGTTGTATCTTCAACAGACACTCCAGAAACAATCATCACAGCAGACGTTACATTCAGATTTACCTATTATAATGTAGAAAAATTATTTTAAACGTGATATACTCCTAACAGGAGGTATAATATGAGCAAAATTGACGAAGTATTACAAATGTGGACTGCGGATTCGAATATTGACCGCACAGAACCAGGTAAAGCATTAATTGATATTCCTAAATTACATTCAAAATATTTGAATATTCTTTCAACACATCGGCTGTTGGCAAAAGAAGCTGAATTCAATTATAACAAATGGCGTAAATTGAAATGGGAATATTACACAGGTAGACTTGATGAGGAAGAACTGAAGTCTCGTGGTTGGGAACCATTTCCATATACACTTAAATCTGAAATCAATACATATCTAGAAGCCGATGAAGATATCAATAAATATCTTGCTAAAAAATTGTTGCATGAAGAAATTGTTGAAGTTTGTAATGCAATAATCAAAGAACTAAACAATAGAACATGGGAACTTCGTTCTTTCATTGATTGGGAAAAATTCATACAAGGTGTCTGATTTAATTTTACATAAACAAAATGAAGCGTTTATCAAGTTCGAGTGTGAAAAAGGAATCGCACAAGAACTTGCAGACTACTTTACTTTTTTTGTTCCTGGTTATCAATTCATGCCTGCATACAAGAATCGTCTTTGGGATGGAAAAATAAGACTTGCGGATTTAAGAACATATACAATTTACCATGGATTAGTACCCTACATTGAACAGTTTTGTGAAGAAAGAAACTACAAACTCGAAATCGATGCGTCTGTAAACAACACAGAAAGCTTTTCAGCAATAGAAGCTAATGAGTTTCTAGAACAACTTAATCTGGACAAAAGCATTATAACAGAGGGCATAAGGGAATATCAATACAAGTCCTTCTTATTTGCCATAAGAAATCGTAGGATGTTGTTATTATCTCCAACAGGTTCAGGTAAATCTCTGATACAATACTTGATATTGAGGTATCTACAGTACAAAGATTACAGAAAAGGTTTATTGATTGTTCCTACTACCTCTCTTGTTGAACAAATGTATTCAGATTTTAAATCGTATGGTTACGATGCAGATGTAAACTGTCATCGTCAGTATTCTGGTAAAGAAAAACATACAGACAAGTTTTTGACAATTACCACATGGCAATCTATTTACAAGAATTCTGCTGAATATTTTGAACAGTTTGATTTTGTATTGGGCGATGAAGCACATCAGTTCAAAGCGAAATCATTAACTACAATTATGACTGGTTTAAAAAATGCAAAGTATCGAATTGGATGTACAGGAACAATTGATGGCACACAAACACACAAATTAGTATTAGAGGGTTTGTTTGGACCTTTGTATCAATCGATAACTACATTTAAACTTATTGAGAACAACCAATTAGCCGACTTTCGTATTAAATGTTTGGTACTTAAACATTCTGAAGCAGCATGTAAACAATCACGCACGTGGGATTATCAAACCGAAATAGACTACATAGTTAGTAGTAAAGCGCGAAATGAATTTATTCGCAATCTTGCGTTGTCGTTAGAAGGCAACTCACTTATATTGTTTAATTTAGTAGAGAAACATGGTAAACAACTATACAAACTCATTCAAGAGAAAGCTGGTAATAGGCATGTTTTCTTTGTGTATGGTGGAACAAATGTGGAAGTCCGTGAACAAGTGCGTGCCATTACCGAAAAACAAAATGATGCTGTCATTGTTGCTTCCTATGGTACTTTTTCCACTGGGATTAACATACGTAATCTTCACAATGTTGTTTTTGCCTCACCGTCTAAATCAAGAGTTAGAAATTTACAATCAATCGGTAGAGGCTTACGAATTGGAGATAACAAAACTGAAGCTGTTTTATACGATATAGCAGATGATTTTCGTATAGGTAAACATGTTAATTACACGTTGCAACATCTGCAAGAGCGTGTTAGAATATACGATGACGAAAAATTTAAATACAAATTTTACAATATAGAGGTCAAGAATGCATAACGTAAAACTTATAAGAATGCAGTCTGGTGAAGATATCATGGCTTCTATGTTTCAACAAGAAGATAGTGAACAGATACAAATTAATGATCCAATGCGTATAGTATTTCGTAGGTTGCCTACAGGACAAACTACCATGTTGATGATGCCTTGGCTGCCTGTTGAGTTGATTAAAGAAAATTCTGCGATGATATATTCTTCTGATATAATAACTGTTGTCGAACCTAAAGAATCGATGATACGATACTATGATAGACTTGTTGAACGAACCGTAAGTGAAATGACAGAGTCCGATAAAATGATTGAGAATCTTCTTGATGATGAACAAGGAGAATCTGAAGAATCGGACATAGATCAAAAAATCATAGAAGAAGTTGTGCAACAATTACATGAGATGAAGAATAAAAAATTACATTAAAGAGGCAATTTATTATGTCAAAAGTGGTGACATTTGTTATACCGAGTAGTGCAAAACAAGCGTATCAAGAACTTTCAGAAAAATATTCTGCAATTGAACCACCGACGTGGGCGTTACTGCTTGCACAAGCAGTTCGTAAAGAAGGTTATGATCCTTGCATTTTAGATTTTGATGCCAATCCTTCACCTGATATTGAACATGCAGCACATCGGATTTCTGGTACAAACACAGATATAGCAGTCTTTGTTCTTTACGGACAAAATCCAAACTCAGGCACCACAATGATGATTGGTGCATCTAGATTGGCAAAACAACTCAAACTCATACGACCATCAATTAAAATAGTATTCATTGGATCACATGCATCTGCATTGCCGTATGAAGTTATTGGATTATCTTATGTAGATTTTGTTTTTATCAATGAGGGTGTATATGGATTATTAGATTTATTACAAACAAACTACATTGATCATCTCGACAAAGTTCGAGGTCTTGTGTATAAGAAGCATGGTTTTGCTACAATAGGTGCACCAGGTGAACTTGTAAAAACGGAAGATATGGATCGTGTAATGCCGGGTTATGCATGGGATTTATTGCAAAACGGTTTCAACAAATATCGCGCACATTATTGGCACTCAAATTTTCTTGATGAAGGTCGAACACCATTTGCTGCGATTTCCACATCTTTAGGATGTTCATTCGGTTGCAATTTCTGTATGATTAATATTGTAAATCGAACATCTTATGATAAAGACGCAGTGTCATCAGACTCACGTGGAATGCGTTTCTGGTCACCAGAATTGATGCTCAAAGAATTTGAGTATCTTTGGGAAAAAGGTGTATGCACAGTTCGATTAACTGATGAAATGTTTTTTTTGAATAAAAAATATTATGTGCCTATCTTGCAAGGTCTTGTTGATCGTGGCATGAAGTTCAACTTTTGGGCTTATGCAAGAGTTGATTCTGTTCGTAAAGATCAGCTAGAGTTATTTAAAAAAGCAGGTGTTAATTGGCTTGCATTGGGCATTGAAGCAGGTAATCCACAAGTTCGTCTGGAAATTGACAAAGGTCGCTTCAAACAGGTTGACATTCGTGAAGTTGTGCAAGATATAAAAAATGCTGGTATTAATGTGCTTGGCAATTATATGTTTGGATTTCCTGAAGATACGCAAGAGACTATGCAAGAAACTCTTGATCTTGCATTAGAATTAAATTGCGAACATGCAAATTTTTATGCTGCAATGGCTTTGCCTGGTAGTCCTCTGTATAGAGAAGCTGTAGATAATAAATGGGAATTGCCTCAGTCGTTCGAAGAGTTTGCATTTTTTTCGTATGATTGTAAACCTTTACGCACAAAGACTTTATCTGGCGCAGAAGTATTAAAGTTCCGTGATGAAGCATGGCAAAAATACTTTACACATAAACCATTTCTCAATCTTGTTGAAGACAAATTTGGTAAACAATCTAGACTAAACATCGAAGAGATGTCGAAGATTAAATTGAAAAGGAAAATATTAGGTGACTAAAGACGAATTGAGAGCGTTTGAAGAAAAAATAGCCGATCATTTTAATAATGGTCGTATTCGTGCGCCTGTTCATTTATATTATGGCAACGAAAGTGAAATGATTAAATTTTTTAGAAGAATTAAACAAACCGATTGGGTATTTTGTTCATGGCGTTCACACTATCAATGTTTATTGAAAGGCGTTCCATCTGATATTCTTGAAAAAGATATTCTAGAGGGCAAATCTATTTCTCTTTGCTATCCAGAATATAACATTTATTCATCAGCGATTGTTGGAGGAAACATACCTGTTGCGGTAGGAGTTGCGATGGCATTAAAATTGAAGAGAGTCAATTCTAAAGTATATTGTTTTGTTGGAGATATGACTGCCGAATCTGGTATCTTTATGGAAAATTTGAAATATAGTATGGCAAATCAATTACCAATCACATTCATAGTTGAAGATAATGGCAAGTCTGTTTGTACAGACACCATGAAAACATGGAATATGAAAGAATCGACCTACAAACATTTAGATGATGAGTATGTTTACTATTATGAATATGAAACAAAATATCCACACGCAGGTGCAGGAAAGAGGGTAGAATTTTGAAATACTTCGATGAATTAAAATCTGCAATGGATATGCTTGCTAAAGACCCACGTGTGGTCTTTATAGGTCAAGCAGTAGAATATGCTGGTACAGCAATGACGAATACATTGAAAGATGTACCAAGAGAAAAATTAATTGAGATGCCTGTGTTTGAAGATACACAGATGGGTATGACACTAGGTCTTGCGCTTTCTGGTTACATATCAGTTAGCATTTTCCCACGTTGGAACTTTTTGATCTGTGCAACAAATCAACTTGTGAATCATGTAGATAAAATTACATTGATGTCTGAATACAAACCACGTATTATCATTCGTACAAGCATCGGATCAGAAAGACCATTGCATCCACAGCATCAACATGTTGGTGATTACACTGATGCATATAAACTCATGTGTCCAAACACTGATATCATTCGACTTGAAGAGCCTGAACAAATCTATGATGCATACTGCAACGCATATCTTAGAACTGATGGTAAAGCTACACTGTTGGTTGAATATGGTGATTACTACAACGAAAAATGATTATATCTAGAACTCCTTATCGTCTTTCTTTATTTGGTGGTGGTACAGATTATCCAGCATGGTATGAAAACAGACCTTCTAAAATCATATCTGCTGCTATGGCTCACTATTGCTATATAAGTTTAAAGAAGTTACCACCTTATTTTGAATATGCGAATAGGGTTATCTATTCTAAAATTGAAAGTGTAACAGATATTTCGCACATAGATCATCCTTCTGTAAAGGAGTGTTTAAAATACTATGACATACCTAATGGAATTTCTGTTAGCCATGATGGTGATTTACCTGCTCGTTCTGGCATTGGATCATCTTCTTCATTTACTGTTGGACTGATTCATGCGATACTGATATCGCAAAATAAATTACCTACACCCTATGGCTTGGCGTTAGATGCTATCAATATAGAACAAAACTATATTGGTGAATCTGTTGGTGTTCAAGATCAAATCATGGCCGCATATGGCGGCATTCGTGTCATCGAACTGTTTGGTGAAGATATCAATGTTCGTGATTTAAGAATCAAAGATGATTACGTTCTCGACTTAGAAAGTCACATCATGCTAGGTTTTTCTGGCATCGATAGATTTTCTAGCATTCATGCCAAACAACAGATTGATGCTATCAAAGAAGGTAAATCTAAAAAATTACTTGAAGAGATTGTAACAATTACCGATACAGCGTTGTATATCTTTGAAAGTCATGGTAAAATAAAAGACATAGGTGAATTATTGAAGTATCAATGGAGTCGTAAACGTCAACTTACTGATACTGTCACGAACGATTACATAGATAACATATACAACAAAACAATCAATGCTGGTGCGTATGGTGGTAAATTGATGGGTGCAGGTGGCGGTGGGTTTTTTATGTTTCTTGCACCACCAGACGCACACGAAAATATAAAACAAGCAATACCTGAAATCAATGTATGGGTGCCTTTCAAATTCGATTTTGGAGGCTCAAAAATAATTATGGAGTCGAAATGAAATATCCTTTAATGTCAGACAATATTACTAGAGAAGATTTAGATTTGGTAATAGAACATCTCAAAAAAGATAATCCTAAACTTACGAACGGACCAGAGTGTCGTGCTTTTGAAGAAGCATGGAGTAAATGGCTTGGCGTAAAGTATTCTGTCTTTGTCAATTCAGGAGCATCAGCAAATCTATTGTCAATGACAATGTTAAAAATCAAACATCCAGAAGGTGGTGAAGTTATCGTACCGCCATTTACATGGGTGTCTGACATTGCATCTATTCTTCAATGTGGATTCACGCCTGTATTTGTTGACATTGATTTAGATACATTAGGCACGAATGAGTTTGATATACTGAATGCAATCACACCAAAAACACGTGCGGTATTCATCACTTACGCACAGGGTTTTGATTGCTTATCTGATAGAGTATTAGAAGTTTTGCGTCATCGTGAAATACCATTGATTGAAGATGTTTGTGAGTCACATGGTGCTACTCATAATCATAAATTGTTAGGTAGCTATGGTTGGATGTCAAACTTTTCTTTCTACTTTGCACATCATATGTCAACGATTGAAGGTGGCATGGTCTGTACGAACGATGAAGAAGTTTATCACACAGTTCGTATGCTTCGATCACATGGCATGGTTCGTGAATGTGGTAATTGGACAATGGCTGAAGATTATAAAGCAAAATATCCAGAATTAAATCCAGATTTTATTTTTGCATATCCAGCATACAACATGCGTAACAATGAAATTGGTGGTATACTTGGTCAAAATCAGTTGAAACATTTGGATGAAAATGTTAAAATAAGAAATGAAAACTTGTTTTACTTTTTGTCGAAACTGAATCAGAAAAAATACAAAGTAGATTTTCGTTTGATTGGTTGTAGTAACTATGCATTCAATATTGTATTACAGCCTGAGTATGCAAATGAAGATTTTGTACAAAGAATGATGGGTAAGATGCGTGATGAACAAATTGAGTTTCGTCGTGGATCAGCAGGTGGTGGTAATCAGTTACGACAACCATATCTAAAAGGTATTGTGCCACAAGATCACCACAAAAATTATCCGAACACTGAACACATGCACTTCTATTCATTTTACATTGGTAACTATCCAACATTGAGTAAAATGACAATTGATGAAATCACAAACGTATTGAACAGGATATAATTATGAGACAATGGCACGTATTAGTAACAGGTGGTGCTGGTTACATTGGATGTATTCTGGTAGAATACTTGTTGCAAATGGGTTGTGAAGTGACTGTGCTTGATAATTTCATGTACAGACAAACTGGTCTGAATCATCTTTGTGAAAATAGAGACTTGACTATTGTAAATGGTGATATTCGTAATCCTGCACACATTCGTCCATTGATGGATGAAGCTGATATTATTATTCCACTTGCAGCACTTGTCGGTGCACCGTTGTGTAATAAAGATATCGTAGGCGCAGATACAACAAACAAAGATGCAATGTTTTGGATGTTGAATAGTCTAGCAAAAGATCAGCGTATCATTATGCCTACAACAAACTCTGCATATGGCACTGGTGATGAAAACAATTTCTGCACAGAAGAATCACCACTACGACCAATCTCAAAGTATGCTGTTGACAAAGTTGCAGTAGAGCAGCGTTTGATGGAACACGAAAACGCAATCAGCTATCGTCTTGCTACTGTGTTTGGTATGTCACCACGTATGCGTACAGATTTGTTAGTCAACGACTTGACATACCGAGCAGTCAATGATGGTTATGTTGTTATCTTTGAAGGTCATTTCAAACGTAATTATATTCATGTACGTGATGTGTGTGAAGCATTCTTACATGCAATTACTTTGTTCGAAGAGATGAAAGGTAACATCTACAACGTAGGTCTTTCATCCGCAAATGTTTCTAAACTTGAACTCTGTGAAATCATCAAGAAATATGTGCCTAATTTCACAATCGTAGAAGGAGATATCAAGAAAGATCCAGATCAACGCAACTACATTGTATCAAATGAAAAACTAGAAGCAACTGGTTGGAAACCATATCATACAATTGATGATGGTGTACAAGAATTGATCAAAGGATATCAATACTTGAAGAATAATGTTCACGGTAATGTATAATGACAACAACAAATCATTACGTCAATAACGCAGACTTTCTTGCTGCGCTTGTTAAGTATCGAACGGATTGTGAAGATGCCAAAATCAACAGTAAAGCAGAACCAAAAATACCAGATTATATTGGTGAGTGTTTTTTAAAGATTGCAGAACATCTATCACGAAAGCCAAACTTCATTTCATATACCTATCGTGATGAAATGATATCTGATGGTGTAGAAAACTGTTTAATGTATTTTCGTAATTTTGATCCAGCAAAGTCTAAAAATCCATTCGCATACTTCACACAAATAATTTACTATGCATTTTTACGTAGAATAATGCGTGAAAAGAGACAACTTTATGTAAAGTACAAAGCAACACAACAGTTCGGATTACTAGATGAGGGTGAGATGTTTGAAGATGAAAATGGTAACATGAAACAATTTGAACTCTATGATAATATATCAGAGTTCATTTACAACTTTGAAGAAAATAAAAAGAACAAGAAAAAGAAAAAAGCGGAAGGTTTAGAACAATTTATTGACGAAGATGATATAGAAAACTAATATGAAAATAGGATTTAATTGTAGCACGTTTGATTTGTTTCATGCAGGTCATGTTACAATGTTACGGGAAGAAAAACGATATTGTGATCACTTAATTGTTGCCATTCAAGTGGATCCAACTTTTGATAGACCTGAAACAAAAAACAAACCTATTATGTCAATTTACGAACGATACGCTTGTGTCACAGCATGTAAGTACGTCGATGAAGTTTTAGTCTATCACACCGAAGATGACTTATTGAATATATTAAAAACACAGCATATTGATATTCGTTTTCTTGGTGACGAATATAAAACAAAAG
>Ga0194115_10007532_pt1 | contig 10776 bp, 8 predicted proteins | sample TA2MahsurfametaG_3_FD_148656 | JGI IMG/M metagenome (GOLD analysis project Ga0194115, IMG submission 148656) | Freshwater microbial communities from Lake Tanganyika, Tanzania - TA2015002 Mahale S4 surface | ecosystem: Environmental > Aquatic > Freshwater > Lake | place: Tanzania: Lake Tanganyika... | reverse complement strand
ACTCGACGGGGTACATTCAGTTCAGCATAAATCCAACTCGAATGGGTATTCTACTAGAACAATTAAAGGAAAATGCACAAGATACTACCTGACTGTTAGTCACATCGATTGATCGGGGGGGGGGGGAGAGACTCGTCTTTCCCCTTTCATTTTCATCATTATGGACATTTTCGATTGACAATGGCGGAACCCCATTCTTCATATTCTGCTTTTGTAATCCACATTTCATGGAAGACGCCAAGACTACCCAGAATACTACCCCCCAACCAACTGCAGATGGCCCGTTCTTGCATGGAGGGACTTAACATTTTAATCCTCCAACCGGGTGTATGGGTATGGATAAGACCTTCAATCTGTTCCCGTAATAAGTCTGGCGTTGCTTGATCGGTCGGTCCGATACATGCTCCGCCACCACATACGATGACATTCCCTAACATCGTTGCCTGTTGATCACGATCACATCGATAGGCCGCATCACAAACCATATTCGCTATCGGCGATGCTGTAAGGGATTCGAGATGATTGGTGAAATAGGAAGAACATGCTCGATGTAAGATTCGTTCATCGAATTGGACCTTCGTAGTAGTAGTACTAGATTCTGATGTCTTTTTTCCCGTCGTCTTGTTGGTTTGACTCTTCGATACTGTCCGTTTGTTATTTCCTCGCGTGGTACTTCTTGAACTGACACCGACAGCGGTCGCCTCGGTATATTTTTCCATTTGTGATTTCTTTTCATCGATATCCATATGATCATCATCCTTACTATTACCACCACCACCACCGTTACCACCACCACCATTTGGCTCTTCATCATCTTCATCGGATTTGTTAATTTCGTCAATGATATCTTGATACTTCTTCTTGAGAGTTTCCAAGGCTTCCTCTCTCGGTGTTGGGACCATATCTTCATCTCCTCCTCCTCCTCCTCCTGGTTTCGTAGATAAGGGACTGGAGGGTGTCCCAAAGACGAAATCTGCCACAGCGAACCGATTTTGTGATGGAACTTCGACATCGGTCCCATCGGGTAAAGTATACCCAATCGAGGGGACTAATAATGTCTTACTGGCAGCTGTATTTATCGATTGACCAGCACCTGATTCACGACATTCTCTTCCAATCTGTAATAATGCTAATCGATGAAAGATACCCTTCCGGATAGGCCCAGTCGGATTCCGAACTTGATAGATTGGTTTCAATTCTGTCCGATGATGGACTTTACATAAAGTCTGTAATTGCTCCAATGCTAATTCATCCATAGCTAATGTCCCCACAGGTGAACGTCGGATTGCCTTTTGTTCAACATATCCCTCAAAGACGGGTGTAATCGTCGTCCCATGATAACCAATATCGACGACAGTCGATGATGTCCTACCACAGGCATAACATGCCAACGTCGCATCACGACCAAAGAACGTCGCAGGGATTTGACATTCTTCCATAAGAATTTCTAATAATTGTTGCCGGAGGGGAGGTGGATTATACGAACGTTCCACTAACATGAGAGGATAATCTTTCGTTTGATCAGCTTTAAGACCCAAAGAGGATGTATATCCATGTCGTAAAAAGGTAGGTACCAAATCGGACCAATCATTATCATAATGTAATCCTGTGGTAGGATCAACAGGATTTGATATTTCCCAATTCCCATCACTGTTGTTGCTGTTGTTACTGTTGTTGTTGCTACTATCCGCGTTCGTCCGACCAGCCATTGGACGAGTTAAGGAATCATAATGGACCCGTTCAATGGGTCGACGACGTCTTCGTTTTTTAGATGTCGTCATCTCATCTACAGTTCCTCCTTCACTTTCTTCTCCACGTAGGACAGCAACATTCTAAAGGGCAAACAAAAAAAACACGGACGGTACAAGTGTGAGAATCGTCGATTTTTTTGGAGGAGGACGGAAAGATATCATTCACTGCATATCAGCATGAGGCAAAGCTTCGCCATATTGGTAAGAGAGTTCGAGAGAGCACAAAACAAACAAAAAAATGTAAACGATGATTACATAAAAGGAGACATACCGATCGAAAATAGGATCTTGGACAATCTTCTCCCGCATATCCAATCTTGGTAGCATATCCACCAATTTCAGCTACGATTGCATTGACCGCTGATTCCGTCGTATATAGTGCCATCTTGTTGGAGTATCACGAACACTCTTCTGTTGTTTTCTCTTCTGTATTTCTTTTGGGGATGTGTGTGACTTGTCCTCTTTGTTGGAGATACCGTCTTGCGTTTTCCAATATGATTCAGGATGGACACACAACACCGTCGAGGATCGAGGACGGACCGTCTATGTTAACTGTAGTGGCTGTGGTTCGCGAGGGTGGTGGGAGATCTGTCCATCCTTTGACGTACTATGCGTATCTATGTTTTTTTCTCTCCCGGTTGTGACAGTGAAACCTCGCATACCATATTTTTCATGTGTGAGACATGCCGTATGGCGTATGTATTCCAAAATGTCCATAATTCAAACGACGTGCTTGGACGAAGTCGTGCGGGGAAGACAAATAGGACGCGACGTAGGCTGCGACATGATCCGACCCCGCCTCAATCACCGTGCTGTAATTCCAAATTGGATCGTGGATCGTCAATTTCCCATTTGGAGGTTTGTTGTCGTTGTTATCGTGGTGTCGGTGTTGGTTTTTCTAGAGATTGTATGTGTGATTGAACAAGGTGAAACAAAAAACCCAAAGGACTACACAGAATGGGATTCGACACACTCCAAACTTGTCGCCCGTCCCTCTCCCCCTCACTCACCCACCACCGACCGCCTTTGTAGACGGGTCCTCGTGGGGTCCACAAACCGACATCCCCTCGCTACACCAGTTCAGAACGACGATAGCAACAACGATTCATTCTCTCTCACACACCCGTAAACAACGACGAAAGGCGACTACATTCGTCGGGGAACTAGTATTACGACGTTTGCATGGGAAGGGACGGGTATCCAGGGGAACAACAACTATCACAACGAACAACAACGTAGAAAAACCTTCTCGGACTACCCACCCCAGTCACATATACTTGACTACACAGAAGACGGTTTGGCAGACGCCCTGGGACTTTTTGTGTGTGATTTGTCATTGCTTATCACTCCAAACATTATCATCATCACATCATTCTCCACAACACTAGTACCACACAAACAAGGGTACTGACCTCATCTCTCTTTTTCTTGTTGTTGTGGGGAAGAAACGATGGAAACGGTAGGAGCAGATTTTTCACATACGGGGTCCATTCTGACACGATCCCAATTGGTCAGTGTACGACAAAAGCGTGGAGAATGTTTAACCTGTGGAAGACAATGTTATCAAAAAACATTCTTAAAGATGGTCCCGCTGACGACTGCCGATGGGATGGTATTGGAAGGCCGATGCTTACTATGTCGACCCGTCCTTGATCAACATCATCCACAACAACATCGTCATCATTCCCTACCACCACCACAGCAACAACGGCAGCGACAGTCGTATCCTCCTCTTAATCTTCATCCTCCTCTATATGATGATGATGGGATTCAGGATTTTGTCGTCTCTGCGGACTCTGTAAGAACGAAGACGATCAATAGTAGCCGTACTATGCCTCCTCCCAATGCCCCAGCTGTCGGAGGAGGAGGAGGAGGAGGACGACCTGTCTTGATGCCACGAGCGATCAAATCCTTTCGTCATTCTGTATATCCCCGTTCTGGTGGTACAATCACTACCCTACGTGGTCTAAATGAGTTGGAACGAGAATCGGATTCCTCTAACTCTTCACGAAAAATGGGTGGTTTCTTTTCTCGTGCGGCAAGTGTCATGCCTCTTAAGATGATGGAACGATATCGTGAATCATCATCATCGCAACAGGAGGTAGTAATGCCACAAGAACAATGTCATCAATACCAACCAAGAGAAGTTGGTGTTGAAGAACAGCAATCTCGTTCTTCCACGAGATCTCCCAAAGGAGGAGTCACTCCTCTTGATTCGACTCCTGTTCCATCCATGACATTCATGGACTATAATAACGGTTCGAATCATGCCCGCAATGTCGTACTAACCCAAGAGGCTGAGAATGGTAGTAACCCTGCTGGTAGTACCGGCAATACTGGTACACTGGGACTTCCTCCGACCATTACAACAACAAGTATGGGACGATTGACTGTTCATCGTGCCTTGAGTCATTCGGATCGTACCGCGACTGGTGCGAGTAGTATCACATCGACGAGTAGTCATGGTGGTGGTACAGGTGGTGGAACCAAGACATCTACGACGACTAGTCGTCGTTCCTTACGATCCTATGATTCTGGCGTCGGTTTTCCAAGACGGGGGAATTCCGAACGGAGTGTGAAGACTAGTACTACTGCCTTTTTACAACAACATGTCTTCCAACCACAGATGATGCAACAACAAGAACAAGACTGGGAGTCCTCAGTCGTAGTGTCCGTACCTGAAGAACTGGACATTGTCATCGATCATCGACCTGGGTCGTTGTTTAAGCTTGCTCCGTCAACCTTTACGAGTGCGACGACTTTGGATGTTAGTGGAATAGAATCAAGAGATGGTGAGGACTTGACACTTCGGTCATCGAATGCAACCAATATCATACCACGTCATCACCTCGATACGAGCCTTACGACGACACAGGGGCCTTCAAAGGTAGTACCAATGGAAGATTGTGACTGGGATGTTGTTGATAATACTCCTCCGAAAGGATCGATGATATCCACATCCCCACTCGCTATCACGGAGGAAGGGAATCAGGCGAGTTACGACACTGTTGAAGCCTTGTTTCAACTTTGCAAAGGTGCCACCAGTGCCTCGAGCAATGAGGAGATTGTAAATTCTCTGAATCGATTGGCACAAACGACAACCCTTTCTGAGACTGAACAGCAAGTCTTGGGTGAACTAGGCATCGCAAAGACCATGATGGAGGTGATCAAGGGATCTCCAGATTCTCTTGAGGTACAGTTAACTGCCTGTGCCGCCGTCCGGAATGTAACGGGAATCAAACAGAATCAGATTGCCTTTATGGAATTGGGTGTCATCGAAATGATCGTAACAGCTACGGAAGAATTTCCAGACTCTATGGAAATGCAAGAAGCGGCCTTGGAAGTAATAGCGAATCTTGCAAAAGCACATGAAACTCTTTCCACATGTGACGATTTAGGAATTGTCCAAATGATTGTCAACCGGATGAATCAATATTCCGACGTTGCGAGTGTCCAAATTGCAGGTTGTAATGCCGTCGCAAGTATGGCCTCACACAGAGTAGTACCACCCCATCACAAGGAACGGATGATGACATTAGGTACTGGTGGATGTGTTGTGATTGCCATGTTGATGCATAGTGATGATCCATATTTGCAAGAAAGGGCTTTACGAGCATTACGGAATCTTTCATCCCATTCCGATGACAACAAACAAGAATTCATCAATATTGGTGGCGTCGATTCGATTATCCGTGCTATGCAGATTCATCGTGATCAACTCAATGTCCAACTTGAGGGAGCATGTGCATTAGTGAACCTGGCCCATAATGACGCCACAAGACTTGTGATTGGAGATAGTGGTGGAATTGTCGTCGTTGTCCGTGCGATGTGGGTCCACACCGAATCCATCCCCCTTCAAGAATGGTGTTCCAAATTACTATTTAACCTTTCATTGGATCAACGTAATTGTGATCTCATTGTCGAAGTCGGTGGGATCTCTGCAATCGTTACGACGATGCAAGCGCGGATGGATACCGCCATTGTTCAGGAAATGGCATGTGCCATCTTGACGAATCTTGTCAATGACGATGAAGAAATGGTGGTACGTCGTCGCATTGTAGATGAAGATGCCCTGGATGCCATCGTCTTGGCTATGGCCGTCCATACGGATAAGGTGAATGTCCAAGAATGGGCCTGTACTGTACTTATGCGACTGGTAGCAATCCCATCTTTAAGGACATCTCTTCGAGATGCCAATGTCCATGAGGTCCTCTTGTTGGCAGCACGGAACTTTCCTCTTCAATGTGACGAAATGGCTCAACACATACTCCAAACCTTATCGCGACAAGATACATGAAAAAGGTTTCCTTGTACGATACAAAGACAGGAACAATTCTACGTCAGCTGTTATCGCTGGCGACGATGTACAGTATTAGCACCCCCTCCTCCCACCACCCCCATTTTGTAGTTTGACTCCGATTGTAAAAGTAATAAAGGATTGAACATTTTTAGCATGCCATACTTCAATACATTCGTTTTTAGGTTCTTGTTCTATCAATAGGTCTTTTTCTGTGATATTGCCTTGCCCCTTGTATCTGTCATGGTTTGAAATCAACGTCATTCTTTGACATCCTGCTGTGAGGAGTTCCGCTGTATGGGCTGCCGTCACGTCAAATGTGGTGCAGTCAATGTGGTCGAATTGAGGAGATGTCCAAAAAAGGCCGATGTGGTGGTGTCGTGCGACGTCCATCAATTTTTGGTCACAGTTGTTTTTGGTCACCCTCTTTTCACTGTCACTCATCAGCCGACGACACACCACGTTCAAACTTGTTGTGCTTTTGATTTACATCGACATACATACCATTGAGGCTTCTCTTCCTCTCTCTCTATCTCGCTCTAGTAGACGCGGAAACGATTTGACTTCTTTTTTTCGTGGTTCGTGATATTCAAAATCATGGTCAAAATGAACCTGCACCTTTTTGTCGTGACAATCATTCTCGGTGTGAAAACCTTCGTCGTATCGGCATTTGGATTCTTGAAAAAGCCTTCAGTATTTTTATCTACAAGATTATTCGACATCGTTGATCATCGTTATGATCGGTTGAGGAACAGTCGTCATTTACGATTATTGTCGTTGCATGCTACTAATCATAATCCACAAGTGGATTCTTCTGTTGGTTTATATCGAAAATTTTCTAATCATGCTTGGGATCGACTAAAGGACTCGGGTTTATTTCTAGATTCGAATATCCCAATCGAATTAGAAACAAATTCTGCTCCAGCAAAAGGAATGAAAGATTCGATGGTACAGATCTCAGTAAAAGCTATGATCCCCAATGAACAGTCGATGGATTTAGTCCGATATGCACGTATTGCTCTTTTGGAAACCATTTCATCCAAATCGGAAGAGGAAGAATCGGTACAGAATTCAGGTATTCAAGTATTGAATTTCGTCATCATCCCATCCGAGTCGACATCCCTTCCTGTCTTGGGTATTGATCTTGTTAGTTTACCAGGGAATAGACATCTATTGCTCTTGGATGCTCAACCTATGATACATCCCAACCCGTACGAAGAATATTGGAGTCAATGGTATGGACAATACGTTGAAGGGAATGAGAAGTTCCCATGGGGTGGAGACTTTCCAGAAGCTGTACAAAAGTATGTATCCAAGTATTCACTATGGACACGACTACAAGGTGTCGAAGAACCTGTGTCTATCATTACGAATGATGTATGGACAGCATTCACTACACATTTGGATATCTACCTTGATTTGTTGCAGTCATCCATCTCCAACAAAGTCCAAGGCCCAAATCATCAAGTGGCATATTTGGATTATCGGAGATCAAATGATCCAGCAAAGCCCATGCTCAATTCGCTCTATGGCGCCGAATGGACTGAAAGAGTCCTAGATGAGGTCCTGTTCCCTAAAAAGTAGATCTCAGTTATGGCATGCGATACCCGCGAGGTACTGAGGAGGAACAACAGATGACGGTCGTCGAGTTGTGATTTGCGAAACGCAGATCACGGGACCATCCACGTAAGATCTCGTGAACTGCATGAAAAACGTCGGCCTCGAAACATAGTCGTACGACAGGAATCGATGTTCTCATGTTACGGACGGAGACCATGATGGACCATCATAATTTCACAAGGTAAATAAGGAGATGAGATATCATTTTGTGGAAAGGCCAAGGCGAGGATATAGAGCCGAAGAGTCTCATTGAGCAAATCGATTCAATTCCAAGAAGGCAACCACATGAAGATCCTTGGCAATACCAGGCTGACTAAGGAAGCCCTCTAGAAATTCCCGTAGATGTCCCAGACGATTCTTTGCAAACGCCTCATCTTGGAATTGACAAATCCAAGTCTTCGGCGGCATCCCGTGCACAGTGGCTTGAATTAACACTTTCGATAGCAACCATTCAAACTGTGAATATCTTCGCAATACTGAATGTCTCATATGCCCCGAACAAACATCTATCTTGAAATAATACGCCGGAAATGTCCCTTTCCCTAGTGGAATGTCACCGGGTTCCGATGATGTTGGAGGGTGTCGACAACTCTCAAACGTATCCATTTTGATCGTAAAGAAGGTACTTTGAAATCGTGGTGACCATTGATCGGCGGCAAGAAACATTTCTGGGACACTCGGAGCGTCTTGTGCGAGTGGACTTGATGAATCCATGATTACGAAATCTTTAGAGATACTGATGAATTTGCAATAATGAAACGCAGCCTCTTGACAGCTTTAGTTGAAGTGTCTTTATTCGAGATTTGACACATGAGGACGCTAGATTCGGAACGCGCGTGGACCACACGATTTTGATTTTGTGGTCCCCCAAAAGACTTGCGCGTCACGGCGTTCCAACGGGGTTCGCCGTTCGCCACTCGGTGAATGGCCAACTTTCCAGAACGGTGGTCACGGTCAGTCTACATAGGATTCACAGCCTATCCTCGCCTTTGGACGAGTTTTGGGTATACAGTCTCACGATGCCGCTGACTGGAAGTAGTCACTTGGGATCGACAGAGACAGGAGGACGAGGAAGTCCCCAGCTGGCTGCTCTCTTGCAGAAGCTCCGGGATGAACCCACCAGTGATACTATCCAAATAGTCGTGCTAACGCATTATCGATAATTGACTTGGGAGACGACGCGCCCCGGGATTCAGCGCTCTACTCCTGTTGCAGACGATATCAGACTCAATTGAATCGTCTGAAATCCTGTCCCTAACGACGGTACCCTGTCATCTTGTTTCCGATCTAAAAAACTCTAGGGACCAATCCTCATAGTTGTCGCCCATCAGATCTGGGACTCAGTTTGTGAGGAGGCGGCGTCGGTAGATCCCGTGGAATCTGGCTCCAATTGCTCTTCTACGGGTATCATTCTTTCCCGTTCCGAAGGTTCATCGATCGTCCCATGCGGAAAGTCTGGAAGCAAGCCGTCTCCATTGCAAATGAGCCTTGAGCTAATCGCACCGATAACGTGAAAGATCAAAGTAATTCCGACTATACCTGCAGCGTGAAGATACATGACTCGTGATCCGTATTTGTTCATAGCGTAACCTCCAACAATAGAACCGACAGAAACACCGAGGGCAGTGTATAGCATCTGTACACTCGACGGAATCGCAGTTTTCCAAAATGCGCCTTGTGTTTGATGGACCAGGACCTTTGATATATCCGTACAGACAATCCAGAAGCAAGCAAAGGTCACACCGTGCATAATCTCTAGTACTAGAATGAGCCACTTCGTTGCCGGAGAAAGTAGGGTGTACCCGTATAGCCGAACAACGAAGCAGATCATCGCCAAAATGAACATCCCATCATGTCCCAAAGTCTTCATAAATCGTTCGGCATACCAGAAAATAGGGAGTTCAAACAGAACATTGATACCAACACTAAGACCACAAAGTAGTGTCGATGCCTCGAGATCATTTATCATGTAGAGGAATAAAAGTCTTTCTACCGTTGCCATCCCTGCTCCCATGATGATGACCTCCAGTAGGAACAGGAATACTCTCGGCTGGAATGCTAATCGGACAAGTTCCATTATTTTTCCAGTATCCGTATCCGATTCACTCTCTACGGCATGACGTTCGGAAGCTGAAGGATTTGGAATTTTCGTCGCCACGAGGGTGATCATGACAAAGCCAAGAATTGCAAAAATGATAAAGTTTGGTTCAAATCCGAAGTGATCTGTAATCAGACCCATAATGATCGACCCAATACCCCAGGAAAGGGATGCAAAGAGTCGATATCTCCCATAGAAGATTTTATTCTCAGTTCCGAGTTGTTCCAAAGTGTAGGCATCTAATATCCCACTGGATACAAAGACTTGTGCCAATACAGCGACGCCCAAAATATGTAGGAAGGAAGAATATACCCATGGCAGTGCCATGGTAAGTAAGACGATTGTACTAACGATTTTCGTCACCAACCAAACTTTTTTCTGTGATTGAAATCGATCGGCGATGATCCCCCAACCGACCATAGAGAGGATAGGAACTACCGAACAGACGCCTTCAATCAAACCAACGTGACGACTGTTCAATCCATGTAGGTTGTAGTAAATGGCACTAAATCTTCCCCATGTCGAGGATCCCAGGGCATCAAGAAAGAATAGCGACTTTAGGAGGAAGGATGTATTTGACGGAAGACCGTCTACCAACCTAACTTCCGTGTCCGATGAATGGGCATCTCCACGTTCGTTCTCGACTAGAAGTGGATCGCGCAATCCGGCCGTTTCCGTATCTCTCATCCTGTATTGGTTTGTAAGACAAGATGCAGTGAAATAGAATGGTTGACTCGATACTTCTCTAATGCGGACATTGCAGACTATAAGGCAAGGATAAGTCACCATGGCACTCCGATCGGCTCGTGGAGTTGCGCGGAGAGTGATGGAAATCTACGCTTCGTTGACTAACTCGATTACATGCAGCGAAAGTCAATCACAAATCCACTCCTATTTTCTAACCTGAAGAAGCATTCATTATTACACATCATGAGCGCTATGTAATTCCTGCAGGCTGTGCCTCGAGCCTAGCCCCCGCAAAACCTTGCGAGATTGATGTTTCACTTCTT
>Ga0194115_10007525_pt1 | contig 10782 bp, 7 predicted proteins | sample TA2MahsurfametaG_3_FD_148656 | JGI IMG/M metagenome (GOLD analysis project Ga0194115, IMG submission 148656) | Freshwater microbial communities from Lake Tanganyika, Tanzania - TA2015002 Mahale S4 surface | ecosystem: Environmental > Aquatic > Freshwater > Lake | place: Tanzania: Lake Tanganyika... | reverse complement strand
TAGCCCACTAGATCGGAGACACAATGGGAAATAAGTTCATGACCTACTTACACCACAACTACATGAGAATACACAAGTAGATGCTTTCCTGCTACAGCTGTTGGAAATTCACTGAAGCTGTAAACGCCGAATCCCATGTCACTGTCAGTCGAGTAGCAGCAGCCAAGCCTCGCGATTCGCGATTCGTTGTAAACAATATATCCACATATGTAATATATATAGTTACATGTATACATATACATAAATTTACAGTTAAGGCTTCATAAGTTACTAGTAGTAGGTAAGAACCGTAGTCCGTGGACGATGACGTTGGCGCAAGACGACGCCTTTTGACTGTGATATCGATTCCAAATTGTTGTGCTCGGTAGTCGGCATTCGGATCTGCCTCATTGACAACCCCACTGTATGAAGTAGTACTACATTGTGACTATCTTGTTTTGTCCTTTTTTTCGGGAGCGTACAAGAGACGAGGGCGACTGTTGTTGTGGTTGTGGTTGTCTTGTCATGCTAGTCGGGTAGGGAGAGGTAGATGAACGAGAGAGAGAGGCAAGATAACAAGAAAAAAAGACGATGGAGTGTCATGATGCAGCCTTTCTTCCTCGACAACGGAGGATTCTTCTTCTTTTTGTCATCATCGTCGTCGGTGGTGGTGTCATGATACCTAGTACGATGACAACAACAACAGCGTTCGTTTACGTTGGTCCTACGACGACCACTGAAAGGGGACGACGACGACGTCGAGGTCTCTCTACGACTACTGCTAGTAGTACTCTATTTTGGGAGGACATTATCACGCCTCGTCGTCATGTGATGACACAATTATTACAAGGAAAATATCATCAACAACAACAACAACGGCGGCACTCTGATACTACGTCCTTATTTGCTTCGACATTCACAGAGAGTTTTGGAAACGATAGATCATTTGAGGATGAGGAGGAAGGTATTATCCCTGGTTTACTCTCCAATAGGGAATTTGATAGTTGTCAACAGATTGATAATACGATACGAACATTATCTATTCAATTACCACTATCTCTTACCAAACCACTCACGGCAACATCGGCTCAAAAAGTCTTTACTGACAATGTCAAATTGACGGTACAATTAAGGGATTCTGACGAAATTACCTTGTTGAAGAATGTTGAAGAATTAATTTCTCTATCCGATGTCCTAGTCATTTCGACTACCGCTGCTCAACAGGCGAATAGCCTTTTTTCATTTGGTGGTGGAGGAACCACTGTCGGTGGTGGTGGTGGTGGTGATAGCATCAACAACCTAGAATGTCAAATTGTACTGGATCGCAACCAAGAAAGTTTGATAATTCCATGGAAGGCCACAGCACCAATCTTTTTGGGGACACTTCCATCGGGGAACAACATCAATAACAACATTATGAATCGATTCGAGGGTCTTTCAGAATTTGTACTCAATACTGAAAATGGTCGGGTAGAGAAACATATTATTCGAAAGGCATCTTGGAATGGTCAATCACTGGAGGGACCGGCTATTGGCCAGGCTCTACGAGCATTACAGACAACAATGACGACCTTGCAAAAGTCACCCATCTTTCGTGGATCGACTGCCATATTCTTGGAACAAGCAGCAGCGGCCGCAGCTGCCGCAACGACGACGTCATCATCATCTTCATTACGGGATATCGAAGGAACAACAGGTAGGAATGGGAATATCCTAGTGATGGATTCTATTAAGAATGTCACTGGATGGATCCAGATCGACAGAAAGGAGAAGGATACTACGAATCTTATGGATGACTCTTCTTCCCCAATACCCTTACCTGGTACGACCGACTGGAAGGAGTACGCAATGTCTCATAAAACACTCGTCGAATTGCGAGAAACTGTCCTCCCATTGCTTTCATCGTTACAGGAAGAGGATACAACAAAATATTTCAACGTCAATGTGACATTACAAGATACAAGGGGAAATATAATATTGAGGGGGAAACAGTCACTTTCCAATTACTTTCAAAGTTTGGCACTTACCAGAACAAGTACCGGTGGTTCTTGGACTCTTCAAGAATGTAAAGTACTAGACTGGAGAAGACGGCAGATATCGATTCGATACGTCGCAACGAATAATCCACTTATCATTACTGGCCAAGACATTTACACCCTTTCCACTTCAAAACCTAATTCAAGAGGTAGGAATGATGACCCTTACGAGTTCCCAGTCATTCAAGAGATACGCCAGACGGAACTGACAGTCGCGACAACCGACGGTACGATGAACTTGGATGGTGGATGGCTAATGAAGAATTTAGCGTCAGCAGTCGAACGTTCGAGTAGTCCCACAACGATTGCACCAATGATTCGATCGTTATTCCGCGACGTCGTCGTGCAATCCACCGGTGGTGGTGGTGGTATTGCAAGTGGAGTGAGTGGCACAAGGAACAAGAAGAAGTACAAATCACGAGGACGACAAGTTTCCACGACAGCAGCAAGGAATACCTACTTTTTGATGGCAGACCTTCACGAACGTTTACCCGATTTGTGGAACGATGAGGATATACCGCTACCCGCGAGTGAGTACTTGGCAGATAATGTGGAACTCAAAGGATATCTTGGTGAAACATTGCTACGTGGATCGACTACGTACCTACGGACGATTGGATCCTTTTTATCTACGACACGACAGGCATTGAATCAACCCCAACAACGGTCGATCTTTGTTTTGGATTCATCTAGTCGTCCACGGATTGAATTGACATCGAAAGGAAATGTCCGTGTGTCTTGGACGTTGACCCTTCGTGGAGGTCCTGGTCCTATCACAGCTCCATTAAGTTTGGAACTCATATCCGATTACGTCATCGATTCCGATACAGGCCTGGTCATTGAACATCGACTTGTGGAGACACGGATAAATGGTCAATTGACACCTGGCGATGTCCTATCCAGAACAGTGACGAACCTTTTGAACCTTTCAGGGAGAAAGATCTCGTTGGATAGCGAAGAGCCATCTACAACAACATCTTCATCGCCAAGACGGAATTCGGAAGATTTCTTATTTCAAACTATGTCCGAGGCGATTTCCTGGTTGCGTAATTTATCCTCATAAAGAATTTAGGACGGGAGGAGGCGATAGTTGGTACGAACCTCTCTATGAAGGTATCCGTTTGGTCCGCTAGTAGACACCTTGATTACAAAAGGAATCCCCATCCGACGCCATCATGCCGCACCTCCAAAGACTATCAAGTCTTGGTTGGATGCCATCATGCCGCACCTCAAGTCTCGGCCGGGAAGGCTTCTGTCGGTCGGGATAATTCTACGATACTTCACGGAGTTTCGACGCTGTTTCCGAGGAACAAACTATGGGTAGGTAGAGCTATCTAGTTTCGTTGTATCTTTTGCCGAATGGATGGATGCCCCGCAGGTTCAGCTCCGGTCCAGAGCCCGCGGTACAGTCTCCTATGCTAGTTACGTCATGAGATTTTCGTTGGGGCGTTACGACAGTTCTGCTTCAAGAGCCTTAATCTCACTTTCCAACCCATCGTCACCCTTTATACTTTCTTCGTAGATACTCCGCACAGACTTTCCTTGTCTAGCAGTTGACACCAACTTCGATATTGCCACGGGACGACCAATGCCTGAGGGTGATGTCAAGTCGATATCAGAAAAGGAGCATTCATCATCATTATCTTCTGTGGGGGGACTTAGATATAACGATTCTTCGGGGAAGATGATTGGCCGTTTCCTCGGTGATCGTAGGATGTGAGGTGCACGACGATTGGAACGAGTCACAACCAGGTATGCCATCAGTAACCACGCAGCCATGACACCCACCAATGCGGGAATCGCCTTCGAATCTCTATTTCTGTCGACTGACCCTTGGATACCCATTATGAAATCACCATCAACGTCGCGAGGACCGGTAATGGTTTGACCCCGTAACTTGTTGCATCCCACCTGTGCTTTCATCAAGTCAAAGAAAAACTCTGTTTCTGCCAGTTGCGTATACCGGGCCCGAGCGTCGCCCGACGTCTCACACTCACTCCAAAGCGTCTTGTTGTGAATGACGTGAAATGATTCGTCAGACTCAAGGAGACTTTGATAGTAACAATCACGTTCCAAGAACATGTCTTCCAGTTCCGTTTGTTCGTCTGTAGACAAAGCATCGAATTCATTCAAATTTACAATTTCGTGCTCAGTGGTTTCATCTTGTAAATTTCGTATCCAACCATCGTCACAAACCACCATCGGAAGTAGTTCACAAGCAACGGAATGACCGAGATCCATACCGAGCGTATGTGCTCCAGAAGTGTCGACAGTAGCGACGTTCCAACCTTGGGCGCGGTAGACCGTGGATAACATTAGGGGGTTCATATCAATATTCGCTAGGTGCTCCGAGTAGGGCTCATTGCAGATGAAGTCTTCATATTCTTTTTGATTGCTGTTGTGTTGAAACAAATCAACCCACTGATCTAGGCGAGGAGGTTTATACATCATTACGACGTAGACATTCTGCGCTGGGACTCCGATCGAATCAATAATGCTGTGCATCGTCTTGAGGCCCATCGATTTGAGAGATCCTCGTGTGTTATCGAAGCCTTCCGCACCGACAATGATTCCGTACTCCGATTGATTCCATCCCTCTTGAATCCCTTCCATCAACACATCTTGAATAGTACTGTTGTTGTGATTCCAGAAGAAATTTTCAAAGTATTGATGTTCCTCACCTGGAAGCTCGGCATTAATCGTGGGCCACAGCCAACCGTTCAAACCATTGTCTTCGTTACTCGTCGCATGTTTGTGAAAGAAAATATTGACCTCTGTCGAGTCCGATCGATGAGGACCGGCCAGAAAGATGATGTTTTTCATTGCAAAAGAGCAGGCGTTATCTGTCCTGGAGTTATGTAGTGGACCTCTTTACTGGAGGACCCTCTTTGCGCCTGGAATTTGTTGTGATACCTTCTGCTTCCGTTGTCAGTTTCTGGAAGAAGTAGTTAACAGTAATAACCGTTTCGGAATACAAAAACCACTGAATATTGATGGACAACTATGAATACAATTAAATATATCGCGTCGGGCGAGCCATTCATCAGCACTCATATCTACGACACCGTCGTTCATTTAGAGCCTCACCGAAAGTAAGGCATTCTCTGTAGTAATCTTGGCCTCTACTGGAACTCTTGCGTGTTTCTATCATCTAACGACACTGAATTTACGACTTCGAATGATGTTTGGTGGTGTACTATTCTGATCTGTGCTGAATTAGATGACGAATCTTTATCACGATTGACTCAAACGACTCTAAGCTTTGAACGATCGTTAGAAGAAACGGTCGAGAGGAACGAGCGCTTCGCATCACAATTTCGGGAGGTCAGCATTTACAGTCAACCAGCTGTCGTGTTTGGCGAGTTGTTTATCCGTGATGAGTGGCTCAGATCGCAGTGGACAACAAAAGGTGACCTTCTGTATAGGACCTGTACTCTCTTTGGTTCTCGCCCTTACGCATATCATTCAATTGATCGTAAACGATCCTACCCGGACATTTTCAGAAGAAATAATCTCGAAGCTGGAGGGTCAAGAAGGGCGTCCTCTCAGTTATTCCTCATGGACAAAATACACCGAGTATCATAGTGGAGATCGTCTTCTGGAACGGACTGACGGTGGGGTGGATGACAAAAAAGAGTTCCTGTTTCGTCCGAGCATCTTGCAGTATGAGAGTATAACCGACGACATATATACAAGCACTGTACAAGGAGGCAAATACCCAGGCGAGTCGATCGTCCTCACTGACTATGCCAACGATACGATAGTCAGCATCACAAATTTTATCGAACTGGATCCCGTAGGCGGAACTGTTGTGCCCGTAAATCGGGAGGAAAATACTGCCTATGTTACCTGTCAATTCCAAGACTTTCAATATTCCTTCTTCTTTCCCCAATTTGCTCAGCAAATATTTCGTTGCTGGTCCTTTTTTCGTGCCAACAAAGATAAGACACCCATATTCGTTGCCAGTCGGCAGGAATACTACTGGAATCTTGCGATGGATGAGCGATACAATCAGGGACTTGTGAGCGTGATGGAGTACGCAGGAATCCAAGTACTTAATGCTTCTGACACACAATGGTCTACACGGCTAGATGAACAGTCGATATCGGGGTATAGCAGGGGTCCCATTTTGCCGCCGCAGGGGGCACATTTTCAAATGGCGTCAATAGATGATATGGCGAGTTTTCGTGAAACAACATTGGCTTCCCAGGGTTTTTCAACTATTCCAACGTCGTTCTGTGGTCATCCATCGAACTTTCCGCGGATCGCTATTCTTTCTCGTCGAATTACAAGAAGAATCAAGGACGTATTAGAGATAGCAGCAGGTCTACAACAACACTACAACCTCACCCGAAGAATCCCAGTGATCTATTTTGAGGGTGCCTCCTTTCGAAGCCAAGCTGCAGCCATGTCCAGTATTGATATTCTAATCACTTCGCACGGTGCCCAGGAAACCGGCGTTGCCTTTATGCCTAAATGTGGTGGCGTCCTGGAGCTATTGCCAGAGAGCTATTTTGTCCCTCGATTCTACGGGACACTGGCTTCATCTGCTGGGATTGTACATGCATATATCTATTTGGCACGAAATGTTTCTGATGAAACGGTGGACGTTAAGCTGCGCGACGTCGGTTTCCTATATCCATCGTTCGGCAAGATCCAGGAAGGGGTGGATTTACTCCTACAACGTTGGCATAGGTGCTGTAATGGGTTGAGGCAGGAGGAAGGCATCAATGAAGCGTAGGACTCCCAGAGCTACAGTGACAATCACAAGGTGGCAGAAGGGCGAGAAGCCAATACGAACGTAAATGTTTGTAGGTTAGATTTATCCAGCTTCCCAGCTTCTTCGATAGTGACTGTTCGTTCCGAATTTAACGGCGCTAACACTTAATCATAGTACTGCTCCAAGCTTCGAAATCGCCCCTTACCAGGCTTTCGGAGTTGGGCCATCAATTTGGGCTCCTCAGGCTCCTTCGCCTTGGGTTTCTCTTCGACCACTCGTCGTTTCAGAGCGACTGTCGGTGAAAAGCACGCCGTCGTATCTGGTTTCGCCTCGGTTGCCTTATCGCCTGCCTTTCTCAGCTCCACCTTGATTGCAGGAGAACTATTCACCTGAATCGCGGGTCTTTCCCTCACTTCAGCCTTTTTCAACTGCACTTTCGCAATGGGTTCAGTATTCACTTCATTTGTGGGACGTTCGAGGATATCAGCCTTTTTCAATTGCACTTTCGCGATGGGCTCACTGTTCACTTCATTAGTGGGACGCTCGAGGACTGTCGCCTTCTTTAATTCAACAACCGGGAGTGGCTGAGAGTTGACTTCAATAGTCTTCTTTTCAAGCTGCTCCGCCTTTTTTAGCTCTGTTAACCGTTGAGGTTCTTTCTCTGGCTCCTTTTCTTTGACCACGATTTCTGACTTGTTGAGTTCTGGTTTTTTCCTCATTGCCTCCCGGGCAATGACCTGTGCTAATACAGCATTCATTCTCAAAACATTGAGCGATCGAGGTATCACTGAGCAAGGGATGATCCTGACGAATTAAGTGTAAATGCCTCAGTGCAGGATGTTGCGGCTAGCGCTGTAACGCAAGGACCGACACGTTCGATGGTACAGTAGTACCACTACAGGGTCACAATTGATCTGTAAGGTTTGAGGTCATTGCGCTGCCACGATATCGAAGTTAACGATCGCGCTTGGGAATCGTATCACCTGCTATGTATGATATCATACCATATGATATGGGTCCACTCCGTGATATGCCACCTACGGTATGTACATTACCTTTCTGTAGGTATGTATGAATAAGAAACCAAAGGTATATCTTTTCATTCAATCCATAAATATGTATATAAATATGTATCGTATCTTATGATAGTCGTCACTCGTCACTTGTCCATCATTATCACCATTAGGATTGATAACGACTCGATACGCGCAAACTGAAGTGCAGCTACTAGTAGACGTCGAAAGCTGACGGGATATCGATCGTGGTTGATCACAATCTCTCCTCACGAGCTGGTGGAGCAAGACTTCGTAATAGAAAGTCACATCCTTGAGCAACGAGTTACTTGCTTTTTAAATTTGAAACAAAATCTTGCCCTGAGACTGTCCACTTTCCAAATAGGCATGAGCTTTCTGTGCTTCCACCAGTGGAAAGACATGATCAATCCTTACATCGAGATGTCCATCCTTCACCCATTCAAAAACCTCACCCACCCTTCGATCGAGTTCTTCCCTTGTCGCTACGTAGTCACTCAGTTTTGGACGGGTACAAAAGGCTGACTTGGGAGTAAGCTTCAACAATGAAAAGGGAGGGACAGGACCAGAAGCATTTCCAAAGGAGATCCAGATCCCACGTCGAGACAAGCACTGAACGGATATGTCACTCGTACTCTTTCCCACGCCGTCCAAAATTAACTTGACACCTTGTGAATTCGTAATCTCCATAACCTTTTGCACAATATCCTTGGACGAAAAATCAGAGTAGGTCTTCCCCTCGACGGTATCCAACACGATGACTTCGTCACAGCAGGATGGGGCAGTCTTCGTTGCGCTAGTCGTACCAATCACCTTATATCCCTTCAATTTTGCCATCTGCGCCGCCCACTGACATGTGCCGCTACCGACCGAGTAAATTAGACACCAGTCTCCAGGCTGTATCAAGCCTACCGTAGCATCTGTGACCAAGTAGTGCGCCGTCAACCCCTGCACCATGCATGCCAAAGCTTTCTCCATGCTAATTCCCGAAGGTAATTTGACGACGTCCGACGCGGGCACCGCTGTGTACTCACAATATGCTCCCAACTTCATGTACAGCACTTGATCTCCAACGCTAAAGTCCGTCACTGACGACGAAACTGCCACCACCCTACCAGCACCTTCCTGACCAGAAATAAAGGGAGGATCCTGTTTGTAGAGCCCAGATCGATAATATGTATCGATGAAGTTCAACCCTGCGAACTCATTGCGAATCAATACTTGCCCGTCGGCAAGGGCCGGAACAGGGTAATCAGTCTCGTACGACAGGGCTTCAATACCTCCCGGCTGTCGGACAACAACGGCCGTCATAGTCTCTGGAATGCTAGACATTGGCAAGATCTTGTGATGGATAACGAATACAACGATACGGACAAAGGGTGAAGTCTCCATGAAGATAGAGTGCTTCCGACAAGTTGCAAGGTTTTCGGATTTGCTAACAGTATGTCAGGCGTCGGGATGTAGGGACGGCGTACAGACCTCGCATCAAAACGATTCTCCCGACTTCGGCGACAGACCATGCGTTGGAACGTGACCTTTCGTGCTGATATCGTGAATGAAAAGCAGTCGTGAGTGCGTCACAGGGAGGGCAACGCTAATTTCTTCTCCGTACTTTGACATCAGGCATCATCATGCATAACAGTAATGAGAAGGCTAGAGCTGGGGTTCGGGTTCTCGCCTTGATTCACCTCCAAGAAGCCTTCCATGAGAGCAACAAGTGAGAAGGTACAGGGGGATCATGTGTTCGGATTGGACACAGGGTGACCGCCCATGGTGATAGTAGGAGCCAACAAGAGAACTGAGTGAAAAGATCAACACTGCTAGTCACGTACGATTCCCGTTTCAGAGATCCGCAACGCCAGGTTCTAGGAGTATTCATTTCACCTTAGTTACAGTTCTTCAATAAAAATTATAGATGCATTAACTCAATTATTCGTGGCATTAGATCGTTATGACAGGGATCCGTGATGAAATCATAAGCAGCCCGAGGTGCCTCTCGAAGAAAATGGCCCGCGACGCGCCCTCGCAGTCAACAAAACAGCCATGAGGAATACAAGCATACACATGGAGCGTTTGGAATACCTTCTGAATAATCGCTCCAACCCCAAATCTCAGCTCAACACGTCATTGAGCATGCCAAGATGTCGTTCGAGCTAACCATAAATACTTGTTGACCAAGAGCCACCAACGGATACGGCCTCGATGGCGTTTCTTCTCTCATTTCTTCCTTCCAAAAGAGATTAGGTGAATTCAATGGCGTTTTATCTTCTTGAGGTTCATGTCTGGTGGAAGCATTGAGGTTGTCGTTCGTCAATTCCGTAATGTGTTCTTCGTCGTTGTCTTCCTCTTGTTCCACCCATCGTACCGTATGATCCACAGAGTGGATACGGACTGCATCCAACTGGTCCTGTGTCAAACCATTTGCAAAGGCTACGTTCGCGTACTTGTGCGGGAAGCAGTTGTAGACGAGACGATGAGCACCGATTTCAATGTAGCATGCCAGTGTACAAGAGGCAACTGTACTGGCCAAAGTGACCGCAGCACCCTTGACGGTCGTCTTGACGGCGACCTGAATTATTGTCCATGGAAGACCTGGCATTGTGAGGTTGCGGATGAGAAACAGAAGCGAAATTATATGTGTACCAGGTGAAAAGGATGTTTGTTCACAGTCAATGAACGGACGTTTCGTTTCGTTTTTGAAGCTTGCCGATGTGAAACACAAAATTATTCCGACAACGCAGGGGATGTCACGAAAAATGAACCCCCTCACCGACGAAAAAGGTGTCGTTTTGTTTTCTCGTGATTCTGCGGCCATTGTTCAAGGTCCTCTGATTTCTTCGTGTAAAGAAGAACGCCCATGTTATACACATGCCCTCCGTTGCATAAATCTTCGAGAACAAAGAACATACAGTAGGTCCCGTAGAGTTTTCTACAGATGGAACAAAGACGTGCGTCTGTGGCTCCATCAGGCGCGAACAGCTGCTGCCAAACGGATGACCATCCCAAATCGCCTCCC
>Ga0194115_10007523_pt1 | contig 10787 bp, 14 predicted proteins | sample TA2MahsurfametaG_3_FD_148656 | JGI IMG/M metagenome (GOLD analysis project Ga0194115, IMG submission 148656) | Freshwater microbial communities from Lake Tanganyika, Tanzania - TA2015002 Mahale S4 surface | ecosystem: Environmental > Aquatic > Freshwater > Lake | place: Tanzania: Lake... | reverse complement strand
AACATCATCAATATCCCACTCCTCACCAGTTGCAGTATATTGATATTGAGGTTGTTTCTTATTTGCAATAAGATACTCCATATCACTGTGACCCCAAGGACGCATACCATCATCCTCTTCTTTTTTCTGTTTGACTACAGTTTCTTGCCAGGCAAGTTTGAACTTCTCATCAAACTCTTCCAGATAGTATCCAAGAAACTCATATGCCGCCATTGCAAGAGTTTCTGCTTTATCATAATCATTTTTTTGAATTGCTTCTGCTGCGGTATCAATAATCTCACGAGCAGATACAATCTTGGATGTTACCATCTCAAGATCATTCATCACTTCCCAAACTTTGCTGGTCATTTGCGTCAAACTCTGGTTATTTTTTGATTGTTTCTTCTATCATAGACTTAATTTGGCCATCTGTCAACTCATTCATCCAAGACCATCTTTCATCTTTTGGATCCCATTCAAATGCATAAGATCCATCTGGATTTTGGATAATATTGAGACCTGACTCATGTAGTTGTTTGTTTTCCATATCATTTATTGAATAATTGTTCCGTTTCTTCAAACCAAAGATAATCTAAATGAGAATTATTTAAAGTATTAAAAGCATCTAATGGGGTTTCTACTAAAGGCAGTCCCGCCAAATTAAAACTAGTATTCAAAAGTATTCCATGGCCAGATAATTTTTTAAATTCTTGTAAAAGTTTATACAAGTAACCATCTGTTTGGGAAACAGTTTGAATTCTACATGTGTTATCTATATGAGTTATTCCTGGTAATATTTTACCATATTTTTCTTTAACTGGGAAACATATTGTCATAAAAGGACTTGATTTTATTTTTCCCATATCAAAGTAAGTATCAGAATCTTCTTCCAAAACTATACAGGCAAAAGGTCTATACCATTCTCTCTTTTTGATTTTATTTACAATATCTTTTGCATTTGGATTTAATGGATTAAAAAATATAGAACGATTACCCAAGGCTCTTTGACCAGCTTCGGCAAAACCAGTATAAACAGCAATAGATTTATCTTTAGTCAATAAATCAGCAAGGTCTTTTATTGAAGTTGTAATACCTTTATATGAAGAAATATCATAATATGATCCATGAAGAAAAGTTGTCTCTATTGGAGTAGGAATTTTATTCGTTAATTCAACATAAGTATTCATTGCAGCACCTATACTAATTCCATTATCATTACATAATGGTTCAAAGTAAAATGTTACATCAGGAAATCTTTGTAAATAATAGTAGTTAGATACAATATTCATCCCATATCCACCAGAAATACAAACTTTTTTGATTCCCGTTTTCTCTATTGAATCTTCTATTAAATCACCAACAACTTTTTGGGTTTGTTGTTGAACTTCATAACAAAAATCTGCATGTAATTGATAGTTTTCTTGTTTAACTTTTTTAATAGGTTTTATATTTGGTTTTTGTTGAGAGAATAAATGTTCAAATAATTTATTGGATGAACCATAAGACGAAAGGCCCATGGCTTTACCACAATCATCTGGGGTATTTCCAATTAATATTGAAGCCATATCATATAATCCACCTACTCCCACTTTACCCCAAGGAAAATCACATGAAGAAAAAGATTCAACGACATTTTTATGAATCAGAGTATTTTTTTCTTCACTGAATAAAAAAACACTTTCCACCTCCACTACATTGTCTTTTATTTCGGACCCAGATCCATCAGCTACAACTACTAAACTTTTATCAAATTTGCTATTGTAAAAAGCAATAGAAGCATGATTCAAGTGATGATCCTGTTGAAGAACTAATTTTATATTTGAACTATATTTTTTACATTCTTCAAACATTGTCAGAATAAACTTATCTCCTTGTGGCGGATTAAAGTTTGACACACAAAGTATATCTAATCTTTCATTTAACTTTTTACAAATATCAACTATCAAATTTAATATGACCTTTTTATCATAATCATATTTTTTTCCAGTGAGTCTTTCTATTAGGAAATACTTTTCCACATTACCATTATTGAAAATACATATTGAGGAATTATGTCCTAAGTGAACACTTAACATTAACATTTTTCCAAAAACTTTTGCAAATCTTCCATTTTTACTTTCATGGTCATTTTATGATCATTTGGTTTTCCATAAGTAAAAAAGTCTTCTAATGGAAATTTATGGTGATGATTTTTCCACCAATCTTGTATTAACCTACCACTAATTATGTCTATGGGGTACATCTTATTATCATTTATTTGATTATCTCCACCCAGGCTTGGATTCAAATTAAAAAGAGGAACCGAATACGTAACTCCAATGTCAAACAAATTAGCGTCATGTATTAGTTCAAGTTTATTATGTTTTTTATAATATGAATTATCCCGATAAGACAATTTGTATTTTCCATCACGATACATCAAATCTTTTACTTTTCTTGCATATGAACGATTTATTAAATATGCTGCACCAGATCCAGATCCATTTCTTTTATGCAAAAACATTGGAATTGATAATCCCTCTGAAGAATATAAACTACAAAAATAAAGTTGAATGCATTCCCAATTTTCTGGTAGGTTATTTTCAAAATATTTCCAATCAAAATTCCAATATTTTATATTTTGCAAGCATAAATCGTCCTCCATCATGATGCATGTTTCAGATGGGTGAGTATCGTACCAATTTACAATTGTTTCTACATTATTTAATGACACAGACATTACAGACAAAGACTCAAGAATATCTTTTTCTACAACAATATTTTTCCACTCATCATACTTAGAAATATGATACTTAGAAGCGTTAACTCTATGATAATTTTTTATGCCCCAATGTTTAAATTGAGTTTCCATAGATTCTCTTCTATCAATTCTATGATCTAAATTTATATAATAGACCATAGGAAAACCTTTAAGTTTATTTTCTAGGTCCATTATTCTCTTTCAAGATCCAACGTAACGCAATGAAAACATCCACTCAATGTTCTTGAATGTCTCATAGGAAGCATCACACACTCTATACCATGTTTTTCAAGTTCTCTTCGAGTGGGTTCTTGACGTTCTTCTAAAACAACTAAATTTGGATTAATACTGAAAAGATTCATATTACACCACTCTGAAGCATGGTTATATCCAGGATAATACCCCGTATCTATCGGCTCTGGACACCAAACTACATCCCAATTTCTAAAAGGCTCTGGAAGGACATCGACAGATTTGATTCTTTCGGGATTTAATAACATCAACCCTTCACGCAAAAATGCAACCGTGGTATCTATATGCATATAACTATAAACACCTTGAAGAAGATGTACTTTTGCACGATCTCTTAGCATTTCTTGAAGTAAATTCGCTCCTGCAATATTTCCACTATTTGAAACCAAATACAAAACATCATCATTTGCACGAATAATGTTTGCAGCATCAAATGCAGGAGTTACTTCAGTAAGTGCAAGTGTATCTTTATCTCCCACACAAGATTCATTGTAAAGATCATCTTGGTGTTTACATGGAACAATGATAGTAGTGTCTAAGAGATCAATCAGAGGTTCCCATGCGTTTCTCCTACATCTTAATGGCATTGGAGTCATAACAGTTAAGTCTTTGTGGATAAAGACTACATCTCTTGGGCAAAAGTTATAGTAGTCGGTAGGAGTTCTATAAGGTCTTACAACTTCTACACCTTCGCCTTGTAGAAATTTGACAAAAACTTCTAGATCTTCATTAGCTTCATCAATAACTTGTTGAGGATACAATCCAACTGGAACATCCAACACATCTTTTCGATCTGCATAATTAATTGTGCGAACGCTTAAGTCCATTTCAGGAACTCTTGCATAATCTGCAACTCCAACTATTACTTTCTTTAATTTACTCCACTCATTTTGACTTTTCATTCTACTTTAAAACTCCAGTAACTTGAATTGCATATCTATCTTTCATACTAAAATTATAAAATGCATGTATTTCATCATAATTCCAATAGAAACAATCTCCAGCATTCCACTTGCAATATGCAATATCTTTAACTTGTAAAATTTGACCGGGAGAGTTATCCTCTAACATAACCATACACCTTATGACTTTTTTAGAATCAACATCATTTATTTCCACATACTTACCATAAAGATCCGTATGGAGAGGGAGGTATTGGCCAGGTTTAAAATAATTGACGGCGGCCGCAACTTTATCTAAAAAAGTGAATTGTGGAAGAATATACGCATCAACACAATTTGGCATGGGATTTGGTAATTGGTACTTATATATTGATAACTTCTCTTTATTATGACCAGAACTCAGATATTGACGTACTAACTCTTCATCTTTATGAGTAGATAGTTCATAATTGAGATTATAAAAATCTTTAACGTCCCAATTAGGTTTTATATGATTAATCATCTGAATACCGACATTTGTTTTAGATCGGGATAATCCCTGTGGCTCCATTTTTTACCGGGAATTTTTTTCCGCTCATTTAGTAATTCAATTCCGTTTTTCGCCACTTCTGGAGTCATATAATAATGATACCCTATGGTATCAATATCTTGTTCAGCCCATGGACGACTGAGATCACGACCATCATAAGACATTTTCTTAAGTGTATCATAATCCGTTTTGTTTTGCAACAAAATGGCTCCACCTCTTCCTAGATTTAAGTGTTTTTTAAATTGAAAACTTAAACACATGTAAGTGTTAGGAATATATGTATTCTCTCCCCAAAGAACAGCAGCATCAATAATATTAGTAAATCCCAAATAGTAATAATCGGACCATTCTTCTTCTGTCCAACGCCAATTCAATCCAAGTTTCATACATGTCATTGGAACCGAAATATATGTTCTGGTTGGAATTAGAATATGATTTTCACCAGTGTGTCTTAAACAAAGTTCTAATGCATGAGTACACGAATCAGTAGCTACTGCATAAGGAGCTCCAAAAAACTCTGCGATTTTAGATTCAAACTCAGTAACATACTCAAACATTTTCAAACTCACTTGGTAAAATTATTCTATCATTGGGTTTGCCATATGTAAAAAAATCTTCCAGGGTGTACTCATCTCTAAGTTCTGTCCACCATTTTTTACAGGCTTTGTAAGAAAAAGCTAAATCGGTTCTTTCCTCTCTTCTATCAATATTTTGAGCCCAACTACCAAAATTTGGATTTACTGAAAATAATGGGATACAATAAGTTTTTCCATTATGGCCAAGAAAATAATCTGTAGTAAAGTTTGGCATTCCCAACCCCTCAAAAGTTTTAATTGCTTGACTTGACCATTTGTAATTACAAATTTTCTGAGAAAGATCAAATTTTCCATCTTTATAGTGAAGATTGATAATTTTTTCTGCGTATCTTCTATTAATTAAAGAAGCCCCAGTATCATGGGCGTACATAATTGGATGGAGGAAACATGGCATACCTTCTTCATTTTCAAATGTCATTTGAATACAATCCCAATCATATGGGATATTATTCATTAAATATTCCCAATCAAAATGCCAGTAATCAATAAAACTTAAATCATAATCATCTTCCATAATGATTACATATGGATCATTAGTTGTTTCCAACCAATTTTTTATATTAATTAGATGTGATAAAGTTATAGAAATTTCTGCAATATGATGATTCCTTCTGTGATAATCTTCAAATGGGTTTAAAATAACTAAATCTTTCCAATCTTCATATGTAGAAAGTTGATACTTTGATCCCGACACTTTAGTATAATTCTTAATTCCCCAATAATCATATTGGATCTCAGCATATTCCTGTCTATCTGGCCTTTCATCAAGTGTTGCTACAATGATAGGAGGAAGACCTTTTAACTTATCTCGTAAATTCATGATCAACTTCTACAATTAATTCTCTTTTTCTAAATGAATTTAAACAAAAAATGTCATCTAAACTATAATCCGAAGATTTATTTTTCCACCAATCCAAAACTAAAATATCACATTTTTTGGACATATAATTTATTTTCCCATTTCTATACCCATCACTTATAAAATTGTAATTGGTAGTAAAGATTGGAATTGAATATGTTACTCCTACTTGATATAGAACAAAGTCTACGGATTGATAGTGATATTCTGGCCAATTTTTATTGTATCCATAATTAGAATACAATTTGAACTGATCATTGACATAATGAAGATTAATTAGTTTTTGTGCGTATGATCTATTGATAAGTACGCAACCGGTAGAATGATTATGTCTAGTCCATTTAGACAGATACATTCCAACAGATTTTTCACCAATAATATGTAATTGAATACACTCCCAATTACAAGGTAACTTACTTACAAATGTTTTCCAGTCAAAATTCCAATGATTGACAGTCTCTAAAGAAATGTCATCTTCTACTATTAAACAAGTTTCAGAAATATTTGAATTATACCAGTCAATTATACCATGTATTCTATCAATTAATGTAGCTAAAAACCATATTTTTGTTGTAAGTTTATCTATACTTACTTTAGGTTTCCACTCTTCATAATTATCTACAGAATATCTGGAGGAATTTACTCTATGATAATTTGTTATTCCATGATCTAAAAATTGTTTTTCTAGGTATTCTCTACGATCTTCTCTATGATCTAAATTAAAATAATATATTGGTGGCAAACCTTCTAACTTGGGATTAATTGACATTAGTAATTTACTCTTTCAACCATTTCAAAATCATTCTCTTTACCATAAGAAAAGAAATCTTCTAAAGTAAAATTATCTCTTTTATTTTGCCACCAATCATAATATATATCTCTACAAAGAAAATGGTGTTTCTTTGGAACTTTATCTAAATGCGGATTTTGAGTTATTAATGGTAACTGATATGTTTTTCCTAAGAAAGGAAGAAAACTATCTAATGATACAACTCGATGTTTAGTATTAGCTGGATAAATTCCATACTTACGAATCAACATATACTTTTCTTTAATATAGTGTAAATTGATTAGTTTTTGAGCAAAATGCCTATTAATTAAAATTGGTCCATATGCACTAGTTTGATCCTTTGGATGAAGAAAAAATTTAATATAGTGACAAGACTCGTATCCCAACTGGATACAATCCCAGTCATATGGAATATTATTCATTAAATATTTCCAATCAAAATGCCAGTAATCAATTAAATTCAAGTCATAATCATCTTCGAATAAAATCAGATGTTTTTCATCGGTTTTTTCTAACCAATGTCTAATCATTTCAAGAGTTGAAAGAGTAATTGAAACTGCTAGTTGATGTTGTTTGTCTTTTATTTTTTCAGGAAAGTGTAAAATATTTTTCCAGTGATCATAATTTTCTACTAAGTAATTTGATCCAGAAAATCTAGTTACATTATTAATACTCCACTTTTCAAATTGATCTTCCATAAATTTTCTTCTATCCAATTCAGAATCTAAATTTAGATAGTAAATACTTGGAATTCCATCAAGTTTCTTAGACATACCAGGTTATAATTGAATATCTAGTTCCAGAAATAACAGGCATAATCTCATGGGGAAACATAAAATTGGAAGGAAACATTACAATAGATCCTTTGGATCCTTTGATAATGATTTCTCTGTCAAAAAACGCAAATTCACCACCTTCATAATCATCGTTTAACATAAAAGAACAACTGACTGATCTTTGTTGACTTTTAAAGGAATCGGTGTGTTGGATATAAAATTGACCTTCTTTATATCTTAATAGTCCATATCCGGTATCAATTTCTGAAGCAACTTCAGGAAATAAATTTCTATATTCATTAATTGCTTTTGATGCACAAAGGTAAAAATCTTCATCTATTTTTTTCCTGACATCAAAATTTTTTTGAAGAACTACACTTTCAGAAATATTAATTACATCACAGTTTCTAATTTGATTATCAATGTTTCCATTACCTACACTAGTTGGAGTCCAGAAACTACAGTCATGATATTCTTTTAGAATTCTATTGCACAGTTCTTCTGGAACAATATTGTCTAATGTAAAAATATAATCTTCTAGAGATTTTTTACTTCTGGATGAAATTATCTTTGTTTCAGATTTTATATGTTCTTTTGCAGTAGGAATATTAATGGCTGGTTTATTTGTTTCATTAACTTTGTCAAAATATGAATAAGAACAATCACCACGACTTTTTACATAATGTAAAAACACTTGTGTATAATACTCTCCAATAAAAGGTTCTCTCCAATGTGGGGCAATTTTCCCCAGATAAATCATTGCATCTCCAGAATTTAATTCTACATAACGACTTTCTCCAGATGGAGTTTCAATCCATATGGGCCAAATATCATCTCCATGTAGATGTACAGTTAAGGATATCTCACAAGCATCTCTATCAGTATGCCTCACTAACTCACTTCCATTTTTATAAACTCTGGAGTACGCATAAGTAGGTAAAACAGTTTCTTCAATCGCAGAAGAAATTTCTGGTGTTTTTTCGCAGAGTAATTCTAAGAATGAAATATAGTTGTACGCAGAATATGAATTTGGAGCTTGTGGATCTCCTTCTAAATTATTTTCTTTGCAATATAATATAAACTCAGAAGAAAGATTTAATGCTCTTTCTTTTGAAATAAAATTAGGTAATACGATATAATTATTTTCAATCAATTGTTTGTTCATAATTTATATAATCACTAATTTATATTTAAATTTCTCTTAAAAGTTCTTCAATATCGTAGAACAGATCTTCATCTTCATCTTCATTTTCCTCTTTATACATTAGAGGTTCTACTGGAGGTATATGGGTCTCTGAAGGGGCAATGTTTGGATTTTCATCGAACTCATCAAGTTCTCTCTCAAACTGATCATCAAAGTCAAGAAACTGAGATCTAAGACGTTCTTCTTCTTCTTTTCTACGTCTTTCTTCCGCTTCTGATTGTTGTTGTCTAAGGAAGTCTTCTTCTGCTTTTCTGTCATTCCATAAAGTAATCGCCTTTTCAAACTCACTCAGATCTACAATTCTTTGATTTTGATGTGGACCAACAAACTCAATCTCCCCTTCATGATCCAACCACTGAACTGCATGAATTTTTTTCCCATCAATTTCAGGAATCCACGTCATGTCTAAGTCAGAATATCCAATTCCATTCATATAAACAGAATTATCTGAAGGGATAATTGTTAGTCTCATGATTTACTCTCCTGGTAATGTATGAGTATTTGTCAACGGCGTAACATTTACTGGTAAAATACCGTTTTGTTGTAGTGTATCAATATATAGTTGTCTATTTTCAGTATTAGATTTTACTACTTCATTTCTAAATGATTCTACAGCTGAACCAGTTTGTCTTTGTTGTTGAGAATTTTCAATTGTTAACATAGGCATCCAAGTCACAGCGCAAGACCAATGATCAACATCTTCTCCAGTATTAGGATTCATTCCTCTTACATGTGTATACCAAGAACATTTATGTTCTATGCAATCTTTTTTGATAAGAGGGCAATAATTGCCAGATTCATTTTTTTTCATATAAACAAAAACATTTTTATCATTATATCACAAATCAACTAAAACTACAAACAATAACATCTATGTATTGAACTCTAAGATCGATGTCTGTTGAGAATGAGGCTGTACCTGACCATGGGTGACTATGGGCTGAGCCGCCACCTTCATTTCCCGTCGATGGAGAAGTTCTAGTCCAACCCGGAGCATAGCCAACATCACCTCCACCCAAAGTCAGTCCAACGAAGCCACCATTAGGATGCGAGTGACTTGGAAGTTGTGGAGTAGTGAGAGTAGTATTACCGACAGTTCCGGTTATTGGTACAGATGGCGCCGAAACTGTTCGAAGAGAGTTTGGAAATACAGTAGAGAAAGATGAAGTTCCACCAGAACCACCTCCAGCTCCACTTACAACTCTAAGTGTTTTATCGTTATGAGTTGTAGATTTTGCCCAACCAGTTGGTGCATTTGCCTGATAAAAAATTGATACCGAACTTTGTGGGACAATACCATACTTTGAATTTAGAACTGTTGCGTCACTGAATACTATTCCAGACGCTGTTAATTTAGCCATCTTATATAATGTAAACTACAGATGTTTATTTAAAGTATTTATCCATCAAAAGTACAGAGGATAATATCTAAATATTGGACTGACATATCAACCGTTTGATTTGAAAGAGTTCCAGTTCCACTAAAAGGGTGAGAATGTGAATCTCCTGAACCTGTTGGATTGGTTGCTGGAGAAGTTCTTGTCCATCCACTAGCTCTTTGCACATCACCACCATTCCAACCAATAAAAGAACCATCGGGATTATAAAGTGCTGGAACTGCATTCATTTCAACACCATTACTTGGGTGGGCATGACTAGGAATTTGTGGAGTAGTTAGAGATGTTCCACCGGTAGCATTTGAAGAGGTTAATGTTCCTCCAATATTAAAACTACTCATAACAGTACTAAAAGAGTTTGTACCTCCAGAAACTCCACCACTACCAGATACTACTCTAAGTGCTTTATTATTTTGAGTAGTTACTTTAGTCCATCCAGTAGGTGCAGAATCTTGATAAAAAACCCAAGTTGTACCAGTTGCAAAAATTTGCCTTCTTGAATTAAGTTGGTCTCCTACTGCAAACTGTATTCCAGAAGCTGTCAATTTAGCCATGGTTTATACCAAGATATTGCCTACTTTTAGAGTATTTATAAGTCAACACTTTACCTCATTCTCTGAGTTTGGGTTTATTGCATGTATTACAATAATAACTAAAATTAGATTTAAAGTATTTTACAATTTGGTAGTGATCTGCATCCAGTGGTTTTGTCTCACCACACTTACTACAAGTCCTTTCCGTAATGCTTTTTGGCTTTTTTGAG
>Ga0194115_10007522_pt1 | contig 10790 bp, 9 predicted proteins | sample TA2MahsurfametaG_3_FD_148656 | JGI IMG/M metagenome (GOLD analysis project Ga0194115, IMG submission 148656) | Freshwater microbial communities from Lake Tanganyika, Tanzania - TA2015002 Mahale S4 surface | ecosystem: Environmental > Aquatic > Freshwater > Lake | place: Tanzania: Lake Tanganyika... | reverse complement strand
AAGGGCGAAAGAGCAGCAAGCGGCAATATTCCCCAGCTAGCTGGCCTTCATGGTCGCATCCCAGATCAGCTTAAGTCCGGTAGAAAAAAGAAGCAGATAGCTCGTCTGGTAGAAGACCTTTTCCGATACCCGCTTATGCAGCCAGACGCCCAGCCAGATGCCAACGGGAACCAGCGGCGCAAAGACTAGGGAAAGCTCGAGATTGGTCTGATTGAGTTGGCCAAGGAAGTAATACGGAACCAGCTTGGTGTAATTAACGAACAGGAAATACAGGGCAGAGCAGGCAACCACCGAGGTTCGATCTATCTGGCGGCTTAGTATGTAGACCGAAAACGGTGGGCCGCCCGCATGGGCGATGGTACTGGTAAATCCTGAGAGAGAACCCCAGAAGGCCCCGCCCAGAGATCCCATGGCCTGCTTGCTTCTGTTGAGCAAGGTGACGAGTCTATCGACAAGAGAGAGCCACTTATTGAGCACAAACACCACCGCAATGGTGCCAACGATCAGCTTCAGCTGCTGGGGGGACAGGCTATGGAACATGAGGCTGCCAACGCCTATTCCCACCAAAGCCCCCAGTAGGACTGGCCGAAGAATCGCCCAAGACCATTTGCCCCAGTAGGCACGAACGCCAAGAACATCCATGGCACACAAGATGGGCAGCATGACCCCAGCGGCCACCGCTGGGCTGATCCAAAGGGACATGATTGGCACTGCAAGCCCCCCAGCGGCGCCGCCAAACCCTCCTTTAATAATGCCCGTGATAAGCACGGCAAAGCTTGCGCCGATGAAGAAACCTACAGGGTATTCGGAGAGGGACACGCGCTGACTATAACAGTTCAGTCGATTAGCCCCTCCTCACATGGCCGCAGGGCAGCCAAGGGATCAGCCGGGCGTAGTGGTCAATTGATTATTAAGGCTCTTGCAGAAAGAGGGCAGGGTCAACCAGCGCGGTGTTTAATGCAACGCTCCAGTGAAGATGGGGCCCGGTAACCCGACCGGTGGCACCCACCCGCCCGAGAAGCTGTCCTGTTTGGAGCTGATCGCCCTCGGCTACGTCGATGGTGTCGAGGTGACAGAACATCGATATCAATCCCCGGCCATGGTCGAGAAAGACCGACTTGCCATTGAAAAAATAATCGCCCGTATTCACGACAAGGCCTGGGGCCGGAGCACGAACCGGGGTACCCACGGGCGCGGCAATATCCATACCCGAATGGGGATTGCGCGGCTGGTTGTTGAAAAAACGCCGCGAACCAAAGGAGCTTGTGCGTACGCCTGGGACAGGCGAGACAAAAAGGAAGGTATTCGGTAGTTCAGGGCTAAAGACAGAAAACGCCTCCCGAATTCTGACCTGTTCCGCCCTGACTCGACTGAGGTCTCGCTCGGAAAGGTCAACATGCTTAGGCGCGACGGTAAGGTACTGGGTGACATAGTCTTTGCCGGTAACCTGAAAAGGAAGCGCCAATGGTGCGCCAGTAGTTGAACGAAGCTCGGCCTGGGTCTGGCCAAGGGGCTGACTCAAGGGAATGCCCACCAGCGCAACCCAGCCGCCGGCATGCTGCACCGTGAGCACAGGGTTACCCTGGAAACGCACCTCAGGCATTGGAGCCTGTGGGCCAACCATGGGTAGAGGCAGAACAGCCACACCGCCGGGAACCAGCGCAGCCCGGGGTAGAGATCGCTCTACGGCCGACATGGCCGGAGCGTTTGGGGTTGGCGCAGAGGCTCCGGCCTTACGAGGCATCAGCCAGGCGCCGGCATAAACCCCGCCAATACTGCATAAGCCAAGGGCTAGAAAATCTCGTCTTTGTCTAACGCGGTGCAAGTGACGCCCCCCTTTCGATGGAATCAATATATCGGCCTGCACATCCCGCGAGCCAGACCAGTAGGGTGGCGGCCAGAAGCTTAAGGCTGGCCAGTGGCACCCTCATGACAAGCAAAGGGTAGAAAGCTTGCCCATTAAAGATATGTGCAACGGGGTTCCTCACCAGAACCCCAGTTTCTCCGCCTGACGGAGTGCCTTGACCTTTTCGTAATGAGGGCTACCTGGATCTACAGGCTCCCAGTCAGACTCTTTTTCATCGCGCAGAACCACCTCTCCGCCCCCCATTGGGTCGCTGCAGGCAATCTTACGAACCACCTTGCGGCGCATCGCGCGCAGGTCAAAGACAGCATAGACACGAACAGACCGGTAGCTCAAGCCCTTAGAGGTGGTCTTCGGTTCCGCAAAGTCTTGTAGTTCCTCGACCGCTACCTGATCGGCAGACTGCTGTTGGATGGATTCGAAGTCCAGGAACTCAGAAACATCGTCCGACTGGTTCAGTTCAAAGATCATGCAACATTCCTATTTTGGGTTTGTGGGCTAGTGACAAAGTTGGTTGGCAAGGTCAATAAAGTCACAGGCATGAATGTCAAACCGGGGTTCCCTTGCAAGGTCCACCGTTTTGTCTGGCCCAAATTCTAAGGGTCTCTCAACAAATGCGGTTTTGCAGCCCAAGGCGAGGGCCGCATCCAGGTCATCTTTATGGGCAGCAACCAGCATCATTTCTGAGGGCCTTACTCCGAAAAGGTCACAGACCCCAAGATAGGTCTGAGGGTCCGGCTTGTAGTGGCGAAATACCTCTGCAGAAAGGATGCAGTCCCAGGGAAGGCCTGCCCGCTTGGCCATCTCGGTAAGCAGAGACATATTGCCATTAGACAAGGTCACTATGGTGTACTGGGCTTTCAGGCGAGTGAGGCCCTGCACCGCATCGGGCCAGGGGCTTAGCCGGTGCCAGATAAGGTTCAGGTCGTGCCGCGCCGTCTCTTCGAGCGAAATGCGATATCGCGCCAGGAGGTCGTCCAGAATCATTCGATGAAGGTCATCGATGCGTGTCCAGCCAAGTTCGCCAGACCGTACCCGGGCCATTGCAGGCTGGTAGCCTGCGCGCCAGTCAAGGGCAAACTGGCCGGGATCTAGATCAAGGCGAAGCCGCTTAACCTCATGCACGATCGAGCCATACCAGTCCACCACCGTGCCAAATACATCAAAGGCAAGAATCTTCATAACAGCCCCCACGAGGCATCTGCTCGCTGACTATTATTCCCCAGAAACGCCCGAATAAACTTGAGAGGTGTTTGCTACCTGACAGGTTGCGCCGGGGGTCTCTCGTTGTGCGGAAAAGATCAGGTATCTCGAGCGCTTCCTCATCGAAGCGGTTTTTTTGGTCATGGGTCTAACGGGGTACAAGAGTCACCCCGCGTTCGATAAGTTTCTGACGCAGCTCGGGAAGCACCCGGGCCACCGCCTCCTCGCCTCGTAAGATCGCGAGCTCTCGTGTGTCAAAGCTGGTAAGGCTCAGACCGCGGGTATCGGGGCGAATGAGGATGTCGGCCTGGCCTGCCTGCGAGCGACTAATCACCTGGCCCATGATAGTGAAGGCCTGCAGAACAACATCGATAGACCCCCCTGGTCTTCTTCCTTCTGGCTGCTCGCCGATATCTACCGCAATCACAAAGTCGGCCTGCATTTCGCGCGCCGCTTGAACGGGCAGAGGCATGGTGACGCCACCATCGACAAAGAAGCGTCCTTCAATTTCAGGGGGAATGAAAACACCTGGTACCGAGGCAGAGGCGCGCACCGCCTGGCCCACGTTGCCCGATCGCATTACCACTGTTTGTCCATTACTAAGATCGGTCGCTACGACTCCTAAGGGCTTGGCGAGCTTGTCAAAGGTGCGGCCTTGAAGCCTTGTGTTTACAAAGCGTTCCAGGAGTTCGCCCTTAACCCAGCCGCCCCTGCCAAGCACATCAAAATCGATTACCTGAGACTCTTTGCTCTCCATGGCCAGGCGCTGCAACTGAAAACCAGAGAGCCCCCCCGCATACAGCGCCCCAATGACCGCTCCTGCACTAGTACCAGTGACGATGTCTACCGAGACGCCTTGACTCTCTAACGCCTTAATGACACCAATATGCGCAAATCCACGGGCAGCGCCACCGCCAAGCGCGAGGGCAAGCTTTGGGGGGGAGGCGGCCGGTTGCGGGCCTGACCCAGTATCGGGCGGCGGGCTAGTGGCACACCCCGCAATCCAGACCACCAGGCAGGCTGCCAATACTCTGGGAATATTTTTATAAAGCATGCGGTATTTCTATTGGGGTATGGCAGAGCGGCCGCACAGTTGGTCTGCAAGGTCGATCATATCGAAACTGGTGGGCCCCCCGAGAGTCGAACTCGGCACCAACGGATTATGAGTCCGCTGCTCTAACCAGGCATGAGCTAGAGGCCCTTGAAACTCTTACAGTGTATCGAGAAAGCTCTTTAGTTTATCGCTTCGGCTAGGGTGTCGCAGTTTTCGCAGTGCCTTGGCCTCAATCTGGCGAATGCGCTCGCGGGTGACGTCGAACTGCTTGCCCACTTCTTCAAGGGTGTGGTCGGTGGCCATTTCGACACCAAACCGCATGCGTAGTACCTTTGCCTCGCGGGGGGTGAGCGAGTCGAGCACTTCTTTGACCACATCTCGCATGGAGTCTTGCAGTGCGGCCTCGTGGGGCTGCAGGGTGTTTTGATCCTCGATGAAATCCCCAAGGTGTGAATCGTCATCGTCGCCAATAGGGGTTTCCATAGAGATGGGCTCTTTGGCGATCTTTAAAATTTTACGAATCTTGTCTTCGGGCATCTCCATTTTGACCGCAAGCTCAGCAGGGTCTGGCTCTTTGCCGGTCTCTTGGAGCAACTGCCGGGAGATGCGGTTCATTTTGTTGATGGTTTCGATCATGTGCACCGGGATACGAATCGTGCGGGCCTGATCGGCAATCGACCGGGTGATGGCCTGTCGAATCCACCAGGTGGCATAGGTAGAAAATTTATAGCCTCGGCGGTATTCGAACTTATCGACCGCCTTCATGAGGCCGATATTGCCCTCTTGAATGAGGTCGAGAAATTGCAGCCCGCGGTTGGTGTACTTCTTGGCGATCGAAATCACCAGACGCAGGTTGGCCTCGGTCATTTCGCGCTTGGCCTCACGGGCGCGCTTCTCCCCTTCGATCATCCGACGATTAATCTCACGAAGGTCGGCAAGGGGGAGCACCACCTTAGTTTGAATGGCGATGAGCTTTTGCTGCAATTCGTGCAGGGCAGGAAGATTGCGCTCGAGTAAGGCGGACTGCCCCCCTGCCACAGCCATGGCTTTTTTAGAGAAGAAGTCGAGGTTGGTCTCGTTGCCGCGGAAGTTTTTGATAAACCACTCCACATTGAGACCGACCCGCTCAACCGCAATATTACGCACTGCGCGCTCGGTAACCCGTACCTCTTCTACCTGAGCGCGAAGGGTGTCGGCCAGCTTTTCAACCATTTTTGCTGTAAACCGAATACCCATGAGCTCGTTAATGATGCTCGACTGCGCCTTTTGGTAAGGGCCCGACTTATAGCCATCGGTTTCGAAGGCCTTGCGCATCTTCTCGAAATGCTTGGTGATCGCCGTAAACTTTTCAAGCGACGCCTGCTTTCGTTCTTCAAGGCGGGCAGCACTTGCCTGGTCTTCTGCCGTATCGTCATCTTCTTCGATCGCGATTTCGGCATCGGCTGGCGACAAGAGATCCTCTTCGGGTGCATTGGGGTCGACGATTCCATCGACCACCTCGGCAACCGAAATGGTTCCTACCTGAATCTTGTTGGCACTGTCGAGGATCTCGTTAATCGTGGTGGGGCAAGACGCAATAGCCAGGACCATCTCGCGCAGACCTGCCTCGATGCGTTTTGCGATAGCGATTTCGCCTTCTCGCGTGAGCAGCTCAACGGTGCCCATTTCGCGCATATACATGCGCACCGGATCGGTGGTGCGACCGAATTCGGAATCGACAACCGTGGACAATGCGGCCTCAGCCTCTTCTTCGGCATCGTCGGTGTCGGAAGCAGGCGTGTTGCTGACCAGCAGGAGTGTTTCGGTGTCGGGGGTGATCTCATAGACAGAGATATTCCATTCTTGGAACGTCGCGACAATCGATTCCATTTGGTCGGAGTCGATCTGAATGTCCGGCAGATGGTCGGTAATCTCTGCATGCGTGAGATAGCCACGTTCCTTACCAAGAACGATAAGCGCTTTGAGCCGCGCCTTACGCGCCTCTAGCTCCTCGGCAGTAAGGGGCCCGGAGGGCATGAACTCCCAGATCTTTTTGTCCTTAGGCTTGCGCCCACCACGGCGCGGCGCGGCAGCCTCTACCTCTACTTCGGGTACGGACTCATCGGCCTCATCATCTGCCTCGGGCACCAGCTCATCGTCGGCGTCTTTGGCCTTGGCCGGGCGGCCGGGTTTTTTTGCTACCTTGGCTGGGGGCGCCTTGCCTGATTTGGACGGACTCGCTGGCTTCGCGGCCTTTGCTGTTTTTTCTACCTTCTCAGCGCTGTCCTTCGGGGCCTTGTCAGCCTTGGCCGGTTGCTTGGAAGGCTGTTGCGCGAGCTGCTTAGTGGGCTGCTTAGTGGGCTGCTTAGTTGCCTGCTTAGTTGCCTGCTTAGTTGCCTGCTTAGTTGCCTGCTTAGTTGCCTGCTTAGTTGCCTGCTTAGTTGCCTGCTTAGTTGCCTGCTTAACTGGCTGCTTAACTGGCTGCTTACCTGACGGCTGAACTGACTTAGCACTGGTCTGCTTTTTGTCTGTCTGACCACTTTGGGGCTTGGCTGCGGCAGCAGTTGGCTTTGGGTCTGATTTTTTTGCGGCAGGCTTGGGCGCATTTTTGGGTTCCGCCACAGGCCCCTGCCCCGCAGAGGCCCGAAGCTTGGCAATGACCGACTGCAGGGCCTTATCTCCTGCAGACTTTGGCTCCGAAGGCTTAGTGGCCGCTTTTGAGGGCGCGGGCTTGGCCTGCGGTGATGGCTTAGCGGTCGGTTTAGAAACAGGCTTAGCGTGTGCCTTGGCTGCCGGCTTGGCCGCTGGCTTGGTATCTACCTTGGCAGAAGGCTTGGCCGCCACCTTTACGGGGGGTTTACTTGGCGCCTTGGCAGACGGCGCTGGCGACTGCTTGGGGGATACCTTGGCTAGCTTTGCGGCCACCGCTGCGGCCGGTTTTTTGCCCGTAGCCGCACTCGCGACCTTAGCCGTTGCGGCTACCTTAGCCGCAGCGGTGCTGGACTTGGCGTCATTTTTGCCCGCAGTTTTACCCTTATTTGCCAGTTGCTTTCCTGCCGCCATTCTGTACGCTCCTTCGCGCTAGAGAACCTTACATTATAGAACTTTCGTCTGAACCTCTCAAGATCGCCTTAAGCTCCTGGATTTCCGACTGAAGCTGCCGCAGCGCGGCAAGGTCTTCGGGCCGAAGCTCTGGCTTCGCAGCCAGGTCGGTTGCCCTTTTTTGCATGCTACGCACGGCCAGCACGCGGATTGCTCGGTCCAGCTCATATCCGACATTGCCCTTACCTGCCTCTTGGTTATCGGCCTGAAAAATCGCTTCTAGAGCAGGGTCTGGCAACGACAGTCTTTGAAAAAGAAGCACCAGCCCAGACTGGGGGTCTTCCCGCTGGGCAGCCTCATAAAGACCGGCCTGACTGGGGGAATGGCGATGGCTGCCGATCCAATCGAGAAGCTGGAGGTGGTCCTGCGCGAACTGCTCCCGGGCAAGGGGGAAATGGTCGTGTTCCACGACAGACTGATAGGCCTTGGGAACCTGTATGAGTATCTGCAGCATGCGTTCTGCCTGCCGCCTGAGACTGCCTTGGGCTAAGGCAGATGAACGCGCCCCAGCGGCTACCGAGGGCTGTGGGCGTCTCGGCTGGAAACCCGACTGGCGCGCCGAGACGACCCCAAGTGCCTGCAGATCGGTCTGAAACTGCCGCGCGGCATCCTGGGCGACCTGTGCCTTCAGCGGCGAATCCGCCATTAACGCCAGCAGCCGCTTGGCCTCTGCCGTTGCCGCGGCCCGGCCCTCAGCAAAGTCCAGTGACTGGCCTGCAACCGCGCGGTCGAGCACGAATCGTGAGAGGGGTGGCGCATTTTCGACAAGCTGCAAGAGGGACTCGCGGCCGAACTGCCGGACAAAGCTGTCAGGATCGTGGTCTGAGGGCAGGAAGGCAAACCGCACCTGTAGCCTGGGGCTTGCAAAAGGCAGCATCACCTCCAGCGCCCGTGCTGCAGCCTTCTGTCCTGCCGTATCCCCGTCAAACATTACGACAATGCGGCTTGTCTGGCGCGACAGAATGCGCAGATGGTCTGCGGTGGTGGCGGTGCCCAGTGTGGCTACGACATGGCCGATTCCATATTGGGCAAGCACAACGACATCCATATAGCCCTCTACCACCCAGATCTCGCCGGCCTCGCGGATGGCCTTTCGGGCCTCAAAGAGACCATACAATCCGCCGCCTTTGGTAAAGATTGGGGTCTCCGGCGAGTTGAGGTATTTGGGTGTGTCATCGCCCAGGGTGCGCGCCCCAAACCCAATCACCTCGCCGCGCATTCCAAGAATGGGAAACATGATGCGGCTGCGAAACCGATCGTATCTGCGGGCGGTGGTCTCTTGCGGGTGCGCCACGGGGGGCGCAGGCTGCATTACCTGAGACGAATCGGCATCGGTCTGAGCCTCCGTGGCGATCACAAGCCCGGCCTGCACAAGTTCGTTATCCTGGTAATCGGCAAATACGGCCTGAAGAGACTGCCATCCTGGGGGGGCGTAACCGAGGTGATAGCGGGCAGCACTCTCCCCGGTGATGCCGCGATTTCTCAGGTAGTCGATGGCCTGGGGCGAGTCTTTAAGGCGACGCTGATAAAAACGCGCCGCCTCGCGCATACGCGCCTCAAGGCGTGACCGAAGGTCAGCCTGCGTTTTGCGGTCCGCCTTTGACGATTCGGAAGCCTCTTGTTGCTGGGGAACCTCAAGCCCCTGCCGCCGGGCAAGTTCCTCAACCGCCTGCGGAAAGCTCAGACCCAGATGCTCGATAAGAAAGCCAATCGCGGTGCCATGTGCCCCGCATCCAAAGCAGTGATAGAACTGCTTTGCGGGGCTGACCGAAAAAGAAGGAGACTTTTCGTTGTGAAACGGGCACAGGCCACTGAAGTTGCTGCCCGCTTTTTTCAGGCTGACATGCTGCCCTACGAGGTCGACGATATCGACACGCCGAAGCAGGTCATCGATGAATGACTGCGGAATCACAGCGCAGTCTTAGCCGCCCAGTGCCTCTTTTATTACCCGAGAGACAAACGCCATATCGGCCTTACCAGCGAGCCTGGGCTTGAGCTGCCCCATCATCTTGCCCATCCAGGCCGCAGAAGGCGGCGCGCCGGAAGCCTGTAATGCGGCAAGGCAGGTGGCGACCTCTGCGCGAATGGCCTGCTCGGACAGTTGCTCGGGAAGGTAGGACTGCAAAAGAGAGAGCTCGGCGGATTCTTTGTCTACCAGATCTTGTCGGCCACCGGCCTGGAACTGGGCGATTGAGTCTTTTCTCTGCTTCACCATTTTTTCGATCACCGCAAGCACCTGGGCATCGTCGAGCGTAACCCGGTCATCGACCTCTTTTTGCTTGATGGCCGCGGTAATGAGCCGCAAGGTGGTGAGCTGGGCCGTGGCTTTGGCCCGCATGGCCGACTTGATGTCCTCGTTAAGACGGTCTTTTAGCGACATGAACGCCCCCTTAAAAAAACGAAGGCCCGCAAGATTGCGAGCCCCTTACGCATGCACCGAAGTGCTGGAAAGCCCGCTAGTACTTACGCACGGGAAGCATCTGACTACGAACGCGCTTGTAGTGGCGCTTGACTGCGGCCGCTTTTTTACGCTTGCGCTCTGCGGTGGGCTTCTCGTAGAACTCGCGGGCACGCAGTTCGGTAAGGAGGCCAATTTTTTCGATCGTACGCTTAAACCGCCGCATCGCGGCTTCAAAGGGTTCGTTTTCTTTTACTCGGACTAAAGGCATAGAAAAATGGAGACTTTATGATGAAAGAAGTTGCAGTGGATTCGAAGTCAATCTGCCATTATGGACTAAGCCTTACCGGTTAGGCAAGCGCGCTGGACAGCCGTCTTTCAGACAAGGGCCAACGCGGCCGCACGGCAAAGGCTCCCGCAGCGCTACCCCGATCCCCGAGGGCTGCCCTTAAGCCAGCGGCCCAGGCAATCATCACGCCGTTGTCGGTACACAGACTGATAGGCGGGTAGTGGACACTCACTTTTAATTTGCTGCAGGCGGCATCGAGTTGGTGACGCAATAGCTGGTTAGCGCTCACCCCACCGGCCACCACAAGCCTCTGCGCCCCGGTTTGTTTGACGGCTGCCATCGACTTCGCCACCAAGACGTCGACAATAGCCTGCTGCGCCTCTGCGGCGATATCTGCCTTATCAACGTCAGAGAGCCCAGCCGTGCCCCCTGCCCTTTTTACCTGGGTGAGGACTGCGGTTTTGAGCCCGGCAAAGCTAAGGTCAAGCGTAGGACGCCCTAGCAGCGGCCGGGGCAGCGCGAACCGCCCTGCCCGCCCGGTCTGGGCCAGTCGGGCAATCTCTGGGCCGCCGGGATAGCCAAGACCCAACAGCTGCGCGGACTTATCAAAAGCCTCGCCAGCAGCGTCGTCGATGGTCTCCCCTAGAAGTTCATACTCGCCAACCCCACTTACTTGCAGCAACTGGGAATGGCCCCCGGACACCAGAAGGGCAAGAAAGGGGAATGCGAGGCTATCAACCCCGAACAGAGGGGACAGGAGGTGACCCTCTAAATGGTGCACTGGTGTTACAGGGCAGTCGATGGCGGCGGCAAGGCCATAGGCAAAGCTGCAGCCGACAAGAAGGGCCCCCGCAAGCCCCGGGCCTTGGGTCACTCCTATGAGCTTGATGTCCTGCAGGTC
>Ga0194115_10007519_pt1 | contig 10793 bp, 10 predicted proteins | sample TA2MahsurfametaG_3_FD_148656 | JGI IMG/M metagenome (GOLD analysis project Ga0194115, IMG submission 148656) | Freshwater microbial communities from Lake Tanganyika, Tanzania - TA2015002 Mahale S4 surface | ecosystem: Environmental > Aquatic > Freshwater > Lake | place: Tanzania: Lake... | reverse complement strand
CTAGGCTATCTTTACCATCGATGGTCTTACCGTTGTATTGAGTTGAATTACTTGCCAATAAGATTTTTGGCCCAATTTGGCCAAATCGATCTAAAACTGCCGGGGCAGCAAAATCAGTAGATGCGGTACTAATTACCGCACCGATACTTAAGGCTGCAATTGTAAAGATAATTACTTGATGGGTATTTGGCGTCCAGGCCACCACTCTGTCACCTGATTTCACTCCCAGATCAATCATTGCTGATGCAACCTTGGCAACCTCAAGACGCAGAGTGCTCCAGGAGATTTCTACCTTTTGCCCTGATTCAGAGAGTGAGGTAATTGCAATCTCTGATACTAGATTGTTAGTTAATAAATTTTCTGCGACATTAAGTTTTGCTTGAGGAAAAAACTTTGCAAAAATAAAATTTGAGTGTGGAGTAAAAACCTCTTCTCCCTTAAATCCAATAATATTGCCGTAATCCCAAACAGTTGACCAAAATGTACCTAAATTATCAATGCTCCACTGATGAAGTTGATTGTAATCAGTTATGGAAAGCTCACTACTAAGTTTTGAAATAGCAGAGTTTTTTATATTATCTGGGCTTGGATACCATAAGGCGGAACTCATTTTTTCAAATTAATAATCACTTTTTGCTAGCTCTTGATCTTACGTAGCCGAATCCGTGAGTGTTATGCCACTACTTGCTCTGATCCTATCCTCCCAAGTTACTTTAGCCCCTGAGTGGCCGACTATTAAGGTGAATGTGGTGCTAGCACTTGCAGCTACTAGCAGAAGAACACTTAATCCACGTTTGAGATATTTATCTGCTGATTTGAATTTAATATTCTTTCGGTGAATTACAAACCAAATTATGTAGAGAAGAGTAAAAAGTAGGATGAGCTTAGATAAGCGCTCACCTTGCTGGGCATGAGCCCCTGGATAACCAACTCTATTAGAAAGAGCTTGACCAGACTTTTCTGCAATGAAGCCGGCAATAGTTGAAGTAATAAGTAAAATTAAAATCAATAGTGAAAAGTTAGGAGCAAATCTAGGAAAGGCCAATAAGAGAACAACACCAAGTGCCGATAATGGCACTAAAACCACAACTGCATGGATTATTAGTGGGTGAAGGGGTAAACCCATTACTAAGTCCAACTTAATACTCCAACTCTAGTACGCATTTTGATTTTAAAGTAAATCTCACCATTTGATTATACTCTTCAAAAATAACTAAATTTTTGAGCATGAAAGTGCTTCCTTGCACCAAAACCTGTATTCAGTCAACCAACCACGGCATAATTTCATCAACGCTTAAAAATAGGGTCTAGCAGCAACTCCTTTAAAGGGCTATTTTACAGGTGTGAAGATTCGTGCTGCTGTTCTGGTTGCTCCTGGCAAATACGAAGTTAAAACTTTTAGCCGTCCCAAATTAGAGAATGGGGCGCTTCTTATGCGTGTTGAATTCTCTGGCATTTGTGGCACCGATAAGCACACTTATCAAGGTGAGACCAAGCAATACGCCGGTACAGAATCAGAGACCGATACCCCGTTCCCTATTATTCAAGGACATGAAAATGTCGGAATTATTGAGGAGTTAAGTCCTGCAATTGAAGAATCAGGGGATTTCTATCAATCGTCCGTCAAAGTCGGCGATCGAATTGTCATGTGCCCGGACATGATTTGTGGCAAATGTTATTACTGCACCCACATCCAAGGCTACAGTTGGTGTTCAAAATCCCAATGCTATGGAAATAGTTTTACAAGTGCACAATGGCCGCATCTTTTGGGTGGCTGGGCAGAGTATATGTATCTCAAACCTAAAACATTTTTTTACAAGGTCCCAGCGAATATCCCTTCCAAAGTGGCGGTACTGACCGAGTTAATGGCGTGCGCTGCCTCCTTAGATAAATTAAATGATTTTAGCTCTTATTCAATAGAGGGTTTTACCAGTGGAAATACTGTTGTTGTCTTCGGAGTGGGTCCACTTGGTTTATTACATGTTGCCAAATTGGGAATAATGGGTGCCGGTACAGTTATTTGTTTAGATAAATCTGAATACCGCCTAAATCTGGCAAAAAAATTTGGGGCCGATTTAACAATCAATGTTGACACAACGAATCGAATTGAGCGCCTAAAACTAATTCACTCTCTTACTGGCGGCATCGGTGCTGATGTGGTGCTCCATATGACCAACCGCCCAGAACCAATAATTGAGGGTATAGAGATGCTGCGCCGCGGTGGCACCTTGCTTGAAATGGGAAACTTTGCAGATACAGGTGAGGTATTAATTAGTATGCACCGCCATGTTCTGAGTAAAAACGTCAGGATTATCGGACTCTCGAACCATCCCATCAACGCTTATGGACCCTCGTTAAAATTATTCGACAAGTATGCAAAGCAATATCCATTTGCTCAGTTAGTTACCCATGAATACGGACTCCATCAGGCAGATGAAGCAATGCAAATGTCAATGTCACCGCAATCAGGCAAAGTAGTTATTAATCCCTGGTTGTAAACAAATTATCGGGGAGTGGGAGGTCCCACTTGACATGTATCAGGCAACACCTAGGGAGTAACTACAGAAAAGTAAGGTGCTAGCAAGGTTTCAGCAAGATTTACAATTAAATAAAAAGTTACATAGTTAGAGACTTAATTCATGCGTAAAAATGGTGGGGCGGGTAGGGCTCGAACCTACGACGACCGGATTATGAGTCCGGGGCTCTAACCAACTGAGCTACCGCCCCGATATCAGGGTCTTAGTGTCATACCTTACATCTAACCCAACACTAAGTATTAATAGGTCAAATTCACCTAATCGCAACGGATAATAAAATCATGAAGCGGCTGATATCTATTTTCGTTTCGATGATTTTGGCGGTAAACTCAAATTTTGCATCCGCCGCTCCCATTTACACATTTCCAGTTGCAGATTGCAAGGTTACCTACTCCAGGTATCACCATGATTATCCTGCGGCAGATATCTTTGGCAAAAAAGGTTGCGCATTTGTCTCTCCCATTGCCGGCGTTGTAGATGAGGTAAATACCGTTGATCGCTGGAGTGGGAAGACAAATCTGGGAGCAGATCGAGGTGGATTATCGGTCTCAATAATTGGTGATGATGGAATTAGGTATTACGGCAGCCACTTATCAAAGATTGAACCAAAAATAATTCCAGGCTATCGCGTAGTAAGTGGTGAAAAGTTAGGTGAGATTGGTTCAACTGGTAGTGCTAAGGGAACTAAAGCACATTTACATTTTGGGATCTCATACCCAACTGAAAAAGGTATGTGGTGGATAAGACGTGGTGTTGGTATAGGCAGTAATGGTAAGACGCCACCATTTAAATATCTAAAGGCTTGGCAAGTGGGTAAGGATTTAATGCCAAAGGTTGTTCTGCCATCTATATTGCCACTTGAGCCAAAAAAATAAGACCTACTATCTCTAATAGGTCTTAATTCTTTTTAACTTAAGTTTTTAAAACTTAAGTAGGTTAATGGTTAATTAAGCAGGTGTGACTTGATCAGCCTGTGGACCTTTTGGTCCTTGGACTACCTCAAAATTTACTGCCTGACCCTCTTCAAGGGATTTGTAACCGTTTCCTTGGATTGCTGAGTAGTGAACAAAAACATCTTGTCCGCCACCATCAACTGCAATGAAACCGAAACCCTTTTCAGAGTTGAACCACTTAACTGTACCTGTTGCCATTTAGCTTTTTTCCTTTGATTATGTTGGACTCTTGCAAGTTAACAAGCGCCGGTCTTTATTCTTACAGCGATTCCCAATCAACAATCAGTGGAACGGGTACTGCCAAGCGTCGGACTGTTGCAAAGTCTAACCTGCTATTGGCTAATTGCGAAAAGAGATGTATAAATCTCTTACTGCAGTTAGATGGTCGGTGGGCTGGGGAAGGTCACATCGGGTGATCTAAAGGCAGGTACTGGTGAGTAAGAGGCAAATCTATGCTGGGCGAATACATATTTACTCTGCGCCAGCTGCGCTAACTGAGCATATTGGGTGGGCGCTAAATCAACAGTTAAATCAGGTGGTCAAAGTTGTCTGGGTTAACCAGCCACTTTTACCAGGTTCATTGGCAATGGAGCTGGAGTATAAAAGCGAGCACCCAGTAGCAGACAAGATAGCTATCGCACTTAAGGGCTGGCACTACATTCGCTTTGAGATTAGACAGATAAATCTATTAACCACAGATGCAGTTTTATATCGCATAACCCCAGATTTAGGATTACACCAAGCATCACTAGCTTCAAATGGAGATGTAGTAATAAATGAAAACCAGTTAAATCAGATCATAACCAACTCTTATTCGCATAAGATGCTCAAAAGTAATCTTGAGAGTGCACTTGGTATGCAATGGGAGATTGAGTTAGAACCATATCGACTCGCGCTCGCATCCGGTATGGCAGAAAGTGTTAGTAAAAGTGGATAAGATTTGAGTATGAATTTTGAACCAGGCGATCGAATTAAATTTGCCTCTGCAATTTTAGCTGCGGCAATTTTATCCTCTGGTTTAACCCTGGGACTTTTTCAAGTTGGAACTGGTTTAGCAGCACGTGCTGGCAATGCCATCACCGTAACTGGCACAGCATCTGAGGATGCAAAGGCTGATAATGCGGTATGGAGTTTAAATTTAAATGAATCTCAAGCCACACTTGCCTCATCGGTAAAAAAGATTGACTCATCAGCGGAGGCATTAAAGAAGTATTTATTAGATGGTGGTGTTACAGCAGATCAGATTGAGCTTGGACCCATTAATAGCAACGCAGTCAGTGAGTACAACAATGGCAATCCAACTGGTCGAATTCTTGCCTACCAGGCATACCGAACTGTGACCGTTAGAACTAAGGATGTGCAATTAGTCGCTAAGTTAAGTAATGATATTGGCTCACTACTTGCAACTGGAGTTAATGTTGGAAATTATGGACCGGCTTATTATCTTTCAACGCTAGATCAGATGCGGGCAAAATTATTAGCTTCCGCTATGCAAGATGCTAAAGCGCGAGCAACGGCAATTACCGAAGCGGTCGGAGGCGAGGTTGGCGCTTTGCTCTCAGTCTCAACTGGACCGACTCAGGTAACAACTAGGGATTCACTTGATCGCTCAGCTGGCGGTTTTTATGATGTTTCAACAATCGATAAGACGGTCAATGTCACACTCTCCGCCAGTTTTAAAACTAGTTAGACCGTAATTCGGGATAGCAAAAAATATTACTATCCAGTAACATCTTGGTATGAAAATCGCAGTCTGCATCAAACAGGTTCCAGACTCTTGGGCTGAGAAAAAAATGGCGGGCGGAGTTTTAGATAGAGCAAATGTGGATGCGGTATTAAATGATTTAGATGAGTATGCAGTTGAAGAGGCGCTGCGAATTGTGGAGGCAAACTCCCCAACAAAAGAGGCCGGAGAAGCAAGTGGGCACTCAATTACTTTGATTTCAATGGGACCAGAGCGCGCAACTGAGGCAATTAGAAAAGCTTTATCAATGGGCGCAGATGATGCAATATTAATTAGCGATGCCGCCCTAGCAGGCTCTGATGCACTAGCTACATCTTTAGTACTAGCTGAGGTAATTAAAAAAGGTAATTATGATTTAGTGCTTTGTGGCACCGAAAGCACCGATGCCAGAATGAGTGTGGTGCCAGCGATGATTGCCGAGCGCCTTGCTTGGGCGCAATTAACATTTGCCGGCAAGGTTGCAGTTGATCCAACGGCAAAAAAGGTTGAGGTAGAAAGAATTACTGAGTTTGGAAACCAAGTAATTGGTGCATCATTTCCAGCAGTACTTTCTGTGGTTGAAAAAATTAATGAGCCAAGATATCCATCCTTTAAGGGAATTATGGCGGCTAAGAAAAAAACTATTACCACTATGTCACTTGCAGATACCGGTCTTACTGCCACCTCGGTGGGTGCATCCGCTGCCTGGAGCACAGTAAAGGATGCTCTACCAAGACCTGCTCGGGGTGCTGGCGTTAAATTAACTGATGAAGGATCTGGCGGGGAAAAATTATTTGATTTTCTGGTGGAAAAGAGATTGGCATGAGCAGCGTTATATTTTTAGTTGATCACTCAGGTGGCAAAATCGCTAAAGCCAGCAGTGAGCTGGCCACCTTTGCGAAAAATATTGGTGAATCTATTGCTGTTGTCTTTGCGGCAAATCCGGGTGAGATAGTTGCGCAGTTAAATACCTTGCCGGTAGATAAGGTAATTACTGCAAGTGGTGATTGGGATAAGTTTGGTGTAGCAGCTATTGCAGATGGGCTTGCGCAGATTATTGCCGATAAAAAACCAAATGCCTTACTTATTACCTCTTCAGCTAATGGTAAAGAGATAGCAGCTCGGGTAGCGGTAAAAACTAACTCTGGAATTATTACTGATGCAGTTGGGGTGGATAAGGATTTAATCACTACCCAATCAGTATTTGGTGGTTCAACCACTGTGCACTCAGCAGTTACAACTGGTGTACCAATAATTACTTTAAGAGCTAACTCAATCGAGCCAATCACAGCTACCTCAAACCCGGCGGTTGAAGAGTTTGCCGTAAATATTTCAGATGCAGCAAAACTTGCCACTATTACTAGTGCAACGGAAGCGGTAAAAGGTGGCCGGCCAGAGTTAACTGAAGCCTCAATTGTGGTTTCAGGTGGTCGTGGCACAAATGGTGATTTCAAACCAGTTGAAGCATTAGCCGATGCATTAGGTGCTGCCGTTGGTGCATCCCGGGCAGCCACCGATGCTGGCTGGTATCCACACTCACATCAGGTAGGCCAAACTGGCAAAACAGTTTCACCACAACTATATGTTGCAGCTGGAATCTCTGGTGCGATTCAACATCGAGCTGGTATGCAGACATCTAAAACAATTGTGGCAATTAATAAAGATCCAGAGGCCCCAATTCTTGAGATTGCAGATTTTGCAGTTATTGGTGATTTGTTTAATGTTTTGCCGCAGGCCACCGAAAAAATCAAGGCCCGCAAAGCCTAAGTACTTCAAGGTCAGGTGCAGCCTTTAGACTTAGCATGTGCCGATCTATTTTGACCATGCAGCTACTACCACCATGGTTGAGCCAGCAATCACAGCCTTAACTGAGTCGATAAAAAAATTAGGCAATGCCTCATCCTTACACTCAGCTGGTCGATCAGTTAGAAAAGATTTAGAGCAAGCCCGAGAAATAATTGCAGAAGCAATTGATTGCGCACCAAGTGAGGTTATCTTTACCGCAACTGGTACGGAGGCTAATAATCTAGCCATCAAAGGTTTGTACTGGCTGGGTGTAAAGCAGGGTAAGAAGGTAATAATTACCTCAACCTTTGAGCACCATGCAGTCGCTGATCCAATCAATTGGCTAGCAGAGCATGAGGGAGCAGAGGTTGTCGCAATTGGTGTGGATCGAAATGGCTTTGTAGATCTTAAACAATTAGCCACCCAGGTTGAAGTGCATAAAAATAATATTGCCTTAATCTCAATTATGCATGCCAATAATGAAGTGGGAACGATTCAAGATATCAACCAGGTAGTAAAAATTGCTGGTGATACTCCAGTTCACTCAGATTGCGTGCAAAGTTTTGGCAAAGTAGAGCTCTCCTTTAAAAAATTAGGGCTAACAGCAGCCACTATAAGTGCTCATAAAATTGGTGGGCCATTAGGGGTAGCGGCCTTAATTTTACGAAAAGGTTTAGATATCGAACCGGTGTTGCATGGTGGTGGGCAGGAGCGGGATTTACGAAGTGGCACCTTTAACGCACCAGGGATCATCTCATTTGCTGCTGCAGCTGCAAACGCGGTTGATAATAGAAATGAGCGTGAGTTAAAAATCAGAGAGTTAAAATCAGAGTTAATTCAAACAATTAAGAAAAATATCCCAGATGCATGGGTAAATGGGGATCAGGCGAAAAGTTTGCCCGGCATTGTTTCCATTACCTTTCCTAAGACCGATTCTGAAGGACTACTTTTGTTATTAGATGGTGAGGGTATCGCCTGCTCTACCGGCTCTGCTTGCAGCGCAGGTGTGCAACGGCCAAGCCATGTCTTAATGGCGATGGGATTAACCGAGGATGAAACTACCTCTACATTGAGATTTTCACTAAGTTATTCAAATACTATTAATGAGATTGCAAAACTTGGCTCGGTAATTGCCACAGTAGTTGCAAGATCAAAAGCTGCATCTGGGAAAAAATGACAAAATTAAAGGTAATCGCAGCGATGAGCGGTGGGGTGGATTCGGCAGTTGCAGCTGCTCGGGCGGTTGATGCCGGTTATGAGGTAGTAGGTGTGCACCTTGCCTTATCTAGTAATCCAAAAAAGTATCGATCTGGCGCCAGAGGTTGTTGCACAATTGAAGATTCACATGATGCCAGACGGGCAGCTGATGTAATAGGCATACCTTTTTATATCTGGGATATGGCAGAGGAGTTTCACAAGGGGGTAGTGGAAAACTTTTTATCTGAGTATCAGGCCGGGCGAACTCCTAATCCGTGTTTGCGATGTAATGAAAAAATCAAATTTGAAGCTGTGTTAGATCGAGCAAAGGCCTTGGGATTTGATGGTGTAGTTACCGGTCATTATGCAATAACTAAAGATGGCCCAGATGGAAAAACATTACATCGAGCAGCAGATATTGAGAAAGATCAATCCTATGTATTGGCAGTTTTAAGAAGAGATCAAATTGCGGGTGCAATATTTCCCCTCGGTGATACGGTTAAAACTGATACTAGGAAAGAGGCTAGGCAGCGAGGGCTTTTTGTGGCAAATAAACCTGATTCACATGACATTTGTTTTGTGCCATCTGGTGATAACGCTGGCTGGTTGCGGGATAAATTAGGAAGTGAAACTGGCGATATTCTGGATCAAAGTGGGAACAAACTAGGTGAGCACAAAGGTGCTTACACCTACACCATAGGTCAGCGCCGAGGACTTGCATTAACTGTGCCGGATAAAAGCGGTGAACCAAGATATGTATTAAAAATTGAACCTAAGAGCAATACGGTTGTGGTAGGTACCCATGAAAATTTGGCGGTCAATACAATTATTGCTACCCCACCAGTTTGGTGTGGTGCGACTCCGGTAGTTAATCAAGAGTTAAGAGGATTTGCTCAGGTAAGAGCACATGGCTCACCACTTGCTACAAGTTATAAATTTGATGGTCAAAATTTAATTGCAAACTTAGATGAACCACTCTTTGGTTTAGCCACCGGGCAGGCATTAGTTATTTATGATGGTGATCGGGTAGTTGGCTCTGCCACCATTTGCGAAACGATTTAGTATGAGTGCTGATATTAGGCATAAGATCCAAGAATTATCGGAGGAGATCAGGGATCATCAATTTAAGTATTATGTTTTAGATGACCCATCAATTACTGATGCCGCTTTTGATAAGTTATGGAATCAATTACTTGAACTAGAAGGTAAGTACCCGCAATACAAACTTGAAAGCTCGCCAACATTAGAGGTGGGGGGTGGCTTTTCCACAAGTTTTGAACAGTTTGACCATATTGAAAAAATGATGAGTTTAGATAACGTATTTGATGATGATGAATTAGATGCCTGGTTTGATCGAATTGATAGGGCAGGGATAAACAACGCCTGGCTATGCGAGGTAAAAGTGGATGGGTTAGCGATCAATTTACTTTATGAAAATGGTCGATTAAGTAGGGCACTCACTCGAGGTAATGGCACTACCGGCGAGGATGTAACTTTAAATGTAAAAACAATTAAGTCAGTACCAACTGAGTTAAAAGGTAAAGATTTTCCAGAGCAACTGGAGGTACGAGGAGAGATTTTCTTTCCACTAAAGGCGTTTGATGAATTAAATGATTCATTAGCAGATCTTGGTAAGCCAAGGTTTGCAAATCCAAGAAATGCAGCAGCTGGGTCGCTGCGGCAAAAGGATCCAAAGATCACCGCTAGCCGGCCCCTTGATTTAGTAGTACATGGAATTGGGGCCGCCTCTGGAATTTCATTTGATAAACAATCTAAAGCGTATGAATTATTAAAGGGTTGGGGCCTGCCAACTAGTGCCAGATATAAAGTAGTTTCAGATCGAAAACAGGTTAAAGAGTTTATAGCTGAGTATGAGAAAAATCGCCATAATGTTGAACATGAAATAGATGGTGTAGTTATCAAGGTTAATGAAATCGATGTGCAAAATACTTTGGGCTTTACCTCGCGAGCACCGAAATGGGCGATTGCTTATAAATATCCGCCAGAGCAGGTCAGCACTAAATTAATTGATATTCGGGTCAGCGTTGGTAGGACTGGTCGAGTGACACCCTTTGCCTTTATGGAGCCGGTAAAAGTGGCTGGATCAACAATCACCAATGCCACATTACACAACAGCCAAGAAATAATAAGAAAAGGTCTCTTAATCGGTGACACAGTTTTAATTCGAAAAGCAGGTGATGTAATTCCTGAAGTTTTAGCACCAATAATTGAAAAACGAGATGGCACAGAGCGCGCATTTGTTATGCCAACTAAATGTCCTGATTGTGGATCTAAATTGCGGGCAATGAGTGAGGGTGATGTTGATATTAGGTGCCCTAACTCGCAGAGCTGTCCTGCTCAAGTTATAGAGCGCCTATTTTATGTTGGTTCTAGAAGTGCTTTAGATATTGATGTTTTAGGTTATGAAGCAGCAACTGCGTTGCTTAAAGATAAATTAATACAAGATGAGGGTGATTTATTCTCCTTAACTCTAAAAGATTTAAGTAAATCAGAATTTTTTGTTAAAAAAGATGGCACAAAAAGTGTGATTGCAGATCGATTTATTGCTGGCTTAGAATTGGCAAAAACTAGACCACT
>Ga0194115_10007516_pt1 | contig 10794 bp, 12 predicted proteins | sample TA2MahsurfametaG_3_FD_148656 | JGI IMG/M metagenome (GOLD analysis project Ga0194115, IMG submission 148656) | Freshwater microbial communities from Lake Tanganyika, Tanzania - TA2015002 Mahale S4 surface | ecosystem: Environmental > Aquatic > Freshwater > Lake | place: Tanzania: Lake... | reverse complement strand
CTCCACCGGCCCGCTGCCGATCGCGCAGCCCGACGAGCGGCGCTATGTCGCGGGCGCGGACTACGTCGCTGGCACGGCGACCCCGCCGCTTTACGACCCGCTTCAGGCCCTCGCCGGCGCGAAGTCGAATCCGTTCCTCTGGTCCGCTCTCTGCAAGGTGTCTGACGCAGCCGCCTCTCTGCCGATCGTCGCCGTGCGCGAGCGTCGCACTGGCACCGGCATCGAGACCACGCGCGTGGAGTCGGCCGCGCTGGACCTGCTGCGCCAGCCCTCCCCGGGCGTGACGGGCCTGCGCCTGCGTCGGCAGCTCATGCTGGACCTGCAGGCCGCCGGCAACGCTTTTTTGCTGGTGCTCCGGGCCCCCGGCGGGGCCGCGACCATGCGCCGCATCCACCCCGGACGGGTCCGCATCGAGCCGGGTGCCACGGGCGAGCCCCGGGCCTACCTCGTCGGGCGGACGGGGGAGGAGACGTACTATGACCCCTCCGCAGTCATCCACCTTGCGATGTCGACTGCGGAGGACAGCGTCTATGCCCTGTGGGGTACGGGCTACGTCGAGGTGCTGCGGCGCGACCTCCTGGCCGATCAGGCCCTTGCCGAGCGCGCCCGCCTCAACGGCGCCGCGGGCCGGCCGGCTGCCATGCTGGTGCCGAAAGGCGAAGCCGGCTGGAACGAAGTTCAGCGCCGGACTGCCGACACTGCGCTGCGGGCCATGATGCGCGCCGCAGACGGCGGCGTCCTGACCATGAGCGGCGACGCTGACCTCAAGCCCCTCGGCTGGACTCCCACTGAGCAGGCGCTGCCTGAGCAACGCACCTTCGTGCGCGAGCAGGTGATGGCCGTCACGTCGGTGCCGCCCACCGTGATGGGCCTCCCCGGGGCCAACTTCGCGACGGCGCAGCAAGAGGCCGTGCTGTTTTGGGGTCACGTCCGCGACCTCTGCCGCCTCGTGGACGATGGCCTGAGCCGCCTTCCGGCCATGCTCGGCGAGTCCCCCGAGGTGACGCTGGCCCACGACTTCGCTGGCGTCGTCGAGCTGCAGGCCGACCGCGCTGCGCGCGTGGCCAACGTCGCCGCGTGGGTCGGCCTCGGCGCAGACCCCGACGAGGCCGCCCGTTACGAGGGCTTCGCTGACGCTCCAGCCCTTTCGACATCAGCGGCCCCGCCCGCGCCGGGTGCTCCAGCGGACGACCCGGGCGGGGCCCCTCTCTCCCCCGACGACGCGGCCGACCTCATCGCGCAGGCCCGCGCCGTCATCTCTGCCGCGGACCCCGACGACCCCGACGACCTTGACGCGCTGACGGAGGCTGCAGACCTTGCGCGGATGGTGCTCGACGCTCTCGACGACGAGGGCGCCTGATGCCCTGGGACGTGCCGCAGGGGGCCCGCAGGGCTGCGCGGCGGGGGCTGGATCTGCGGCGCGCCGGGCACCGCGGCGGCACCGCTGAGGGCGCCCGGACGGCCTCTGCGCTGGCATCCGGAAGCATCGGCGATGACCTCGCCAAGAAACTCGTGCGCTGGTTCGCGCGTTTCGGCGGTCAGACCGTCTCGGACGCCCGCCGCCGGCCCGGCTGGGGCTCCACCACGGACCCGTCGCCGATGTACGTCGCGTGGCTGCTGTGGGGCGGCGACTCGGGCGCCGCGTGGGCGCGACGGCTGCGGCGCGACGACGAGCTCTTCCCCGATGGCTGAAGGGGCCGCCGTCCGGCGCCGCGCCCTCGACCGGCACGCGCGGGCCCTTGCGCGCGAGTGGCGCCGCCTGCTCGACGAGCAGCTGCGACGGTACCAGCGTCGCATCGCCGACACGCTGCCGGCTGAGCGGTCAGTGCAGCGGATGCTCACGGCCGGAGACCTTGAGCGCATCCTGGCGGGCCCCGAAGAGGTGGCGCGGCTGATCGAGGAGTTTGGCCGCGAGGTGTTAGAGGCCGCCATCCGCGAGGCCATGCGGCGCGAGCTCGCCGCGCTGGGGCGGGCCGCGCTCTTCGACGCGCTGCAGGTGCTGCAGGCGTCGGAGCTACAGCTGGGCCGGATGGTGGTCGAGGTGTCCGACTTTACCCGGGAGCGGGTGGGCGTCGTCGTCTCCGAGGGCATCGAGCGGGGCGCCTCGATCAACGAGATCCAGAAGGCCCTGCAGGACGATCAAGGCTTTTCGCCCATGCGCGCCCTCCGCATCGGTCGCACAGAGGCCGCGCGTGCTCAGACAGAGGGGCAGCTGGCGGCGTATCGGCAGGCCCTCGCGGACGGCGCAGACTTTGAGGTGGAGTGGTCATCCGCTGGCTTCGGCGAGCGCCCCGAGCATCGCGCGCTGGATGGCCAGCGGGTTGCGCCCGGCGGGCTGTTCGTGGTACCGATAGCCGCAGGGCTGGACCCGCGATACATCGGGGCCACGGCCCCCGGCCCGGCGCTCTTCGCGCAGCCGGGGCTCTCGATCAACTGCCGGTGCACCCTCGTCCCGCGCCAGCGGAGGCCCCCCGAATGACCACCTACGCCGCCGTGACCGCGCCCCCCGGCCTTGTCCTGCGTCGGCTCGCCGCTGAGTCGGCCCGCGCCGTGGGCCAGATGGCCGAGGCAGCCCGAGTGTCCGAGCGGGACGTGCCGGAGCTCCTGACCCGCGGCGGCGACTGGGCGACCCTCAGCACCATCGGGGACGCTCTCGGCGTGCCGGCGGCCAAGCTGCTCGGCCGCGCCTCTGTGCAGGTCTGCCGCATGGACGATGCAGACGACGACAAGCCCGACCGCTACGGCTTCGTGATGTCCTCGGCTACCCCCGACCGGGCGCGCGACATCGTGCGGCAGGACTGGGTCCTGGACGATTTCATGGCCAACCCGGTTGCGCTCTGGGCTCATCGCTACGACGAGCCTGCGGTCGGCATCTGGCGCGACGTGGCCGTGCGCGATGGCGCACTGAGGGGCACCCTTGAGCCCCGGCCGGTCGAGTCCTACCCGATGAGCGTCACCGTCGCGGCGCAGCTTCGGGCCGGCACCCTGCGGACGGTGTCGGTCGGCTTCCGGCCGAGCTCCATGCTGTATCGGGGCGCGCCCGAGCTCAGGGGCTCCGAGCTCTACGATGAGCGCGGCGGGCTGGTCTACATGGCTCCGGTGCTCATGGAGTGCAGCCTGACGCCGATGCCGATGAACCCCGACGCGCAGGCCGAGGCTCAGCGCGCCCTTCCCCTCTCGCCGGCGCAGACCGTGCGCGCCGCCGTCGCCGAGACGGCCGCGCATCCGCTGGCGCACCTCTTCCCCCGGCCCCGCGTGGGCCACACCCCAGGAGGCCCCCATGGCCGCTGACCTGACGCAGTTTGCGTCCCCTGAAGAGCTTGCCGCATGGGCCTCCACCCAGGGCAAGAAGCTCGGCGCGCTGGAGAAGTCCGACGCCGAGAAGACTGTCATCATCGAGCGTATGGCGGCCGACCTCAAGGCGGCGCAGCAGGCGCTTACCACCGTCTCCGCGCAAAAGGCCGCCGCTCCCGACCTGTCGGGCAGTGACCGCGACCTTGCTTCCTTCGTCGTCGACGGCCGCATCGTCGCCCGGTCCTACGACAAGGCCGACAGCCGCGTGCGCGCGCGCAGCCTTCCTGGCCTGCTCGACAGCAAGCCGATCCACCCCTGGCAGGCGGACATCCAGCGGGCGGTCGAGGACCACACCATCGCCATCACCGCGATCCACGGCGCCGCCGCGCTTGGCTCCGAGGACCTGATGGTCCGCGGCTGCCGGCCGACCTACGAGGCCATCCAGGCCGTGTGGCGCCGGGCTCCCGAGGGCATCCGCAAGGCTTTCGACACCGGCGCCGGAAGCGGCGGCGACTTCATTCCGACGCCGCTGCTCGCCACCCCGCTGTGGCAGGTCGAAGAGTACGACCCTGACGGCGTGCTGTCGCTGTTCGAGGAGACGGCGATCCCGTCCAACAGCGTCGAGCTCCCTCTCGGCACGTCCTACCCGGTGCCCTTCAAGCTCGTCGGGCAGACCGGCGACAACCCCGCGGCCTTCAACAAGTCCACGGTCGGCACTGACAAGCTCACGATCACCGCCAGCGGGCTGGCCGTGATGGTGTTCCTGCATGAGGACGCTTCCGAGGACTCGATCGTCCCGGCCATCCCCTTCATCCGCGACTCGATGACGCGGTCGATGGCGATCGGCGAGCGTCTGTGCGTGGTCAACGGCGACACTGCGGCGACCCATCAGGACGCTCTGGCCTCGTGGGATCCCGCCGGGATGTTTGGCTCCGTCGCGGCGAGCGCGGACCACTACCTGAAGTCGTGGCTCGGCCTGCGCGCCCTGTCGCTGGACCAGTCGAACGGCGTCGATCGGTCGACTTTCTCCGTGACCACCCTCGCCAGCGACATCGCCAGCCTCCAGGGCCCCCGTGGCGGCCGCGGCGACGTGGTGATGTTGACCAGCTGGCAGGGCTACCTCACGAAGCTCGTGAGCATGACCGGCATCGTGAGCGCCGCCGACTACGGCGGTAACGCCCCGATTGTGCGCGGCGAGGTCGCCAGCATCTACGGCGTGCCGGTCATCGTCTGCGACTGCATGACCGCGGACCTGAACGCGAGCGGCCTGTTTGACGGCGTGACCATGACCAAGACGGGCGCCCTGCTCTTCAACCGCCGCCTGTTCCGGCGCTTTGTCCGCGTCGGGACCTCGGTGGACCTGCAGCGGGACATCACCATCGGCGGCAGCTTCCTGCGCGCGCGCAACCGCCGCACCTACCAGAACCTTGCCAAGGCCGGCCAGAAGACGGTCCGGTACATGTTCAACCTGTGACCGCAGGAGGTACCCATGTTCATGCCCCTTGTCCTGCCCCTTGACCAGACGACCGCCGGCACCGGCGAGACGGTCTACGCGATGATGCCCGCGGGCGCGTACGCTAAGTACGCTGTCGTCGGCGCCTCCTTCGTGCCGGACACGAACCGGACCGCCTCGGACACCGACTACGCCACCTGCGCCGTCAAGGTCGGGTCGCAGTCGCTGGGCTCGTTCACCACGCAGACCAGCGGCAGCGGCGGCACCGGCAACCTCACCGCCGGCACCGGGCTGTCCTTCACGCTGGACAACGAAGAGGCGTACCCGCACACCGCGGGCGCCAGCCACATCAACGTGGCTGTCACGAAGTCCGGCAGCGGCGTGGCCCTCACGGGCACCGTCGTGGTCCTGATCGAGGCGGTACGCGCCTGATGGCCTCCCCCGTCATCGATCGGGCCATGCGCTCGCCGATGGCGGGGGCTCTGCCGTCTCTGGCCGGCGACCCGTCCGAGGTCTGCCGGCGCATCGCCTCGGGGGCCCTCGACGAGGCCGTCGGGGCGCTGCTATCTGCCGCGCCGCCGTCGCTCTCGGCAGAGGTGCGGCACGCTCTGAACGAGCGCCACCGGGCGCTTGTGATGCAGGTGATGGGGGCCCCATGCCGGTGATGTCGGCGGCGACGGTGCGGGCGCAGCTCACCGGCGCCGTCTCGGGGGATGACGCCCTGATCGGGACGCTGATCGACCGCACAGACGCCGCGCTTGCCGAGTGGCTGCGCTTCCCCGTGCCGGACTCGGGCACGCGCACGCTCGGAGCTGCGACCTACACGGCCTACCCCGGGGCGCTGAGCATCGACCCGGCCGACTCGCTGGTGCTGATGGTGCCCGTGCGGCCGGTCATTTCGGTGACCTCTGTGCACATCGACCCGACCCGCAGCTACGGGGCCGCTACCGCAGTCGACGCAGCCGACCGGGATCTGGACGGCGACGCTGGGCTCATCATCCTGCGCGAGTCAGCCGGCACAGGCTGGAGCACTGCGCTGCGGGCGAACAAAGTGGTGGTCTCGGCCGGCTGGGCTACGCTCCCCGGGACGCTGGCGCAGGCCCTGGTGGTGCAGGTAGGGCACTGGCTCGCGCACACACGGTCCGCTGGCCGTCTGACCCTCGACGACGGGCAGAGCCGCGTAGACCTGACGGCGCTCGACCTGCTGCCCGAGGTGCGGGCTCTGGCGCAGCCTCATCGGCTCGTTGCGCCGTGAACGTGAAGCAGCTGGCGGACCGGCTGCAGCTGGCCGCCGGCGGTGCGCTCCGGCATGAGCTCGGGCGCCGTCTCGGCGACGTGGCCCGGGCCATGGAGGCCGGCGCCAAGGACAACGCCCGAAGCCGCATGAAGCCGCGCAGCGGCCTGCTCCGTCGCAGCATCGGGGGCTTCGTGCGCGCCGAGGGCGCCCCGCGCGCGGGCATCGGGCCCCTCCGTGCGGGCGCGGACATCGAGGTCGGCGTCGCCGCCGGGGGCGTGACCCTCGCCGGTGCCGAGGTGGTCTACGCCGGCATCCAAGAGCGCGGCGGGACCGTGCGGCCGGTGCGTCGGCGGTGGCTTGCCATCCCCACGGCCAGCGTGAAGCAGCCAAACGGCACGGCCCGCTACCAGACCCCGCGCGACTTTCCGCGGCCGCTGCGCTTCGTGCAGTTCCGCGCGGACCTCGCGGCCTTGATCGAGGTGCCCCGGCGCAAGGCCAAAAAGGCCCCCAGAGGGCGCCCGCAGCGCCCGGTGCGGGTGGAGAGGCGGGCGCGGCCCCGGAGGCGCCAGGAGGGCACGCTGGGGCCTGTGCGATGGTGGCTGGTGAAGCAGACCACCATCCGCGCCAAGTACTACCTGCGCGACGCCTTCGACGCTGAGGCCCGCCGCGTGCCCGCGTCCCTCGCCGACGTGCTAAGCTCGGCGCTGGAGGGCCTGCCGTGACCTCGCTCGCCGCCATCCGCGCCGCGGTCGCCACCCGTCTCGCGCTCATCGACGGCGCGGCGCCGTACACGACAGCCGTGGGCTCGCGCATCGTCTACGGGCTCGACGCAGCGCCGCACGCGCAGGCCCCGTGCCTGCGCTACCAGCTGGGCGCGTCCACTGGTGAGGCCGGTGGGCAGCTCGGCGGCTATGTGCGGTCGATCGAGGTGTCGATCGAGGCGTTCGTCGCTGGCGGCGCCTCTGGCGGGCTGGAGGACGTAGAGGATGCCGCCTCGGCCGTCGTCGAAGACCTCATCACGGCGCTCGGCGGGTCATCTGCCGCCCGGACGCTGGGCGGCATCGTGTGGGACCTCGCCAGCTTTTCGGCCGACCCGACGATGGCCCCCGCCGAGGCGTCTGACGGGATCGCGGTGGTGCGTTTCACGGCCACATACACCTGGGAAGAGAGGCCGTAATGGCGTGGTATGACGACGCATACCGCGGGCGCGTGGCCATCGTGGTCGATGACCGCAGCGGCGCAGGCTCGCGCGACGTGACCTGCGTGATCCCATCGACGCTGGCCGAGTTTTGGGACGCAATCCAGCCGGACGGCGACGACATCCGCGTGACCCTCGACGACGGCATCACGCTGGTCAGCTACAAGCTATCGGGTTTCACCTACGCCACACGGACCGCGTCTGTGCAGGTGGACAACGCGACCGCGCCTCAAGCCGCGGTCAACGTGCTTTGGCTGTACTTCGGCAACCCGGCAGCCACCAACGGGGCCAGCATCTTCACCGTCGCCAGCCCGCGCACTGGCCGCATCGTCGAGACGGTCCCAGCGCCGTCGATGCCTGTGCTGCAGGGCCTCGCGGCAGGCCAGCGGCCGCCGTCTGTGTGGATCGCAGCGACGGGCGAAAGCCGGCGCATCTACTGGGACCTCACGGGCATCCTCAGCCCGCTGCGGCAGCCCTCCGAGGGGCAGACGGTGGGCCAAGAGGTGCAGGCCGTGCTTGCCGACGCCCAGGACGCAGGCGCCGGGGCCGCCTACCTCTGGGTCGCGGGCTCCGAGCGTGTGACCGTGACACCAGACGGCCGCACGCTGGCGGGCTACATCGCCACCGGCGGCGCCGACGGCGGCCGCTACACTGACCGCCTGAAGGTCTGGACCTCTGACGGCGAGTTCCTGATCATGTCTGCTCAGCGCAACAACTACACCGTGCAGGAGCCCTAATGGCCCCCATTCCGCATCTCCGCGGCGCGAACACGCTGGTCAACGTGGCCATCGAGGCGACCTATGGTACGGCGCAGGCGCAGGCGACGGCCTCAACCCGCGTCGAGTCCATCGAGGTCACGACTGGGGCCGCGCGGCCGCAGCTGCGGGCCCTCGGCCGCGGCAGCAAGGGCTTCGCCGGGCCGAGCTACAAGGAGAGCACGTCTGCTTCGTGGACGATGCGCCTGCGCGCGCACTACACGGTCGACCACCTTGCGACGATGCTGCGCTGGATGCTTTGGGGCACTTGGACCACCACCGGCGCGGGCCCGTACACGCACACGCTCACGGCGGGCGCGAGCCGCATCGGCGCGACCGTCCGGTTCAACACCGGCACGGCCGTCGGCAGCGCAAACGACGAGGCCATCACGCTCGTAGGCGCCACGGTGTTCAGCGGCTCGCTCCGCATCACTGCCCCGGGCGTGATGGACATCGAGCTCAGCGGGGAGGCCCTGGCCTTTACCCGCAGCAACACCGCGCACACGCTGAACGCGGCCGCGACGGCCAACACGCCGATCCTGCATCACGAAGCGGGCACGCTTGCCTGGAACGCCACCACGCTGCGGCTCAACAGCCTCGCGCTGGAGGTCGACAACGCGCTGCAGGCCGTGCGCTGTCTCGGCGACCTCGGCCCCGGTGACTTCGCTGCATCGGGCAGTCGCACTGCCCGCATCACCTCGGACCTGTACGATGGTGGCGAGGGCTTCGCCTCGGCGCAGGTTACGGGCGACATCGACGACGCTGTGATTTCCTTCGGCGATGGCACGTCTTCGCTTGAGCTCACGCTGGCCGACGCGCAGGTTGCCGAGCCGGTCGCCGACCGCATCACCGGGCCCGGGGCCAAGGTCGTCAGCGTCGTGTGGGCGTCTACCGGCGACGAGCCGCTGAGCATCGAGCTTGTGAACGCCAACAGCAGCGCGGAGGCCGCGTGAGCGTCGCGGCCTTCCTCGCGGCGGCCGAGGCCGCGCAGACTCACGAGATTGCGCTGCAGAGCGTGCCCGGGTGCTCTGTGCGCGTCCGCGAGCTGTCGCCGATGGACGCCTTGCAGGTGGAGGGCCTGCTCGCGTCCATCGCGGCGCGTGCAGTCCCCGCTCTCGGCGGGGCTGGCGGCGCGCTCACGGCCGACGACGTGCGGCACCTGCAGCGGGCCGCGTGCATGGGCATCGTGGCGATGCGGACGCCCGAGACGCCGGAGGGCGTGTGGGAGCCGGTGCGCGTCGGCATGGAGCCAGCCGAGGGCGCCATCCCGGTGTCGGTCCTGATGGCCCATGACCTCGGCCGCGTCTATGCGGCGGCCATCGGGGCGGGGAGGCGGGCCGCCGATGCGGCTCGGGGCTTTCGCCACCGGGCCGATGGGGGACTGGTCGCCGGAGTTCCTGATGCTCTCGGCGATGGCGCGGCAGGCGAAGACCGCGCCGTCGGGCCTGCCTTGGCTGCGGGCTGAGGGCGTGGAGGGGGCGTGGCGGCTCTTCGCCCTTGACCACATGCACCGGGTGCTCTGCGAGGGCCAAGCGGCCGACTTCGTGCGGTCGGCCAAGGGCGGGGTTACCGTCACCATGCCAGCCCCGGGAACCTGATGGCCTCCGCAGTCGAGTACGTCTTCCGCGTGACCGGGCTACCGCAGGCCGAGGCAGGGCTGGAGGGTGTCGCTGGTGCAGCTCGCGGCGGCGCTGCAGCTCTGGACGCGCTCGGCGCGGCCGGGGCCCCGGCCGGGGCGGCCATCGCGGGGTCGATGACGGAGGCCCAGCGGGCCACGGCGCAGGCCGAGGCGGCGCTGGAGCGGCTGCTGTACGCGCAGGCGTCAGGCTCTCAGCGGGCCGTGATGGACCTGCAGAAGCAGGTGGGCAGCCTCGACGCGCTGGCAAAGGCCGGCGCCGATGCCGCGACCGTGGAGCGGGCCCGTGCCCTTGCGGCACAGCAGGGGGCGCAGCGCATCGCGCAGGCGCTGGACATCGAGCGGGGCAAGGTCGGGCAACTGGCGGTAGACCTCGACGGGGTCGACGGCGCGGCGCGGCGCTCTTCGCAGGGCCTTGCCTCGATCGCCATGCAGATGCCGGACGTGGTGGCTGGGCTGGCGTCGGGGCAGTCGGCGGTGACGGTTTTCCTGCAGCAAGGGCTGCAGGTCTTTCAGCAGAACCTGCACAGCCTACTGCCCGCGCTTGTGGCGATGGGCCCCGCGCTGGCCGCCGTCGGCACGGCTGCCGCGGCTCTCGGCGGGGTCTACCTGTACCTCGCCGATGCCGTCGAAGAGGCCGACGAGGCTATGGCTGCGTCGGCAGCTCGGGCCACTGCGATGCAGCAGGCCCAGGGCGGGCTGGCCAACGTCCTGCAGGGCCTCACTGACGACATTGACCTGCTCACTGGGGCCGTCAGCCGCGAAGAGCTCGCGCAGCGGAAGCGCGATGCAGACATCAGGGCGCAGTTCGCCGGCGTGAAGCAACTCACGGCCGCCGAGCGGGACCGGCTCGCGCTCGCCCTGTCCAGCGCCGACCTTGAGCTCCGGCGGGCAGAGCTTGCCGGTCGCGCCACCGATGCTCAGCGGGAGAGCGTTGACGCGCTGCGGTTTTCGGTGGCGGCCTACGACAACACGCTGCAGGGGCTGGCTGACCGCGAGGCTGAGGCGCTGGCGAGGTCTGAGCTGCTGACCTTCGGCCGCGACAACGACCCGGGCCGGGCCGGCTCTGGCCGCACGGTCCGGGCAACCGCGGCATCCGAGGCGCCGCCGCCCCCTGTCGTCGTCGATGTGGATGCGCTGTCGCGGGAGATGCAGAGTTTCGCGGTCTTCACCGGCGGCGACCTCGGCCCCCTGTCGGATGCCCTCGCAGAGTCGGCCGAG
>Ga0194115_10007515_pt1 | contig 10794 bp, 14 predicted proteins | sample TA2MahsurfametaG_3_FD_148656 | JGI IMG/M metagenome (GOLD analysis project Ga0194115, IMG submission 148656) | Freshwater microbial communities from Lake Tanganyika, Tanzania - TA2015002 Mahale S4 surface | ecosystem: Environmental > Aquatic > Freshwater > Lake | place: Tanzania: Lake... | reverse complement strand
ACTAGTTGCAGTATTTAATTTTCTTCTAATTCTATAATTTGTTGTATCTAATTCTGGTTGTATAAATGAATCATCAACTTTGAATCCACCAGAATTTGGATCTCCAAGATTGTTTAAAGTAACTTCTTTTGTGGTTTGATTAATGTTTGCAACAATAGCACCGGAATATGCAACTGTTTCTGTGGATCCTTGTAGTATATCAACAGTATCTCCAACTTTAAGACTCGATTTATCAATTTTAGATTCTAATGTGAAAACCGAGGTATTGATTCTCTTTACTTCAAAAGAAGAACTGGTATTATAAATTAATGTATTTGCAAATAATTCTTTGTATGTTTTGTTTTGGGTGGGATTTAAAATTATTTCGCCAACATGTTTGACATAAATTTTTTCACCCTCATCAGTCAAGTAGATATCAGTAATTGGTTTAAACCCAGATAAAACACCACCAACTCTAAATTCTACTTTTTTGGTTAAATCTCCATTTTCATATCCATAAAAGAAATCATCATTACGAATATCATCTCTAGAATTGATAGTAGTTGTAATTCCAGTGCAACCCAAAAATTGATTTACAGTTTTATCCGTATAAGAAATTGTATTATTTCCGGAAATTAATGTTCCAGTAACACCAAATCCAACGGTAGAATCTACTGTAATGACTGAAGAACCAATGGATACTGTTCTAACTACTCTTGTTTTTGGTTGAACAGTAAAAATTCCATCTATAAATTCTTTATCATCATATCCAAGAAATAGTCCAAGTTTATAATAACTTCTTGTACCTGCTCTTGTAAAAATTTCTACTTCGGATACTGATGCCTTTGTATTTTCATCTGTAGACTTTTTAATTGTTTGTCCAACTAAATTATTTGGTTCTCCAGAAATTTGTTCAACAACTACAATCTCTCTTCTTAAAAACTTTGCAGTTGAAGGTTTCGTTAAGTAATTTTCTAGATCTATTATTTTTGGATCAATTCCATAAAGAACATTGAACAGAATTCTAAATGATTCTTCAGTGCCTTTTGCTTGATAAAAACTTCTTGCCTCTTTAATAAAATTATTTACATTTAAATCTGCTACAAAATCTACATCTTCTAAACCTGGAGTAAGTAAATATTTTACTTTCTTATAAAATTCTTTTAAAAATAAAGAACTTAGATTTTTAACTGATACTCCTACAGTGTGAGAAGTAGCATCTGTAGAACTAAAGACTAATTCTTCAGGATCTAAAGTGCTTTTATATTTTGTGATACCACTGAATCCGCGTACACAACCAGTAAAAGTATTAGTTGTAATTCCTGTATATGTAAAAATTTCATCATTAATTTGAAATAGTCCATACTCATTTGGAAACCCTTTAGTAGTTGTTACTTTAACAACTGTTCCAGTGGAAGTGATAGACTCACTAAGTGTAGTTTCACCAACAACAACTTCTGGAGTGAAGTTATCTAATCTGAGATATTGATCAAGATTTTCTACAATATCAGAGGGTCCACCCTGATATTCTTGAGAAATATAATATTGTTTTAAAAAATCTACAGATTTTGGATTTTCTGAGAGTATGAATTCTGGTAGTTGATTTTCAATAATCTGTTGAACTTTTACTCTCTGCTCAAAACCAGTTGTTATCATCTTATACCCTCTTTAATTCTCCGTTTAAGTAACTGGAAGTTGTTTTATACCCAACTCCGGATATTTGTTCTCCAGAAGATATTGTATCCTTCACCATATTTATCTTACTCTTGCTAACATCAAAATACAAATAAAGATCTTTTAGACCAATCACATCATTAGATTCTGGATATGCTTGCACTTCAATTATATTTCCACTAATATTAGTTGATTTAATATTAACTGGATTAATTATTATTTCTCCAGTATTATAATTAACTGTTCCCGCAGATTTAATTACGACTACATATTTTTCTTTACCATCAGGTGTTTCTTTTACAATCGAAATAATACCTTTTCCTGTTCCGTCTAAGTTGCCTTTAGAATCTTTATTGGGAGTATCTGTAAAATAAACGGTTGCTGTCTCACCTGCAATAGTAAAACCAGTACTCTTTATATTAAATCCAATTGGTTTTATATTAAATTGATTTCCAAAACATAATTCATATGTCGTAACCTGATCAATCAATGCTTTAAGATTTCTTCTTATAATCACTCTCGTGATATTCGAAGTAATTGCATTATCAACACTGTCTATGATTTGATTTATTTTACTATACTTGAATCTACCTCCAAATTTATTAACATTTGAAGAAGAATAAGTCGTTAAAGCATTAATGATATTCGTCTTTAATTGATTAACACTAGAGGTCTGAGAATTATTATAGTAAATTCCAGTATCAATTTCAACATAAAGTATTTTCAAGTCTACAATTTGCTGATTAATTCCCGCTAAAGCATATTGCTTTAGTTTGGATAAAATTTGCTCTTTGTCAAAATCAGAAACATATTCACCATTTTTTGGTTTAATACTGATAATAACATTACCAAATTGTGGTGGGTCTAATTCTTCACCACCAACAACAGATACAGACTCAGTGCCGGGATAAATTGATTGAACAATTGTCTCATAGTCACGAGTTGTGACTGCACGATATTGTGAAGAATAGAGGCGTGGAGCAAAGTATTTGATTGAATCGGTTGATTCGATATCAGATCCATTTCTTGCTGAAGAAACAGTTGTGATTGTAACTAAATTTGCAGGAGTTACAATATTATTCAGAGAATCTCTAACTCTTCCCGAATAAGAAAAATTAGTTGCTCCATTTCCATTTTTACCATTAGTTACAATATAAGTAACTGTAATAAGACTTCCATTTTCTAATTTCTTACCAAAGTATCCATCACCAAATAAGAGTTCATATTTTTCATCTTGAATTTCTTGTAACAGATATATTTCCGAACTCTCATTTATATTTAAAATATTATCTACCTGCGTGTATTCTCTACCTGTAGCATTGGGATTATTAACATCTTCTGCTATAGTAACTTTAACAACAATTGTTGATGTATCAATTGAAGGATTATCGAGAATAAACTTTTGATTTACAGATCCATCAACAGTAAAAGTCTTCTTAAGAAAAGTACCTTCATAAACTTCAATATTTTCAAATGAAGCAATTTTAGTATTTTGATTAACTGTGGTTGTAATACTTTCTGGAACTGAGAAAATATAGCTTGTAGTCAGGTCTCCAGTTCCAACACAGACAAGTCCTGCATCGAGTGTAAGAGACGGTGTAGTCGATGCATTAGGAACTTGCACACTGAAGTTTACAACCGCCTTGGAGGCGGTTTTAGAGCGAGGCACATAACCAATGTTCCTTGCCAAAGAAACAACATTTTCTCTCAGAGTTGCCGAATCTAAAAAAGACTCATTTGCAACCATATTTGTGTTAAATGCCGTAATGTATGTGTTATATGCTAACACATCAATTAAGACAGAAAAGTTAGACCCCTCAAAGTCAAAGTCCGTGAAATTAGAATTTGCACGAATGTAATCTTTTATAGAAGTTTTGATCTGATCAAAATCTAGATTTGTAAACTTAGTAAAAGGCATATTACTTTACTGCCTCTAATAAAAATGTAAACTCTTGTGTTGGAAAATCTTGACCGATAATATCAAAAACCACAGTGACATTAAATGCATTTAAATCTGGTTGAGGATCAACTTCTACTTTTAAATTTGTAACTCTTGGTTCAAAATTTCCGATAGATGTTTTAATTTGGTCTTCAATGACTGATGCAGTACCAAAATCTATAAATTCAAATAAACTTGATCGTATATTTGTTCCAATTAAAGAGTTAAAAAACCTTTCTGTTGGGATTGTCTCAACCAAATTTCTGACACTTCTACGAATCGCAGATTCATTACGAAGAATAGGTAAATCTTTTGTCACAGGATGAGGTTCAAAAGACAAACTAATGTCTTTAAATGCTCTAGAAATCCTTGTGATTGCCATTGGTCAGTTGTTTTCTTAACTTATTTATATTTACTTCCAGGGAATTCCGTAATGGGCTTCAGTCCCATACTCCCAATCATTATAATCTTCATCATTACGAATTTTTTCGTGTAATTCTTCTTGCTTTTTGAGATTATGTTTAGGTGCAAGATCGTGCATGACCTCTTGAATGACCCTTTTTGAAGGTGTATTTCCATAATCTGTGACTAATTTAGCAGTACCCCACATTTCTCTCATGTAATTGGGGTCTCTATCGACTGGTAAATTCGACATTGTAGCTCCTGTTTTAATGAATAAAACAGAACTTTTATAAAGGAGGTTGCTATCTCCCTATTTCTATTTAACGTTCGACTTCACGAATTGAATATGAGTCTGAATTGAGGTATTTTAAGATTTCCAAGGCAATCAAACGTGGATCTCCATCACCACAGGTATACACATCCACTGCCAAACACCCATTTTCAGGCCAGGTATGGCAAGAAACATGACTTTCTGCGAGTGCAATCACGATTGTACATCCTTGTGGGAGAAAACAATGCGAAAATGTGTTCAGTATCGTCATTTTCGCACGATCTATGCCTTTAATCATGGCATTTTGAAGCGATTCAACGTCATTAATCAGATCAAAATTCACATCATACACCTCTAGGAGCAGGTGTTTGCCCATTGAATGCTGTTTCAACTCAATTTTTGGTAAAAATTTATTTATTTTCCTTTTCTTCTGGTGTTTGCCAGAAATATTCATCACAATCACCCAGTCTACCCCATCTGACACCATTTTCAACTTGATAGACAGTAGTTGAAACTTTAAAATCAGGAATCTTTGGTTCTTGAGGAGTTAAAGATAGGTCATACATCTTCATTCTGTTCGTGGGATAAAGAGCAAATTGCCCATTCTCTAACAAAATACAGTTATGAGACTTGTGTTCATCAGTTAATTCACTGACATTTGTATCAACGATGTTCGGATCTTGGTGATAGTTGTCTAGTGTGAACAAATATTGTCCTTTGATGACTCCATAATTACGAGAAAAGACTTCAAAATCCATTGGACTAATGAATTGTTTACGAATACAGACCACACTATAATCCATACAGTTCCAAAATTGAAGATTTGGTAAATCTAAATCTGGATCTGGTGTTACTGGTTTATTGACAAATGCAGTAATTGGTAATTTGTCATAGAGAGCACCATATTCTGGTAAATAAGTCTCAAAATAAAAAGCGCGTCCAGGTATGCTCTTTGCAGCAACCCAGACACCCTCTACAAATTCACCATGCCCATCTTTAAGATCTCTAAGATATTCTTTACGAACCCAGACTTTTCTGGTCGGTAAATTTACGACTAATTGACTCATCCTTTTCCTTGTCCACGATACTTCTTTCGAGCTCCATTGCGAGAAGAGGCGGAATACTTCGTTCCCATTCCATCGCCTTGGCGAGATTTCTTAGGAGGTCCTGGAATATAAGAACTATTCTTATTCAGTCCACCTTTTGCTTTTGCAGCCATTTGTTATCCTCCAATAAAATTTCAGTTTCAAGATCTTCAGGTCGTGGAGAACCTGTCTGATAATACTCTATGGACAGATCCTCCATCACATTGAAATATTCTTCTTCTGTAAGAGAAGTATAAATTCTTCTCCCTTGACAAAGAATATTATACCGTTGGTTAGACATCAAATCACCCTTGTTTTTTCGTGTCCAACGCGAATGCGAGGATCACACCAAATTTCAAATCCTGCTTCCTTTGCATCTAAACAGAATGATACATCTTCTCCACACATATCCTGAACTTCACCAGATTCAAAAACTTGCATCTTTGGTGCAAACCAAGGATATTTCATTTCAGGATGTTCGAAAACGCCATGCTTGATCATAATCCAACCAAATCCAGCATAATCAACTGTAAATGGTTTTCTACGCTTTGAAATACTTTCAAGTGTTTCATGATTCATAACTCCACCATTGTTACGGAAATCATCTTCTTCCATCCAATGTGCAACAGAAGTTGTTATACCATCTTCTGTACAATACCAACCTGAAGCAATATCCTTATCCAGTAGAATCAATTGATAAAACTTTTCTGTAGCAAACATAATATCACTATCAATCCATAGTTGATAATCATATTTTAGTTTTCCATCCCAAGGAATTTGATCAGGTCCTCTCAATACATTTGCACCTAGACACTTGCATCGTGCAAAATTTACCATTGAGGAATAGTCTTGAGAAATTTGAATCGATGCTCCTGCCTGAACAATATCAAAACAAAGTTGAACAAAGTTCTTTAAGTATGCATATGATACTCCTCTACCAGGTAAACAGAATACAATAGACTTACCCCGAATCATTTCGCGTGCTTTATCGTAATCCCATTCCTCTTCTTTGTGTTGAGCAATTGGCGTTTTTGCTTTTACAGTAAATCCTTTAGCCATAAGATAGTGTAATTACTTCAGTATCATAACGTATTATGTATATTTTGTCAATCTTTCTCAGTAATGACAATACAATCTCCTTCAACATCTAATTTAACTTCTGTACCTTCATACCATTCAAATTCATTCATAATCCATTCTGGTAGTTTAACATAATAGTCTCCACTAACTGGATCGACTTCTACAGTGGTAAAATTTTTGTCAGAATTTTTTTGCATCTCTATAATTTTATTCTTTTATTTTTTCTTTTATATAGTTTTTTTATGTGAAAAAATTTTTGTATCCCCTGTGTAATTTCTTTTGCGTTTATGAAAGAGGTCGCAAAAGCAAGACTTTATAGCTTACAGGGACCCATTGATTTTATAAACGGGGCGCCCCATCACCCCTTATAACCCCCTTAGCGCGGCGCGCCCCGCACGGCGGCGGCGGCGGGGCACTGCCGCTGTCACGAACGCCCCCACGCACATCACCCCAGACGCTCCTGCGACCGCTCACGGGCAGCGGCGATGCGGTCGTTGCGATACTGTGCCATGGCGCGGGCAGCGTTGGCATCCTTATCGCCAACCCACTGACGCCCCAGACCAGTGACGCGGGTGATGGTCACACCCTTACCAGTGCCGACAGCATGAGAGGCACCACCAGCGGGCAGATCAACATCACGAACGGAACCCAGGGCAGCGCCCCGACCGTGCTGAGAGTTACGAGTTAGGGTCTCACCCTTACGGGGACCACGGCGGGGGAGGCGGGTGACGGTGTACTGCATCGGGTGAGTTGCGGTTGATCGAATTCTACAGGGTCGGGGGCAGGGGGTCAACCCTCCATCCCCATCGCATCCCGCAGGGCATTGTAGGCGGTCAACCAGTGGGCGGCATCGTCGTGGTTGCCCTTGGTGCTCTCATCGGCGGCGATGCAGAGCAGGGCGGTGCGGACGGTTCCCCAGGTCCCTTCGGGCAGGGTGACGGTGGTGAGGGTCTGAGCGTTCCAGGTCATGGCGTGGGGTGGTGAACTGAGAGTATTGTAGCAGGTCGGGGGGGGGTCAGCGCCCCTCAGTGTACTCCCCGATGATCACCCCATTGCAGCGGACCTGGGCGTACCCGTACTCTTCAGAGAGGTCCAGGCACAGGTCCCAGGCACGGTCGGCATCGGTGGTCATGTTCTCCCAGGGAGCGGAGGGGCAGATCACGTCGTAGCGGGTCATTGGTCGTTTGCTTGGTATGGAAGAATTCTACAGGGTCAGGGGGTCAGTCGCGGTCGCTGATGTGCCAGACCGTCGATTGGACCATGGGTGCCTTGCCTGAGCGGATCGCTTGGCGCTGCGCTTCCTCACGGTTCAGACGCTCCAGATAGGATGCCATCGCCGCCTGGCAGATGGGGTCGTTGGCGGCGGTGTCGTTGGTGATGAACATGGGGTCGGTTGCTTTGAGAGTATTGTAGCAGATCGGGGGTCAGTTGAACCAGGCAGCCAGGTTCGCCAGTTCGCAGGCGATGTCCTCCAGGTTCGCTTCGCTCAGGTCTGCCAGGCAGGATTCCATGTCCTCATCGGGCACGTAGAACAGGTCGCCGTTGATCTCCTGTGCCATCTCATCAGCAAGGGACAGGCAGCGGGAGCGGAGGTCGGTCATCGGTTCGGTTCGTTTGCTTCGGTTCCCTCAGTATAGAGGCAAAAGGGAAGGGGTGTCCCCCTCCGTTGTGCCACTATCAGAATTGGATGGGGTCGGCGGTCGGTTCAGGGGCAGCAGACTCATCGGCGGCGATGCTCTCCAGAATCTGCAGGATTTGCTCTCCGTTGCGACCTTGGCGGAGCAGGGAGAGGGCAAGGTTCAGGGTCATGGTAGGATGTGGGGTTGAAGGGGTGGAAGGGTTCAGGCGGCGATGGGTTCAGGCATCAGGCGGAGCACGTCATCCTCCCAGCGGTAGAAGGTCAGGATCTCATCGTAAGCGATGGGGGTCGGTTCCTGTGCCTTCAGGATGGCAGCGCGGCACTGTGCGGCAATCTCATCGATGGAGATGGCGCGGTCGGTGGCGGGGTTGTAGCGCATGGGGTTGTCTGTGGTTGACTTGTTCAGTATAAGGGTGGAGGGGGTCGGTTCTGACCCCCTGTGTGCCAGATCAGAGATCGTCCATCATGGCGTTGATCTCCAGTCCGTCGATGGCAGGGTCATCCCAGCGGGCACCGTCGGGGGTCTCCTTGCTGCCACAATCCCAGAGCATCGCCACCAGTTCCTGATAGTTGGCAGCGTGTCGGGCGGCATCATAGAGTCCCTCATCGTTCTGAATCCAGAGGGCAACGTTCCAGGTTTCCCAGTTTGCCCATCCGTTGTAGGTTGCGGTGCTCATCGGTTCGGTTCGTTTGGTATGTGATCAGTATAAGGGGTCAGATGGTCAGGGTGGAGGGTGATGGTGCCACTCTCTGAGGTGTCACACTATGGGCAATCCAGGCACCTGCCACAATGCTGATCATGGCGAAGCAGCCGATGATGATGGTGTTCTGCAGGGAACGGTCGTAGATCATGGGTCGTTTGTGGTTGTGATTAGTCTACAGGGTCAGCGGGCGATCAGGTCGCCTGCAGTGTACAGTGCCTGTGCTGTCACAGTGCGGACGGGACGGATCGGTTCCCATAGTAGCCAGAGCAGCAGAGCACCAACGGTCAGGCGGAGCATGGTAGCACGGTGGAAGTCAGCGGAACGGGAGCGGGTGAGGGTTCGCATCAGGGGGCAAGGTGAGCAGGGGAACCACAGGAGCGGTAGAAGTCTACCATGCGCTCCGCTTCCTCCAGAGTGCGGAACCACTGTGAGCGCCACTCACAGGCATTGTAGGGGGTCTGGTAGCGGACTTCGTAGCGGATCATGAGTCTGCAGATAAAAGGGGGTGGCGGGTCCGTGACCTCCCGCCTACGGGGTAAGGGGTCTGTGGGGTTGCCCCCGCCGTTCCTCCCCTTGTGAACACAGTATGGCACGGCAGAGGGGGCAGATCAACGGGGTGTGGTCCAGTTCAGGAAGTGGCACACAGGGGGTTGTAGGGGGTGCCTGAGGCTCTATGATAGGGTCACAAGCGAAGGAGGGGCGGGGTAGCCCTGATGACGACAACCATCGCCACTCCCCCAGCCATAAAATAAAAAAAGATAAAGTATAAAAAAAGGGGGCGGAAGTTGCCCCCTATTGTTTATGAGAACATGAAACTTCCGTTGAACTCATACTCATTGAACACAGGGGAAGATCCTGCCTGTCCGATGAACTTATGGACGAACCATTTGAAGTTCCGTTGGAATACACATTCGCCGTTGATTGCGTGAGTCTTGAGAATAGCGTTCAGACGGGATTTGGTAGTGGCAGTTTGATGCCCACCGTCAAAGATTTCCACCCAGTCATTACCCACGCTGGCAATGTGGTTGTCGTAAAGATAAACAAAGGAAACATCACCGATGTTGATGACTTCAGTGTTGTCACACTTCCAGTCACGGGAATCACAGATGGCGGCGTTCATCTGCTGTTCGATCTTACGCATTGGGGTGTCGTGTGAACTGAGATCAGTATAAGGGGTCAGGGGGGGTCTGTGCCCCCTTAGTGTGCCAGTGCCTCAGGCGACCACCAGCACGGGGGCAAAGGGTTTGTGGAGGATTCTATAATCCTCCACCGATTGATCTAGGATATCATCGATCAACAGATTAATTGATTTCCAGGTGACAATTGGTTGGGGGATTTCTTTATAAATTTTCTTCCAAGTTCCGTTAACTTTAACCAACGTCAGTTTGAGAGGAATTTGGTTGATCATGGTTTGAAGGTAGTGGGCGGAGGTGTTCTCCCCTCCGTTACAACTAATATAGGGCACCAGGGAGCCGAATCAACCCCTAGTGTGCCACCTTCTCAACTGGCACACTGAAAGCGTTGGTTGTTGAAGTTAGCATTAGAAAAGACCTCACGATTGACCAGTTTGAACATACCGAACTCGTTGGAGAGTACGTAACCTTCGGCATCAACTCTGTCGCCGTTCAGGTATGCTGCGGGACCCTTGTTGCGGCACAGGAAGAGACAATCTTCTTTGATCGACTTCACCAATGCCCACAAACGCAGGAGGTTAGCATCACAATCAAAGTTCTCAGGGTTGACTTCATCACCAGCACGAATGCAGGCATTGATTTGTTGTTTGATCTTTGCCGCTTCCTTGACACTCACGAACTCACATGCAGTTGACATCTGGCGGGCAAAGTTGCAGACTTCCTCTACATCAGCGAACGACGTTTGACCGTGCAGAATGTAGGCATCAGGTTTCACGAACAACACAGAATCGGTAGATTCCAGGTTCACAGTGAGAGGAATTGCCCAACTATCACGAAGATCGTTGTTTGCTTCATAACGAGTGTGAGGTGCAATGATCACCTGTTGAT
>Ga0194115_10007513_pt1 | contig 10798 bp, 16 predicted proteins | sample TA2MahsurfametaG_3_FD_148656 | JGI IMG/M metagenome (GOLD analysis project Ga0194115, IMG submission 148656) | Freshwater microbial communities from Lake Tanganyika, Tanzania - TA2015002 Mahale S4 surface | ecosystem: Environmental > Aquatic > Freshwater > Lake | place: Tanzania: Lake... | reverse complement strand
CAATGGATTGTTACACAAACAATGAAATATTTTGACAAATATAATACTTCACCTACTTTAGAAGCACTTCAAATTGAAGTTAAAAAAATTGAAAATGATGTTTTAAAAACAGCTGTTGTTGAACAATTAAAAGAAGCATTCAAATCAGCATCAAATGATTTAAAATATGTTGAAGAGGAATTTAGTACTTTTTGTAAAAACCAACAATTAAAACAAGCATTAGTATCATCAGTTGAATTATTAAACTCAGGAATGTATGATGATATTAGAAGATTAATTGATAGTGCTTTAAAAGCTGGTCAAGAAAAAAATATTGGTCATGAGTATAATAAAGATGTAGAATCAAGATACAGAAATGAAATTCGTAATAATGTACCTACACCTTGGCCAGTATTTAATGAATTATTGATGGGTGGTTTAGGTAATGGTGATTTTGGTTTAATGTTTGGTAATCCTGGTGGTGGTAAATCTTGGTCATTAGTTGCTTTAGGTGGAGAAGCTGTTAAATTAGGTTACAATGTTGTTCATTATACTTTAGAGTTGTCTGAAGGTTATGTTGGAAAACGTTATGATGCTTATTTTACAGGAATACCTGTTAATATAATTGATAATCATAGAAAAGAAGTTGAGGAAGCTATTGAGAAATTAGAAGCTAAATTAATTATTAAAGAATTTCCAACAGGTAAAGCTACAATTCAAACAATTGAATCACATGTTCAAAAATTAAAAGATATGGATATAGCTCCTGATTTAATTATTATTGATTATGTAGATTTATTAAGGTCAAAACGTAATTCAAGAGAACGAAAAGATGAAATTGATGATGTTTATATTGCTACTAAAGGATTAGCTAAAGAATTAAATGTTCCAATTTGGTCTGTTTCTCAGGTTAATAGATCTGGTGCTAATGATGATATCATTGAAGGTGATAAAGCAGCTGGATCATATGATAAAATTATGATTACTGATTTTGCTGTTTCATTATCTCGTAAACGTCAAGATAAAGTTAATGGTACAGGTAGATTTCATATTATGAAAAACAGATATGGTATGGATGGTTTAACATTTTACGCTAAAATTAATACATCTACAGGTCATATAAATATTGATGATTCTGTTATGAGTGATGCTGAAATTAAAATATCTGGTAAACAAGCTGATGTAGATTTTGATGAGCTAGATAGAAAAATACTTAGTCAGAAGTTTTTTGAACTTAATAATCACACTCAACCTGTCTAATATTTATATCAGACTCTATGGCAAAAGTTGTATTAGTAGCATGTGTAGCAACAAAAGCAGACAAACCTTCACCAGCTGAAGAACTATATGTATCTGACTTGTTCAAGAAAAATTTAATGTATGCTAAAAAATTAACAAATGATGATAACATTTATATTTTGTCTGCAAAACATCATTTATTACCATTGAGGAAAAAAATAGCTCCTTATGATAAAACATTAAAAGATTTTGATGCTGATGCTAAAAAAGATTGGTCTGAAAAAGTTTTAAAACAACTTCAATCTAAAGGATATAATTTAGATAAAGATCAATTTGTTTTTTTAGCTGGTAATGAATATAGAAAATATTTAGAACCTGAAATGAACAAAGTATTAGTACCTTTTAAAGGACTAAGAATTGGACAACAAAAATCAGCTTTACTTAAAAAACTTAAAGAATCATTTAATAAATTATCTAAATTTATTTTAAACGAAATTAAAAATTTAAAAAATGTTATTAAATAAAAAAACAATAAATGAATATATTGAGAGTTATCTAGAGGATTACTACTCATATGGTGATTATAATGAAGTTGAAGCTGTTAAACTTCAAGAAGTTTTTGAAACTTATAAAACAGTTATAAATGAATCACCAAAAGACAAAATATCAATAAAGTTATTAAAAGAAACTATAAATAAATTTTGTTTAGGTGTCAATAGAAAACTAGCTAAAGATTTTGTACTTTATGTTGAATCAGATCTATTAGACAAAAAACTACCTTAAATTATTATTAAAAAAATAAAAATTAAATGTGTTAAAACATTGATGAATTATTTACCTAAAATTAGATTATGAACACTACACAAGATATATTAAGTAAAATCACGGTTCACATGAAGTATGCCCGTCATAGAAGTGAACTTTCACGTCGTGAGACATGGAAAGAACTTGTTGACCGTAATAAGGAAATGCATTTAGAAAAATTTCCTCATTTAAAAAATGAAATTGAGGAAGTTTATCAAATGGTATATGATAAAAAAGTATTACCATCTATGAGATCACTCCAATTTGCAGGCAAACCAGCTTCAATTAATAACGCTCGTATTTTTAACTGTTCATTTCTCCCAGTTGATGATTTTAGGTCATTCTCTGAAGCGATGTTTTTGTTATTAAGCGGTTGTGGAGTTGGTTACTCTGTTCAGTCTCACCATGTTGATAAATTACCTGAAATTAAAATTCCAACTCGTGAAAAACGTTATTTGATTAATGATAGTATTGAAGGTTGGGCTGATGCTGTTCATATGTTGATGAAAGCATATTTAAAAGGTGGTGCTCGCCCACGTTTTGATTTTAGAGATATCAGACCTAAAGGTGCTCATTTGATTACTGCTGGAGGAAAAGCACCAGGACCAGAACCATTAAAAGAAGTATTATTTCAAGTACAAAAGATTCTGGACCGTAAAGAAAATGGTTCAAAATTAACACCATTAGAATGTCATGATATCTTATGTCATTTAGCTGATGCTGTATTGTCAGGTGGTATTCGTAGAGCAGCATTAATTTCATTGTTTGATTTTGATGATGAAGATATGTTGACATGTAAATTTGGAAATTGGTGGGAAGAAAATCCACAACGTGGTAGAGCTAACAATTCAGCTGTAATTATTCGTCATAAAATCACAGAAGATGAATTTATGAATTTATGGGAAAAAGTAGAAGCTAGTAATGCTGGTGAACCTGGATTTTTATTCTCTAATGATAAAGATTTTGGTACTAACCCATGTGCTGAAATTGCTTTAAGACCTTACCAATTCTGTAATTTATGTGAAATTAACGCTACTGATGTTGAATCACAAGAAGATTTTAACGCTAGAACTAAAGCAGCTGCGTTCATTGGTACATTACAAGCTTCTTATACTGATTTCCATTATTTAAGAGACATTTGGAAAAAAACCACTGAGCGTGATGCTTTATTAGGTGTTGGTATTACAGGTATTGCTTCTGGAAAATTAGATAAATTAAATTTAAAAACAGCAGCTAAAATAGCTAAAGAAGAAAATACTAGAGTAGCAGCTTTAGTTGGTATTAACAAAGCAGCTCGTGTTACAACAGTTAAACCATCTGGTACAAGTTCATTAGTATTAGGTTGTTCAAGTGGTATTCACGCTTGGCATGATGATTATTATATTCGTCGTATTAGAGTAGGTAAAAATGAAGCAATTTATACTTATTTATCATTATACCACCCAGAACTACTTGAAGATGATCTATTCAAACCAAATCAACAATCTGTAATTTCAGTTCCTCAATCAGCTCCAGAAGGTGCTAAAACTAGATCTGAATCTACTTTTGATTTGTTAGAACGTGTTAAACGTTTTAATTTAGAATGGATAAGACCAGGACATAGAAAAGGTGAAAATTATAATAATGTATCTTGTACAATCAATATTAAAGCTGGTGAATGGAAAGAAGTAGGAAAATGGATGTGGGATAATAGAGACTCATATTCAGCTATGTCTTGTTTACCGGAAGACTTAGGAAGTTATAAGCAAGCTCCTTTTGAAACAATTAATAAAGAACAATATGATGAAATGGTTAATTATTTACATAATATTGATTTAGTTAATGTTGTTGAAATAGGTGACAGTACAAATTTAGTAGACCAAGCTGCCTGTACAGGTGGTGCTTGCGAAGTTATTTAAGTCCCTTACATCCCATGCATATTGAGGAAGGTCAAAGAAATTTGGCCTTTCTCATATTTTTTATTATATTATAAGAAATAGGTTATGCATTCAAGAGACGTTATAAATAAACATCTTAAAAAATTAAAAAAACTTGATTACAATCAATTTCGTTGGTGGAGAAATTATCAAGTACAAAAACCACTATCAAAATCATCTCATATTGAAAAAAGAATAAATAATGGTGATTTTGAACCATCACCTTACTTTTGGATGGCTCAATTAGCTTTATGGGAAAAACATGATAGTGATAATTCAAATTTAGAACCATTTGAAAGAGCTAAACGTGGAGGTTTATTATTAAGTAAATTTGAACGTTTGATGCATGACTTTGAAGTTGATGATAAAGATAGATTAGATAATTTTATAAATGCTATTTATGATCATTTTGAAGTTGATAAAGAAAAAGTAGAAGAAGAAATTTTATTGTTTGGAAAAACTATAAAAGATTACTATAATTACGCTAGTAAAAAATATAATGTAAGGAGAGTAGCTCCTAAAAAACGTGGAAAACCTAAAAAACAATAATATGAAAGTAGCTCATGAAGTACCATTTGTAATGTTAGAAGATAGTTTAGAATTTAATGACTATCAATACATTTTACCTCACCTATTAGAAAATGAAAAATATTTGAATTTTATGCTTGATTATAGAAAGCAAAATAATTCATTTATCATCATGGATAATGGTTTATTTGAAAATGTAAAATATACAAAAAAAGAACTTATAGAATACATTAATATAATTAATCCTGATGTGTTTATCACTCCTGATGCTTGGAATGACTCTGATTTAACATGGGATAATTACTTAGAATGGAAAAATAAAGTTGATAATGAAAAAATTATGGTTGTTCTTCAAGCTAAAGATATGTTTGATGTTGAAGATTTATATAATAAATTAATAGATGATGGAGTTAAATATATTGGACTTAATCATTTAGCTCAATTTTATGATGATTTTTCAGCACATCCACATTTTGAATCAAGAAAAACATTAGGTAGAATTGAATATATATCTTATATGCAGGCTACAAATCGTTTATGTAAAAATGTTCATTATCATTTGTTAGGTTGTAATTTAGCTACAGAACTTAAATTTTATCCTAGTGTATATTTCCCAGAAATTAAAACATGTGATACATCAAATCCAATTACATTAGCATTTGATGGACAAAAATATCAAGATGGTATCATGTATAAACCAAAAACTAAAATAGATGATATTATCAACAACTATGATGAAGAAAAAATTAAATTAGCTAAAGAAAACATTGAATATTTTAGAGAAAATTTTATACAATAATGCAAGTATTTTTACCATACCCAGACTTTAAAAAGTCACTTGAATCTTTAGACAATAAACGTCTAGGAAAACAACGAGTTGAAACTTACCAATTAATAGCGGGTTTAGAAGGTAGACCAACTTTAACGGGTAAACCGTATTCAATTAAAAGAATTAACCATCCTATATCTAAGATGTTTAGGGACAATATACCAGCGTTAAAGCATTACTTAAACGTATCTATTGATGTTTGGGTGGCTAGAGGTAAAAATAATACTATGAAAAAAGAAATTATTACTGAAGAAATAGTAATGCCCACTTGGTTTGGTGATGATGATTTTCACAAATCTCATAGAGCTAATTTATTGAGAAAAGATGCTGTTTATTATGGTGCTCATGGTTGGTCTGATGATCTAACATTACCTTACAGATGGTATGACATGGATAAAGAACAATGGTATGATCAAACAGCTGGAACTAATATTAGAACTTATTTGGAAAAATGATAAAAGATAATTATATTAATAAAATGAATAAACAAGCAGTATTGTCACTAAGTGGAGGTATGGACAGCTCCACATTGTTGCTTCATCTACTTGCCAATGGCTATGAAGTGACAGCACTGTCTTTTGACTATGGTCAAAAACATCGAGTTGAGCTTGAGTGTGCTCAAAATTTAGTTAACTATGTTAATTCTCATTCACGTCATGAAGATGAGTATTATTATCCAAAAGTTAAATATCAAGTAATTAAACTTGATGGTTTATCTAAATTACTCAATTCAGCACTTGTATCTGGAGGAAAAGATGTTCCTGAAGGTCATTATGCTGAAGCTAATATGAAAGCAACTGTTGTACCTAATCGTAACAAAATCTTTAGTTCAATTATTCAGGCTGTAGCACTTTCAATTGCTGAGGCTAAAAATTGTGATGTAGATATTGCTATGGGAATACATGCAGGTGATCATGCTATTTATCCTGATTGTAGACAAGAATTTAGGGATATTGATTATGATGCATTTAAAGCAGGTAATTGGGGTGCTGAAAAAGTAAAATATTACACACCTTATTTACATACTGATAAAGCAGGTATTTTGCATGATGGTGAAAAATGTTGTTATTATTTACATTTGAATTTTGATAAAGTATATAGTCGTACAAATACATCTTACAAACCTATTCAACATACTATTTTCTGGGAAGATAAAAATGGTGAAACATTATCTACAACAGAATGGTTTAGTGATTTTAAATCAGCGTCAAGTGTTGAGCGTGTTGAAGCATTTATGAAACTAGGTCGTAAAGATCCAGTTAATTATGCTGATGAATATGGTCCTGTAGCTTGGGAATATGTTACAACTTATGTATCTTCAGTTTTAGAAGATTATGAAAAAAATCAAAAAGAAAATAATTAAACATAAAGAATATATTATTGTGAACAAACAAGAAGAAGCATATGTTGGTATGATGTATGGTTCTCTTGTTTGGTCTAATAATTGGGATGAAGCTAAACCATTACATAAAGAAAATACAACTTGGATATTAGAACATAATCCAGGTTCAGAAATTATAGAATTATGAAACATCCAGATCCAAAAAAACATCAACAAATTAGTTTTATTAAATCAGGTATAAGAATTGCTGGTTATATTCTTATTCCTTTTAGTTTAGTATTAGCAGCTTCTATTTTAACTTTAAGTGAATTAATAGGAATTTATGAAGAATTAGTATGAAAGTTTTATTAACTCCTTATCAAATTAGAGCTGGTATTATAAAAATAGCTGAAAAAATTATATTAAGACATAATTATGAGGATCCACTTGTTATGATTGGTGTTATGAGAGGTGGATTTATGTTTTATACTGATTTAGTTCAAGAATTACAAAACATGAATATTATTTGTGATTTTATAAGTTGTAAATCATATGATGGAGTTGAAAACACAGGATTTAAAATACTGTTAGATTCATGTGTTAATGTTGAAAATAAACATGTTTATTTAATAGATGATATTTTAGATTCAGGAATAACATATGAGTATTTAAAAGTTAATTATGAGTATAAAGGAGCTAAATCTGTTGAAGGAATATTTACTCTTAAAAAATATAATGACAAATTTAAAGATGAAATGTGTATTTTAACATTATCACCTGATGAAACTAGATGGATGTTTGGTTATGGAATGGATGATGAAAATGGTTGTTATCGCCATTTAAAAGGTATTTACTACAAATAGTTTGGCTTTATAAATAAATTTAATTATATTAAAACAAAAATTATGGGAAGTTTTAGATCAACAAAAATATTTGATGGATATTCAACTGTATTTCGTCAATGGAAAGCTGAAGAAACTCATTGTAAATTTTTACATGGTTATGGAGTAAGTTTAAAAGTATGGTTTGAAGGTGAACTTGATGAACGTAATTGGGTTTGGGACTTTGGGGGTATGAAACGTGCTAAAGGTACTATTGATGGTATGAATCCTAAAGCATGGATGGATTATATGCTTGATCATACTACAATTATATCACAAGATGATCCTTATTTAGAACAATTTAGAAAAATGTGGGAAGATGGTATTATTCAACTTCGTATTATCCCAGCTACAGGAGCAGAACGTTTCGCTGAATATTTTTATAATAAATTAAATACTTTTATTCAAAAAGAAACTAATGGACGTGTTAAAGTAGTTCAAGTTGAATTTAGAGAACATGAAAAAAATACAGCATTTTATAAAGTTAATAATGAATCTTTATCTAAAAAAGATATTGAACTTTATTTAAATCAATATAAATCAAACTCAAAATACGAATTTTAATGAAACAATTTTTATATTTCTCAGCTACATGGTGTGGACCATGTAAAACATTTGGACCTATAATGGATAGGGTAGCTATGTCAGGAATACCAGTACAAAAAGTAGATGTTGACTTGCAAAAAAATTTAGTAAGTCAATATCAAGTTGGTGGGGTACCTACAACTATTTTAATTAAAGATGGACAAGTAGTAAATCGCTTCACAGGAGCTAAATCAGAACAAGAAATTAAACAAATATATGGATCATTCTAAAGTAACAGAAAAACAATGGCTTATAGATAGCCCAGGTCGTATCACTGATTATAATAAAAAACTACCTTTACTTGAAGTTTATACTTGTGTTCAATCAGAAGGTTCAAGACAAGGTAGACCAACAGTAGCAGTTAGAACAACAGGTTGTACTCACAGATGTTGGTTTGGAGCTGGTGGTTGGTGTGACTCTTGGTATACAAGTATTCATCCTGAAAAAGGAATTTATTGTTTTAATGATATTATTAAGATTTATGATGAAAATCCTCATATTACTGAAATGATGTTAACAGGTGGTTCACCAACTATGCAACCTGATTTAGTTAATGAATTAACTCATTTTGCTAATGAAAGAGGTATATTTATAACTATTGAAACAGAAGGTAGCCATTTTATTAAAACCAATTATCAAATTGGGCTTATATCTCTTAGCCCTAAGTTTAGTAACAGTGTCCCTAAGCTTGATGTCAATACACCGATGGCTAAATTGGTTGATCAAAAAATGATTGATCAACATAATAAATTTCGTCTAAATTATGATTCTATGAAAATGATGATTGAATATCATAATGATTATCATTTTAAACCTGTATGGGATGGTTCAGAAGAAAATTTTAATGAAATTGAAGAATTTAGAATTAAAATGGATATTCCTAAAAATAAAACATGGTTAATGCCAGCTGGAGATACTAGAGAAACATTAATTAAAATGTATCCTATATCAATTGAAAAATGTATGGAAGTAGGTTATAATTGGACAGGTAGAGATCATATTATAGCTTATGATATTAAACGAGCTGTATGAGACTATTATTTGTATTAACAAGACTAGTTTTTAAATATCCTAATGATCAAGAATTAGGTGAAGCTATTAGAAAATGGTATTGGAGAAGATTTAAATAATTAAATAAAATGATGACAATTCACATATTAACAATATTTGTATTCATTCTAATAGCATTAGTTGGATATTTACATTATTTAGTAAATAAACAAGCTAAAGAAATTGATCAAATTTGGTCTCAAATTACTATTTTAGTTCTTAGCACAGCTAGCAAAATGAATGAAATGCAACAAGAACAAAACAAAATTAAAAATAATAACAATAAAAATACTTAAAAATTTATTATATTATAGTTATGACAATTGAAAATAAACGTAGAAAAATTATTAATGTAGAAAAACTTGAACTTGCTCAACCTGGTTTTGCCAATGGTATTTCACTTCAATTAGACAGATTAATTAAAGATGGTGAACATCGTTCATTAACTGATAAAGAAAAATATAAAATCATTGATAAAGCTGAAAAAGCATACGGTGAGTTTTTAGATGCTTTAGGAGTTGATTGGAAAAATGATCCAAATTCAATGGAAACACCTCGTCGTGTAGCTAAAGCTTATGTTTTAGACTTATGGAAGGGTAGATATGAATTACCAACAGAAATCACAGCTTTCCCATCAGATGGTTACAATGGAATTATTTTAGAAAGAGATATTCCAATTGTAAGTATGTGTTCACATCATCACCAAGCTATTTTAGGTAAAGCACATGTAGCTTATGTGCCTGGAGAAAATGGTAAAGTAATTGGTTTAAGTAAATTAAATCGTATTGTTGAACATTATTCACGTAGAGGTGCTATTCAAGAACAATTAACTGTAGCTATTCATAATGCTATCACAGAAGTATGTGAAGGTAATGTTGGTGTGATGGTTGTTGTTCATAGTTACCATAACTGTGTTAGTTGTCGTGGTATTAAACATTTTGGAGCTAGTATGGTCACTAGTGAAGTAAGTGGTGTATTTGCTGATCATAATAAAACAGCTAAACAAGAAGTTATGGATATGTTAAAATTAGGTATGGAGGGTTATCGTTAATATGGGTTTAGGTGATATAGTAGAAAAAATTATACATGTGATTACTTTTGGTCAAGGTAAACATTTTGCTACTTTTATTGCTAAACTTTTTGGATATGATGATTGTGGTTGTACAAGAAGAAAAAATGTATTAAATAAGTTATTTAAAAATGTTAAATTCAAATCAAATTCTAGAAGAAAATCTAATTAAATTAGATAATGCTAAAGGTAAACCTGCTCAAGTAGGTTATGACTTATCAATTAAACAAGTTAATAAAGTAGGAAACCCAGTACCAAATGGTATGATAGGTAGAGTATTAAAAGATCAAACTATTTTAAATACTCATACTCCTGTTGAAAAAATTAGTTTAGAGGGAAAACGTGGTTTCCTTTTATATGAAGGAGTATATGATGTTATTATGAATGAAGGCTGTAAAATTGCCCCTAATCGTGTAGGATTAATCCGTCAACGTTCTTCATTAATGAGAAATGGTGCTATTATTACTTCAAGTGTTTTTGATCCTGGTTTTGAAACTGATAATGTTGGTACATATATGATTGTATTTGAAACAATCTTTATTGAAGAAGATGCTAGAGTAGCTCAAATGTATTTCCATAAATGCACTCCAGTATCAG
>Ga0194115_10007512_pt1 | contig 10798 bp, 8 predicted proteins | sample TA2MahsurfametaG_3_FD_148656 | JGI IMG/M metagenome (GOLD analysis project Ga0194115, IMG submission 148656) | Freshwater microbial communities from Lake Tanganyika, Tanzania - TA2015002 Mahale S4 surface | ecosystem: Environmental > Aquatic > Freshwater > Lake | place: Tanzania: Lake Tanganyika... | reverse complement strand
CGGAACGGGTTTTGTAGGCCTCAACCTTGCGGAGCAGCTGCTTCGTCGCGGCGAGCAGGTCGTGCTGTTTGGTCCGGATGCCCTGCCTCCCGGTGCGCAGGCGCTGCTTGGCGATGTCGCAGGCCAGCTGGCTGTCGTGCAGGGCGATGTGCTGTCGGGCGCGTCGCTCGATCAGGTGTTCAGTGCTTTTCCCGTTACGCGTCTGGTGCATGCGGCGGCGGTCACTGCTGACGCGGGCCGTGAGCAGCGTGCCGCGCGAAGCGTTGCCGAGGTCAATGTTCTGGGCACCATCGAAGTGCTGGAAGCCGCATTGCGGCACCAGATACCGAAGGTGCTGCAGTTGGGAACCGGCTCAATTTTTGGTGCAGGCGGGCTGCTCACGCCCGAGCTCGACGAGCGCACCAGCCCGGTATGGCCCGAGACGCTATACGGCATCACCAAGTTCGCGGCCGAGCGCATTGCACTGCGGTATCGCTCAACCCGATCGCTGAATGTCACCGTGGTCAGGCTGGGCATGGTGTTCGGTCGCTGGGAATATGACACCGGTGTTCGCGATACCTTGAGTCTGCCTTTATTGCTGACCCAGCTGGCCGAGCAGGGTACCCGGGTGACGCTTCATTCAGAGCCTGCCGATGACTGGGTTTATTCGCTCGATGTGGCGCGCGGCCTGATGCTGCTGCTTGATCTGCCCTCGGTGCCGCCCGAGCCTGTGTACCACCTGTCTGCCGGCAGGCGGTGGTCGGTGGCAGATTGGTGCCAGCGTCTGGAGCAGCGCTTTGCAGGATTCAGCGCATCGTTCGTTGATGACCCTGCAGTCGCCTCAGCGGGACGGGGCAAGGTTGCCAGGCGCTCGCCGATGCGAATTGACCGACTGACCCGCGACACCGGGTATGAACCGCAGTATCTGGCTGAGCTGGCGTTTGAAGACTGGGTTGCCTGGCGTCAGCGCGCGCGTGGCGCGGGCTGGCCAGGCTGCTGACCGCGAATCAGTTCCAGCCGCGGGCGCGAACGATCTCCAGCACCTGCTTGGAGGCTTCGATATGTCCGCGAGGTGTGGGGTGGAAGTCGTCAGAAAACAGGTAGGTTTCCCACCAGTTGGCTGGCCTTACGCCTGCAACCTCGGCTGAGGACAACAGGGCCGCGCTGCAGGTGGAAATCGAGTATTTGCCTGGTGCACTGGCTGGGCAGGCGGGTGTGTTGGCGATGGTGAACTCAGGCGGCGGGTCGTTGACCCAGGCATCCAGGGATTTCATCAGGTCGTAGACCGCAACCTTCGATTCGCCCTGGAAACGGGTCGCCAACTGGTTGTTGAACGCGTTCACGAGCGCCAAGCCGAGGCCCCGCACGTTTGTACGGGTAGGAATGTCAGCGATGGTTGCAAGCACCGCCTCCATTCTCGGCGTTTGCGTGATGTTAGGCACGTTGGCAATCACGACTCGAGCAGTGCCGTTCGCCAGAAGCTGATCGCGCACCGTCGTTTCGAGCAGATTCGCAAGCGCGCTCATGTACTGCACTGCGAGGCCGTTGCGCTGGTTGGCATCTGGCGTTGCGGGTACGTTGGCCTCACCCAGCAGTTCGACCATGAGCGACCGGAAGGCAGCGGCCGAAGCAGCCGCAGTCCCAGCGTCCGGGCTGTTCGCCCCAAGCCAGTATTCGAAGACGGTCGCCGCGTCGTTGCCACCTCCGGAAATGAGCACGATGTCGCGATTGCTAAGCTGCTTGCGCTCACGTGTCAGGTCCTTCAGCTGCTGAATGACCGATAAGGGCGTGGTGTCATCAGCCTGACCAACCGGATTGATTCGCGCGCCCGCAACGGCATACCCATTGCACTGAGCGGCCGCTGCATTGAGTGCGACCCCAGTGTTCGTCAAGCCGTACCGCGGACACGGCGTTTCCATGCCAACCCCGGCCGCTACCAGTTCGGTCCAGACCCGGTTGGGCGCGGTCGCGGTACCCTGGACCGTGAACCGGTAGCCGAAGGTGCCGGAGTCGCTCAGGCTGTCGCCGGCGGTAAGCACGCGAAATGTGCTGGTGGAGTCGCCGCAGCCCACGAGCGCGCTGGCGACCACGGCTGCAAGAATCAGAGATAGACGTTTCATCAGAAGACAACCCGTGTTTTCAGTATGGTTGGAAAGAGGCATCGTAGAGCGGGTTTGCGCCATCTGCGATGCGCGACTGGTACTGTACCCCTGTTGTGGGTCATCGACCAGCGGGTCAGCCTGACCGTTTCTGCCAACCGGACCACTGTCCACCTCCAGGAGAGGGTGTATCCACCCGTGACGTTCGATCCTGACAGCCCGCTCTCGAACCCTGCGTTTCGCCGAATCTGGCTGGCTGGCGTGTGCGGCGGCATTGTGCGCTGGCTCGAAATCGTGGTGGTGGGCATCTACGTGTTTGACATCACCGGGTCAGCATTTCTGGCATCGGTGATCGCCATGCTGCGCATTCTGCCGTTTGCACCGGCGGGTCCGATTCTGGCAATGGCGGCCGACCGATTCGGCGTGCGGCGCACCTACCTGGTTCTGGTCCGAATGATGATTGGACTCACGTTGCTGCAGGCGGTGTTGGCGGCGCTTGGCTGGCTGCAGGTCTGGCATCTGGCCATTGGCGCCCTGGCCGCGGGCATTTACTGGGCGGCCGAGTTGCCGCTGCGACGCTCGCTGCTGGGCTCGGTGGTTCCGCCAACCCAGATCGTTGCAGCGATGGCGATCGACACAACCTCCAACAACATCACCAAGATGCTGGGGCCGCTGATGGGGGGCCTGGTGCTGCAATGGACTGGCCTCACGGGCGCGTTCATCTTTTCTACGGTGATGCATGTTGTGACGCTGCGGCTTGTCATGCAAATCGACGAGCGCAAGCGCGCCGTGCCGCGCCGCAGCGGTTTCCTTCGTAGTCTGCGCGAGGGAATCGCCTTGGCGCGTACCAACCGGATGGCGCTGCTGGCGATCAGCATGTCGCTGGTTTTCAACCTGTTTGGATTCCCGGGAGCCAGCATGATTCCCGTGGTGGGTGACCAGCAGTTGCAGCTCTCGGCAGCGATGGTGGGGCTGCTGACCGCAGCCGAAGGTATCGGTGCGACGCTGGGTTCGCTGGTCATTGTTCGCTACGGTCATCGAATTCGATTCCATGGCCGATTCTTTGCATCCGGATGCATCATCTTCATGCTGATGATGGCGCTGTTTTCGGTTGCGCCCAATGCCACCCTGGCCTGGACCGCGTTGCTGATTTCCGGGCTTGGTATTGCCTGCTTTACCTCAATGCAGGCAACGTTGGTGCTGATCGGCGCACCCGAATTCGCACGCAGCCGACTCATGGGCCTGCTCTCGATTTCAATCGGCACCGGGCCCCTGGGATTTTTGCTTCTCGGTTGGACCGCCGACCGGGTTGGTGCCTCGACCGCGCTGCAGTTGATGGTGGTGGAAGGCCTGATCGCCTGGTCGATCGTTGCATGGCGGATGCGCGACGTGCTCACGCAGCCCACGCCCGACAATCGCTGACCTGGATCATCCATCCGCGAAAGCGTTCTGCCACGGATCAACAATAGCCCGGTGACCGCTGGCCATTCTTCCTGATCGCGCGGCAGCATCGACAGCCTCTTCCCCGTTCAAGGTGAATGCTGGTGGTCTGGTTGCAGCGCCGGTTTTGGCCCTGTTTCACCGATGGCTGACATTGCGGGGTGTCGGACGGCATCCCGCGCAGCAGCGGGTGGGTGCGCGGGGCGCCAGACAGGAAGCGCCCGCCTCTGACGCCGAGCGCCTACATCGCGCCGCATCGCTGCCGATCGCGCAGCTGCTCGTCGAACTCAATACCCGTGCCGAGGGGCTGTCCGCGCGCGAGGTGGCCGCGCGGCTGCGACGGTTTGGTCGCAACGAATTGCCGCGCGAACCCGCCTGGACGCGTTGGCTGCAACCCGTTCGCAGCGCGGTCAGTCCGTTCAACGTGCTGCTCGGATCACTCGCCGCGCTCGCATGGGTCGCCAACGATGCCCGCGCTGCAGCAGTGATCGGGGTGATGGTCGTCCTGTCGCGTGTGCTGCGTCTCATGCAGGAGGGACGCGCCCATCGCGCCCTCGAACGCCTGCAGTTGATGGTGCGCAGCACGGCTACTGTCGTGCGTACGCCCTCGGGGCATCCAGCGACGGCGGTGCCGTCACCGATCGAAGTGCCAATGAGCGGGCTCGTGCCGGGCGATATCGTGATGCTCGCGGCTGGCGATAGGGTGCCTGCCGACTGTCGACTGATCGATTCGCGGGAATTGTTCGTTGCACAGGCGAGCCTGACTGGCGAGTCGCTTCCGGTTGAAAAAGATGCGAAGCGCTTCGGCACACCCGAGGCGGGCCTATTTACGGAGCCTGCGCTGGTGTTAATGGGCACCACCGTTGTGTCGGGCGGTGCTAAAGCGGTGGTACTCGCGACAGGAGCCTCGACGCTGTTTGGCTCGATTGCGCTGTCGACCGTGGTACAGACACCCGCAGGCAATTCATTGCAGCAGCAGATGAACCGCGTGGGATTGCCGACGTCGGAGGTGCTTCGTGGCCCCGACATCGATGCCCTGGATGACGCAGCGCTCGACCGGGTGCTTGCGCGCACTCGAGTGGCTGCTCGGCTGACCCCGCATCAGAAGGAGCGTATCGCGCAGGCGCTCAAGCGGGCGGGTTGTTCGGTGGGGTTCCTGGGGGACGGGATCAACGATGCGCCGGCGCTGCGCGCTGCGGACGTGGGAATCTCGGTCGATTCAGCGGTTGATGTGGCGCGCGAAGCGGCCGATGTCGTGCTGCTGCAGAAGAGCTTGCTGGTGATCGACGCAGGCGTGATGCAGGGCCGCGCTGCGCTGTGCAACATGAACCGCTATCTGCGGATGGCTGCAAGCGCTAACTTTGGCAATGTGCCGTCGGTGCTGGTGGTGCAACTGATCCGGGCACCGGAGCTGCCGCTGATGCGCCAACGCGCCTCGTGGCCGGTGACTCTTGCGTCGCTGTCAGTGCTTGCGGCGGGCATCAGCCTTCCATTCAGTCCGCTCGCGCCGGTGTTCGGGCTGGCACCGCCACCCACCGCCTGGTTCGCATGGTTACCGCTATTGCTTGGGGGCTATTTACTGCTGATGGTGCGGGTCAGGCACCGACTGGTGGCTCGCCCGCATCACGGGTATTGAGCCCGGCCTGTTGCTCGGCATGCCGTACGGTGGCGATGTAGTCCTTTCCGCCGCTGCCGTTTGCGATCAGTGACTCGTAGGTTTGCCTGACCTGTGCTGCCAGCGGCACGGGCGCCCGGTATTGCGCCGACGCCGCAAGAATCAGGTCGAGATCTTTGGCCATCTGCTCGCAGGAGAACGTAGAGGTGTAGTCGCGGCTTGCAAGCGGGGGCGTTTTGTATCGCACCATGGGCGAGCCGACCGCGCTTTCGCTGATCACCTCGAGCATCTGCTGCCAGTCGAGTCCGCCTTTTTCGCCCAGCGCGAGGGCCTCGCCCAGCATGCCCGCTGATACGGCAATCATGAGGTTGATGACCAGTTTCAAGGTGCGCGCCTGTTCATCGGACCCCACCAGAAAAATCCGCTTCGAGAAGTGGGCAAGCAGCGGCTCAACCCTTGCGAAGTCAGCGCGTTCCCCTGAGGCGAATGTGGTGAGCTGGGCGGCCTCGGCAATCACCGGGTTACCCGATACCGCCACGCGCAGATAGTGTCGACCGAGCGTGTGGGCATGCGCGGCCACCTGTGCTGATGCGGCCGGTGACACCGTGCTGGTGTCCACGAAGATTGCACTAGGCGCGAGGTGGGCCAGTACGCCGGACGGCGCGCAGCTGACTTCAAGCAGCACCTTGTCATCGGGAAGCGAGCTGAAGACGATCTCTGCCTGCTCGCAGGCCTCGGCAATCGACGAGGCAGGCTGTGCGCCGAGCGCAACCAGCGCAGCCTGCGAGCCTGCATCAATATCGAATGCACGCACCGGGTGTCCGGCTGCAACGAGGTGCGCGGCCATGGGTCGCCCGAGCTTGCCGCAGCCGATCCAGGCGATCCGAACCGGTTTCACGCGCGCGCCATGGTGAAGTCGTAGTGAGCGACGCTGAAGGCAACGTCGCTGCGACCGCCATCGGGTGTTGTGCCGGGCGGCTGATCGACGAAATCGACGATCAATGAATCTTTGACGCCGAACACCGCGTCGGATTGCAGCCAGGGGTCGCCCTTGACGAACAGATGGGTCGTGATGGCCCGATAGCCCTCACGCTGCAACATGGTGTGCACATGGGCGGGCCGCCATGGGTGACGCCCCATCTTGCGAAGCATGCCGCCCACCGGGCCATCGGATGGAATGGTGTAGCTGATGGGCTTGACCGTTCGAAACGCATAACGACCCTGGGCGTCGGTTTTCACGCAGCCGCGACCGAACATCTTGCCGTCTGGCGTCTGGACGTCGTAGAGGCCATCGATACCGTCGGTTTGCCAGAGATCGATCGCAACGCCCTCGACGGGATTGCCATCGGTGTCGCGCACGGTACCTGATACAAAGCAGGGCGTGCCGGGCAGGCCTTCAGCGATATTGCCCCACTGCGCAATATCGGGCGCACCGGCCACGAAGAAGGGACCGAACACTGTGGTGTCGGTGGTGCCGGCCGGGTTGCGGTGATTGATCGCATCGACCAGCATTGAGACGCCCAGCGTGTCCGACAGCAGGATGAATTCCTGACGCTTGTCGTCACAGCGCTGACCTGTTTCGGTAAGAAACCGTATCGCGTTAAACCACTCTTCTTCGGTTGGTTCGATGTCGCGAACGAACGCATGAAGGTGCCGGATCAGTGAGCTCATGATCTGCTTGAAGCGCGGATCCTCGCATTGGCTAAGGCGTGCAACAGCCGCTTCGGTCAGGGTGGTTTCATCAAAGTTCATCGCGCAGTCTCCAGGTCGGCAACCGAGAAAGACTACCGATCCGAAGCGCTTCAAGCAAGGCGGTGACTAGCCGCCTTCGTCGACCCGGATGCCGTGACGCGTGGCGAGGTCTTGCCAGCGACGGCTGTCGTCAACGATGAAGCGTGCCATCGAGGCGGGGTTGGGCGCCACGATGTCGAGCGCATCCGCGGTGAGCCGATCGCGAATTGCAGGCTGCCTGATCGCTTCATCAAGGGCGGAGGCGATTTGCGCGATGATGTTCGCGGGCGTTTTGGCGGGTGCGGCAAAGCCGAACACGTTGCGAACGTCAAGAGTGTCGAATCCCGATTCACGCATTCCAGGAACATCGGGAAGCGAAGGCGTGCGCGCGCTGGTGGATACCGCCAGTGCGCGGATCCGACCTTCGCGCAGATGCGGCAGCAGCGCCGGAATCGTGCCTGTCAGCAGATGGATCTGCCCACCCACCAGATCGACGACCGCGGGGGCGGTACCGCGATAAGGCACATGTACGATCTGCGCGCCGGTTTGGGCATTTAGCAGTTCAAGCATCAGGTGGTTGATGCCACCGGCACCGGCCGAGCCGTACAGCACCGTACCCGGCCGTTCGCGGGCGCGACGGATCCAGTCGTCGAGGGAACGTGCCTCGCTCTGGACGCTGCCGGCCCACAGCAGCGGGCCCGAGGCGATGAGTCCGATCGGGGCAAAGTCGGCGACGGGGTCGTAGCCGGCGCGCGAATTGACCGCTGCGACCGTGGTAAACGGCGAGGCGACCAGCAGAATCGTGAGCCCATCGGGCGGGCTTTGTGCGACCAGCCGAGATCCGATCGCACCGGATGCACCCGCGCGATTTTCGACGGCGACCGGGCGGTTCAGCGACTGGGCCAGCGCGGGGGCGATCAGCCGGGCAACCGCATCGGTGCCCGCGCCGGGCGCGAAAGGCACGACGATCCGAAGCGGCTTGTCGCTCTGCAGGGTCGTTTGGGCGAAGGACGCGGGCGGCGTGACCGAGGCGGCCAGCGCCGCGGTGAGCAGCGCGCGGCGGGCTGGCGAGCGTTGCAGTTCAGTTGTTTTGCGCATTTGGTGTGTCGGGCTTGGTGGCTGACTGATCCGATGTTGTATCGGGCTTGGCCGATGCCTCGGTTCCGGTGGACGTTTCGGTGCTGGTTGATGCTGGGCTTTTGGGGACCACCGGCACGCGGGTCAACAGGTAAACCGATAAACCGGTGGAAATGCAGAGGGCGATGAACACGGCGAGTGCCGTGGCAACGCGTGGCTTGTGGCTGGCTTTTTGTGGGGTGTCTTCGAGGCGTACCGGGAATACCGGCTTCGGAGCAAGCGATGGCGCAGCGGCTGCAAGCGCGGGCTCCACATCGGCGAATTCTTCAAGCGGCTGCGGAAACCGACACGCGCCGCAGATTCTGGCCGTGGCTTCAATGGGCGCGCCGCACTCGATGCAGTACATCGCAAATCCTTCAGTGAGCTCGCCGCGTCGACGGCGCTTTAGGGCGTACCGGACTGCGGGGCGTCAGGGTGCGCGTGAGCGAGTCGAGCGAGCGACCGATGACGTCGATGTCGTTGCGCGCCTGTTCCAGACGCTCGATGACATCGGGTTCGAGCAAGCTGGGTCGGTCCTCGGGGGGCGCTTCGGCTTGCACCGGGCTCGGCGATGCGATCGGCGGTGTGGGGGGCTCGCTGGTTTGAAGTGGCTCGTCCGCGCGGGCCTGATCAGGGGGCGCGGCGGGCGCGGCGGGCTCAGCGGGCTCAGCGGGCTCAGCGGGCGCGGCAACCTCAGCATCGTGCGCTATCTCTGTGGCCGCTGCGACGGCAACTTGCGGTTCAGGCTCGGGTTCAGCGACGGCCGGTAGCGTTTGTGGCGCCGCGCAGAACATGCAAAAGCGGGCGACCAGGGGAAGCGCCTCACCGCATGCGCGGCACGGCTGGGTTGGCGGCGGCTCCGGGATGGGTGCGGTGATCGCGGCAACCTGGTCTTCGGCGACTGCGATAGCGGGCGGCTCGAGGGGTTCTGTGGTCGGCTCGACCCGGGGCGGCATGTTGGCAACGGTCGTCAGCTCGGGCGGTGGCTCAACTGGCGCAGCCGCTTCAACGGTAGCCGGTACGGGAACTTGCTCAGCCGTTCGCAGTTGCAGTGCGCCGCAGGCTCGGCAGAACTTCGCATGCGAAGGGAGCCGCATTCCACATGCGCCGCAACTTGAGCCGCCCGTCACGGGTGGCTCCGGAACATCCACCGGCTGCGCGGCCTGCACGGGCTGAACCGGCACGGCAGCAGGCAGCGCGTCGGCGACCAGCGCGTCGGCGACCAGCGTGGGGGCGACCAGCGTGGTCGGCCCTGCAGAGCGCTGGGCTACACCACAGCGCCTGCAAAATCGTGCGCTGCGCGGCAGCGGGTACTCGCAAGCCGAACAGCGGTGGCGCGGCACCGGTGCTGCCACGGGCGCGCTGGGCTGCGCCGCAACGGTGGCCGCACCGACCGCCAACGGTCCAGATGCTGCGTCGGCGTCGGCTGGGCGCAGCATCGGTGCCGCGGGTGCGCCAGGCGGCGGCGCCTTGGGGACAAAGCCATGTTCGATGCTGTCCGCCGCGGCGACTGCGCCAGCCTTGGCCCGACGCGGGCGTTTGGGCTTCGAGGCCTCGGACGAAGCCTGAGGTTTCCGTGCTCGGCCGGCCGAACCGCCGGCTTTGGACGCTGCCTGGTCAGACGCGTCTGGCGCGGCTTTGCGCGATTTGCGTCGTGTGGCGGGACTGGCGGTCGTGCGCGGCATGGATGGCTTCGAACGGCAATCGGGAACCTTCAACTGTAGTTCGGCCCTGCCGGGAGTGCAAATAACGCAGCGGTAACGTGTCGCGCCGATGCGACCGCCCGCCCGCCGCGCGAGCGTCTGATAAACGTCTAGCGCTCGCCCAGCTCGCGCAGAATCGCATCGCTGTCGATCCCGAGTGCCCGTGCGGGTACTGGTACCGGGTCGGGGCAGGCGGCAAACCGCGCGGGGCAGCGGATAACGGTTTGTTCGCAATCATCTTCAGCGCGGGCTTGAAGCCAGAGCTTGCGCGCGAGGGTCTGTTCGCAATGCACCACATCGAAAATGCCCAGCACCGGAATGATGCGAGGCTCACCCGATGGGGTCGAACCGTCGCTCAGATGGAAACCCTGGTCGCCCGATTCCACCCGTGGCGGTAACGGCAGACCCTGTCCGTTCCAGGCCATCTGGGTGGTCCAGGCGCAGATGTCCTGCATGGACAGATCGATGAATTGCCCCAGCCCCGAACGACGCCGCTCCTCGAGCGCGCCCAGGATGGCGGTGGCCGCGAACGCCGCGCCCATCACGTCGGCGATCGATGGCCCGGTTTTCATTGGAATGTCGTTGGCGCGGTTCAGATCCATCAGCCCCGACATGGCCTGAACAACCGTATCGAATGCAGGGCGCCCGGGATATACCGAGTCGACACCGAATCCCGAAATTGAGCAGGCGACCAGCCTTGGGTTGAGCTGATGCAGTGCCTGCGGTGTCAGGCCTTTGCGGGCAAGCGCGCCAGGCCGCAGATTTTCGATCAGCACATCGCACCCCGCGAGCAGATGCTTCAATCGTTCGAGGTCACCCGGGCTGCCAATATCAAGCACCAGCGAACGCTTGTCGGCGTTCTGAAAAGAGAAGAAAACCGCCCGATCGCCCTTCATCGGTGGCCAGTGCCGGACCGCCTCACCACCCGGCGGTTCAAGCTTGATGACTTCGGCACCCAGCGCGGCCAATTGCCGGGAGGCCGCCGGCGCCGTGGTGTAGTGACCAATTTCGAGCACACGAATACCCGCCAGCGGCCGGTCGGATGAACGCGGTGCGGGACCGATCGTGTCGAGCAGCGGGCTGCGAACCCGCAGCAATTCCATCACCAGTGGCCG
>Ga0194115_10007511_pt1 | contig 10798 bp, 9 predicted proteins | sample TA2MahsurfametaG_3_FD_148656 | JGI IMG/M metagenome (GOLD analysis project Ga0194115, IMG submission 148656) | Freshwater microbial communities from Lake Tanganyika, Tanzania - TA2015002 Mahale S4 surface | ecosystem: Environmental > Aquatic > Freshwater > Lake | place: Tanzania: Lake Tanganyika... | reverse complement strand
GGTTGTCGTCAGGAAACAACAGCCAGCCATGAAGTTTAGGCAGGCACTCAACGCAACGGTCAACCCCAGTAGGGGCAGACCACCATTCAAGTTGAACGAAATCGTCAAGGTGCTTGGCGATGAGTTTACTCATTTCGTTGACGCTTGCTGTGACCGTCGTGTCACAACCCGTTCAATCCATGACGCTCTGCGTTCTTTGGGTGTGGTCATCTCGTATGAGACGATGATGAAGATACGCAAGCAGATTGAGGGCGAGAACCGTTGGTTCTACGACATGGTTGACGACATCGTCAGCAACACCCAAGACGGCGAAGGCGTCAGGTCAGAGCCATTCTGACAACCCCCTATTGCTAGTTGGGGGCAATAATCCTTTGCGTCGGCTGGCAGACCCGATGAAACCCAGCAGTCTGCTACTCACAACATCAACCCACAGGAGAACAACATGACAGAAGAAGAAGCGCTACTGTCCGAGGTCAAGGACATTATTGACACGGCAAGCAAACAAGACGACAAGCAATACGACGAGTATTGCGTCAAGGTCGCCAGAGAAGTTGAGCAAACCATCTGGAACGAATACGGCTCACTGGAGAGTTATGAACTCTGGTGTCTCCGTCTGCGTCTCAAGAGTACACCAGAAGAGATTGCCAACTTACAGGAAGAGACCAAGGACACTCAGTCCCTGGTCATACCACCTGAAGACATGGAAATCAACTCATGCATAGAACTTGCGCTTGGTTACCATGCTGGTCAGACTCAACACCAAGACTTAAACGGTTTGTTGGAAGACCACAAACGCATGCTCATTCTTGCCGTCAGACAACCAGAAGAACTGGTGGGCTTGGTCGCAAGAACTGGTGCTTGGATTAGCAGTCAAACGGAAACAAGACCATCTGAAGCACAGGACAAAGAGTCAATCACATTGACGCTCTACATGTGTGCTGGTCGTTTGGTTGTGATACCGAGAAACGACAAGACCCAGCAGGTAATTGAAGATGGCGTTCAGGTCATCAGATACTTCCGACCAGAAGGCGAAGACGACCAGAAGGAGATGAACGAATGCGCTGAGTATCTCAGCGACAATCACGGTCGTCTTGCTGCCAACCTGTATGCCGCTTGGGCATACCCCAGAATGTTCATGCTCATTGACCGTGAGTTGTTCACGGCTATGGGCAAAGATGCCTTGTTGAAAATAGACAACAAGGAAACTGAGCAGTAACCCTGCTCATTCAACCCACAGGAGAAACCATGACACAAGAAACACAAACAACAACCAAACCAGCCAAGCCATTGACCGACTGGGAACGAGCAGAGTTTGCCGTGAAGCACTCAAACAGAGTGTTGCTTTACGGTTTGCCCGGAACCGGCAAGACATACTTCGGTCTCAACGCAGGGCTGAAATCAGCAAGCGCCTACCGTCTCATCTGTACGGAAGAGATGACCGATGCCGACTTGATTGGCTGCTACAAGCAGAACAGTCAAGGCACATGGTCATTCGCAGAAGGCGTTGGCATCAAGGCTTGGCGTGAAGGCGCAAGGTTGGTTGTTGACGAAATCAACCGTATGAACGGTGATGTCGAGAGCCGTATGATGGCACTCATTGACAGCACTGCGTCAAGCAGTTGGCAACACCCAGACACTGGCGAAGTCGTCAAGCCACACGCTGACTTCAGCGTCGTAGCAACTATGAACGGTGAGCCAGCAGACCTAGCACCTGCTGTGCTTGACCGTCTCATCGTCAGGTGTGAGGTCAATACCCCACACCCTGATGCCATTGCTGCCTTGCCCGAATACCTTCGTGCCTTGGCAGTCAAGATGACCGAGCCACACAACCCAGACCGTTACTCGTTGCGAGCATTCGTTGACTTCAACGCAATGTACACAGCGAGCAACAACCTAGAACACAGCGCCCAAGTCATCTTCCCCAATGACTTCAGCGATGTGATGGCTGTGCTCAAGGTGGCAACAACCAAGGCGGTAACCAAATGACCAAGCAGTTCTTGGGCGAAGCATTGCCCAAGCGACCAGACCAAAAGACCAACAGACTCACCAACAACGGTGGGTTTGCCAGCACCCTTGACGGTGTGGCAGTTGATGTAAGAACCATCGAGTCTGGTGGTACCTACACAACACCCACCCTTCAGGGCGTCGAGTTCGACAGAATGAGACGCTATGGTCTAGTGCTCAGTCGCTGGGCATTACCCGATACAGCAAGGCGATCTAAGCGTTTAGGCAAACCGCTTGGTGCCTTCACGGCAGCGTCACGAATAGTTGCCAATCACATGTTCAGACAGGTCTTTGACAAAGAAGACCCCAGCCTGAACACCGTGAATGTCATACCGTATGTGAACGCCATCAAGTCAGGCAATGTGACACCAGAACTACTACACGCAGTCTTTGCGCTGGAAGGTACTGGTGCCTTTGAGCAGATACTCAAGCAGTTGCCCGGTGATGGTTTGGCTGCCTTGGTAGCAAACAGTCTTGCTGAAACACAGCAAGTATTGCGCGACAACTATGTCGGCAGCACAGCACACCATTTCGGTTTGCTCAACGGCTTACACAGCGGACTTGTCCGCAATCGTAAGCGTGCCTTCACTGTGTATGAGAACATAGTTCACACCATTGACTATGCTTCCCAGAGCACAGCCAGCGCAGTTGAAGAGCAGAAGCGCAAAGCAAAGCGTAAAGCCAAAGGCAAACCACAAACACACAAGTCCAGCAACAAGTCACAGTCTGGCAGTGAAAACGGCATACCCAACAAGACAATCGTCGAGTTGTCTGAAACTACTGGTGGGTGGCAGAAGCCATTCCTAGCCAAGTACCCGTTGGAACTACCACACACTGGCAAACTTGGCAGGCGTGAGATAGCGACAAACGAAGGCAAGTACCCCAAGGCGTTCTATCGCTTGGTCACTGACCCTTACCGTCGCATCTTCAAGCGCAAGACCAGGTCGCTAGGTGGTGTCGTTGTGTTTGACTGCTCAGGCTCAATGGGCTTGTCAAATGACGACATTCATCGTGTGCTCAAGGCGTCTGCTGGTTGTTCAATCATCTGTTACTCAGCCAGCAACGATGAAAGCCAAGACAGCAAGCACGGCAACATACACCTGGTCGCCAAGAACGGCAGGCAAGTCCGTTATCTGCCTGAGTTTCCAGGTGGTAACGGTGTTGACTTGCCTGCTTTACGCTACGGCTACGACCATTTGCGACAGAACGGCAGGTCACCAGTCATCTGGGTATCCGACGGTCAGGTCACAGGCACTGGTGACCGCAGTTGCGCAAACCTTAGGCGTGAAACCAACAGGTTCATAGACCGACATCACATCACCAGAGTTGATGATGTTGATGAAGCAATCCACCTACTGGCCAAACTACAGAAGGGAATACGGTCATGACCCCAGAAGAACAGATACTCAAGGACACTGAAGCGATACTCAACGGCTGTGCCGACGAGATATCAAATGCCCAGACCCGAGAGCATCAGCGCATAATGCCACACTTCAAGAAGTGGGCTGACAACCTGATTACAGAGCAGAACAGGAACCAAAGCGGTATTCACCTGTTTGTCATCACGGAGTCAGAGGATAAACACGCAGAAGCAGACAACCCGCTTAGTCTCACCGATGGTGTGACAAGCGAGTTCACGCCAATGTTCACCTTTGACGACATTGACGAAGCCGTACACCACATGATGGCAATGCCGTCAGCAGTGTTGTTCAACGAGTTTCGCAAACAGAACGACAGCAGGTGTGCCGTGTATCTCAGAGCCGGTATGTTCAATGTGCTGTACGGTCAACACAAACTGACCGTACACAAGCAGTTGCCAAACGGTGAGTCACTCACCGAGACGGCAGACATAGCGGTACACGACAAGCCAGATGAGTTCTTCGGCAAACTGAAGATGAGCCAGAAGTACAGGATGCTGTCAACTGCGTTGATGGCAATGTACGAGATGGGCAAGATCGCTGAGAAGAACACGCCAGAAACATACGGCGTGATGCTCAAGCGTCTGTCTAAGGACTTCGACGGTGATGATGAATGACTGGCATCAAATACGCTGGCTATTACTACCAGCCAGTGTGGTCAACGGCTTACGGCAGGCAGCCAGTGAGCCATTCACCCTGTGGGATTACATCGCAAACGGTGCGTTTATCACCATTGCGTTTGTCCTGTGGGTTGCTCTGAGGCGGTAGTTGTCTAAACCAATAGGCAGCAAAACCTCAGATAACCTGCGCCAAAGGGGGTCAATGTCGCTTACAACAGCGGCATTGACCCTCTAAGCGCTACCGATACCAGACTTCAGACGCATTACACGCAGGCGCCTGTTTGTTTATCGTGTGTGTGTGTTCTTAGCACTATGGCAAGGGGGGCGAACAAGTGTTCGCTAAACCAAGTACCCCCTAAAGGGGGTACTTGACAAGCCAGCAAGACTCGGTTCAGCGACGGCACTAGCCGAAGCAACTCAACAAGTCAGTAAAGGAGACTAACTTGAGTACCCTAACAGAAGCAATAAGTAATGCCGTAGTAGAAAGTAACTCATTCATGGGTTCTTTCTCTTACAACAGAAACCCAGATGGGTCTATCGGAGAAGTCCTAGTGATGGTCTCTGATGGTCAAGCCAATGGAACACCGGAACAAGGTTCTGGTGTTCTGGTACTTGAGAAGAAGAGCAAGATACAGTTAGTCACTCTAACTGAACTTGTTACCACCAAGACCGTTATGGGTGTTGGTGCTTCTCTCTGGCGTTTCGTCAATGAGACCCAGAACCTGAAGCGTTAGTTTCAGGTTGCCGAAAGGGTGGTAGGTGCTAAAGCACCTACCACCCTTTCTTTATGTCTAATCTCTACGCGCACGGGGCTATGGTGCTAAAGCACCATAGCCCTTTCTTTCTGCCTAGTCTCTATGGCTATGGCGAAATGGGGGGCTGCCGGGCTGGGGGGGGGTGGGGGGCGCAATAACCCGTTCTCTCCATCTACGTAAATCAAGGTGCTACTGTTGGCCCATGGTCGGCTACAGAGAATCCAGGTACAGCTTCAACGATCCCATGGATGATTACGAGCGGAGCGCTTTTGGCAATGCCAAACCGGGTTCCAGGGGACGTGTACTCAAGGGTGGCTACCTTGGTTTAGCCAAGGATTTTTTCAAGGCCGTCACTGCCCCCCTTCGTTTTCCAAAGGTTGAGCCGGGTCAAGGCAAACCCACAAAGCTGCAGCTCAAGTACGAAATCGAGCAGTCCCAAGGGTTGATCGACCCGCGGCTCTACATGCAACAGGAGCGACCGGCCCCAAAGCCGAAGAAGAACAAATAGGCTACGGCTGCTACACGGGGTTCTCTAAGCCCCCCCAAGTTCTCTTTCACGCCTGAACCCGTCTGTCTCGATACCAAAAGAAGGCGACTACCACCGGTCCCCTTTTCAGGCCACTTGTACCGTGCGGTCTAACCATGCTGCCCGCGTAGTTTGTTTGCGCGGAGGAATGTAACCGTTTAGGTTCGGATCTCTGGAGTTGTGCCAACAAGGTAGCACATTGCTGGCCGAGTTCCAACACCCCCTGCTAAGATTTTGTTTGATGACGCGTCGTAAGCCCGACCCCAATTTGCCGGATAGTGAAAACAATCGTTTGTACAACCTGCGAAAGGCCCGTGCACAACAGCGCTTCGAGGAGTATGTAGCCAGTCCACGAAGGCAACAAGCGGCAGACTCCGCCAAGAGGCGTAACCTTCTAAACAGGCCACAGTCCGTTGCCAGAAGGAAACGGGAAATAGAGCAGCGCGAGAATCCGCCGGTGAAGAATTTGCCTCCTCCGCGCCGCAATGCCGTTCCACAAAATGTTGTCAACGAATTGCCGCCACCTCGTCCAAGCAAGGGTGGTAAGAAGAGTTGGGATTTGCCTCGACCGGGCCAGTATTTGGTTCCCGATATTCCTCACGGCATCTATCCCCGCAAACCACTGCGCGACCCGAAACCCAGCGATAAGCCCAAAAAAGGTACGTATGTTCCGCCCCCTCCTCCGGACAATAAAAAACAAAACAAGATTCAACTATGGTGGTTGAATTAATTATGGCCGCCAAGAAAAGAAGGTAGTGTCCGCCGGTACAGGAGAAACCGGAACGACAACCCGAACGCTCGACGGCGCACCGGCGGACGTGGTTAGTATATCACTAGATGCCAAAAGGTAAGCGCGAGATCACGCCGGATGACCGTGCCATGTTTTGGCAGGCCATGTCTTCCGGGGTCAACATGAAGGAGGCCGCGCGGATGGCGGGCATTTCCTACTCCAGTGCCACCAAGTGGGTTGCCAAGGCCAAGGCCACGTCGGCGGAACTTGACAAACAGAATCTGGAGTTTGGCAAACCAAGTGGCGGCAATGCACTGAAGCGCGACCTTGCCGTCACCCGCGACCTGCCCCCGGTCGTGCCACCCGCACGATTGAACAAAGAGGCAGCCAGGTCCCTGGAAGACTTTGACTACTTCCGCATGCGTTACCTGGGCCGTGTGCCCAGCCCGTGGCAGGTGGATGCCGCGTACAAGATCGTGGCCAAATTGGAATCCCACGACAAGGAGTTCCTGGTCCTCAACTGCCCCCCTGGTGCCGGCAAGTCGACTTTGTTCCACGACGTAGCGGTGTGGTGCATCGTGCGCAACCGGGCCATCCGAGTGATGATCGGGTCGATTTCCCAGACCCTGGCCAAGATGTACTCGCGTCGTATCCGCGAAACCTTGGAGCGCACCAGCCCGCTGCAGCCCGACCCGGAAATGATCCGACGCGGACTGGCGGTCAATGCCGATGGATGTTTGGCCCTGGACTTCGGCAGGTTCAAGCCAACCAACGTAGGGGCGCTTTGGAGGGCGGAGGAGTTCATCGTCGAGCAATACGGATCCGGGGGCCTGGACAACAAAGAGCCGACCGTTTCTGCCTACGGCATCGAGTCGGAGTTCATCGGACACCGTGCCGACCTGTGCTTGTTCGACGACGTCGCGTCCCCGGAAAACTCCAAGGAGTCGGCAGCCCGTGACAAGTTGCTTGAGCGTTGGGACTCGATGGCCGAGGCTCGCGTCGAACCGGGCGGCGTGTTGGCGGTTATCGGCCAGAGGTTGGGGCCACAGGATCTCTACGCACACTGTCTGGCCAAGGTGACCTACGAAGAAGACCCCGACGATTACGACGGCACCGACGTAACAAGCCCCAGCGAAAAAGAGCCGATCAAGAAATACAAGTACGACCACATCGCCTACCGTGCCTACTACGAGGACATGGACACCGGACCCGAATCACGTCGCACCATTTCTCCGGCCTGGCCGTATGGCCCCCTGCTTGAGCCGTTCCGTTTGTCCTGGAAGGACCTGTCCTACATCCGGCACAACTCGCCCAACAAGTTTGCCGTCGTCTACCAACAAGAGGACATGGCCGAGGGCAACTACCTAATCGAGCGCGTCTGGGCAACCGGTGGCATGGGTGGTGATGGCGTGATGTATCCGGGGTGCATCGACAACGAACGCAGACCCGGTTACGTTCCACCGAACCTGGATCCGCCGATCATCTCGATTGCGTCGGTGGACCCGAGCCCGACGCAATTCTGGGCGATTCAGTGGTGGTTGTATCAGCCGCGCACCAACCTGCGGTTCCTCATCGACGTGGAGCGAGTGAAGCTCACGGCCGAGGAGTTGCTCGGCTTCAACACCACCACCGGCGATTTCTACGGATTGATGGAGGAGTGGCAGAACAGGTCGTGGAACTTGGGTTATCCGATATCGCACTGGATCGTGGAAATCAACGCCGCGCAACGTTTCCTGCTTGCCCATGACTTCGTTCGCAAGTGGCAGGCTCGCCATCACGCCAACGTCGTTCCCCACACCACCAGCCGCAACAAGCTCGACGACAACCTGGGCGTGGAGGCCCTGCTGCCACCGCTTTGGCGCAGCGGCTCGGTGCGTTTGCCGACCATGCGTGACAACTGGAAAACGCTGGCGTTCGTGGACGAAATGACATCGTGGACGCGGGACAAAAAGAACGGCACCGACCTGGTGATGGCCCATTGGTTTGCCGAGCTGCACGTGCCGCAATTGTCGCCACTAAAGCAACCACCCAGGCTTTGGCGGCCGTCCTGGATTTAGTGTGTTATCGTATTAGCGTTCATGGCTGCCAAAAAAGATCCATACAAGCGAATTCAAAAACGCTTCGTGCAGGCGCGCGAACCCGACGTCGAATACGAGGATTTGGACCCCGAGCGTCGCGAACAATTACAGAACCGTTTCAATATGTTGTCGCAAACCGTCCAGGGTCGCGGCACGATTGCCCGGCGCATTCTTGGCCCCGATGCCCCGCAGGAGCGCGTCAAGGCACTGCGCCAACGCATTCGCCAAAACCTTCCGCAATCTGATGGTTCGTCAACACCGTCGGAAGATGCGACTCCGCCCGCCGGCCCGACGATTACAAACGCACGACTTAAGCCGACATCGGCCGACATTCGCAACATGCAAGTTGGATTCCGCGTGCAGGGTGAGCGCATCGAGGCCAGTCGTCGCGCTGCTTCCGCAATTACAACGACCGTAACGACGGCCAAGGATAAGGGTTCTGGTCGCATTGGCAAGGGTTACTTTTCAGTCCCCAAGAGTCCAACCGAATTTGCAAAAGAGGTTGGCGCGGGCCTGATGGGCCAAGTTAGTTACGTCAACCGCGCATACATAAACCCGGTGATCAATGTCGGTATTGCCGCCTCAAATGTTCTCCGCTCACCGGGCCAGAAAAAAACCAAATCACTTCCAACACTCAGCAATAAGGAAATTGCAGTTGAGGCGGCGTTGACGGTTGGCACCGCCGGTGCAGGTGCGATTCTAAAACCATTCTTGCGGCCAACGGGACAGTTTTTGAAGGGCGTGGCAACTTCGTTGGGCGGGCGCGGCGCGGTGAAAACCGGAGCAGCACTTGCCAACGTTGCCGAACGTCAAGCCGCGGCGGCTTCCGTGCGTGCCGACACAGCACGCCGACTGAGCGGGCAGGCCCAAATTCTTCGCGAAGGAATGTTGTACGATGATCAAAGCCCAATCACACGCTCAACCCAGCCGAAATCGAGCGGCGTCACACGCAATCCTCCAAAGTCCAGCGGAATGGTCAAGAGCCCGACGGCCGAAACGGTTGTTTCCAAGTCGGCAAAACCCAAAGCATCCAAAGCTGCAAAACCCAAAGTTGCCAAAGCACCCAAACTCACAACAGCAAAAATCGAGGCAGCAACCGAAAAATACGCGCGTGGATTCAACAAAGAAGTTGGCGAAATTGAGATGCAGGCAACCGAGTACACGCCGACGATGGTCGTTGAACAAATCTCCAAACCGGCGTCTACCAAGGCCAGGCAGGCAAAGCCAACAAGTGTCAAGCCGCTCAAACAAGAAACACCGAAGCAAACCACGAAAAAAATCGAGGCAGCGACCGAAAAGTATGCGCCGGGCTTCAACAAACAAGTTGGCAAAACCGAAATGCGTTCGACGCAATACGAACCCATTGAAGTTTCTACTCCGGCTTCTCCCGTTGCTGAAGTAAAAACCTCCAAGCCAGCAAGGGCTTCGCGCAAAGCTACTCAAAAAAAAAGCGAAGTAGCAGCACCGCAAAACGTTAGCCCGGTTTCTGGATCAAAGTATCCACGCTCGGTCAAATCTTCTGACCAAAAACAGGAGTTCGACAAGATATACGACGAAATGTCGGAATCTGGTTATTTTGATCAGGGCCATGGGGGTTTGGATGCAATTTTTGATAGCAGGAAATTTGATGACGTTGTTGAACGCGGCTACTTGACGGACAAACAGGTTGCAAAAATTAACAAAGACGCAGAGAGAATGCGTGCGGATTCTGTTACGAGGGAGATGACTGCTCGAAAAAAGACCCAAGTGGCAAAACCAAAAACTGCTGACGTAGCCCAACCCTCGGCGGAGGATTTGGAGTTTGCCCGCAAGTATCCGTACAGTTCCAAGACCGCCGACATTCTTAGGCGACAGCGCGGTATCCAAGATTACGTTCCGCCAGTGGGCAAACAAGATTTTCCAAAAATTGAAATCAAAACAGCCAGGGTTCAAAAGCCGGAATCAGACATTTTTAATGAACGCTTAAACGCAGTTGTTGCACAGCGACGCGCAGAACAAAAAGCGGCATTCCCTGGCTTCACGCCGAGAAAAGTCACGAAACTGGCGAAACGTGATCCGTCGTTAGACAGACTTGAAGAACGCGGCTCCATGATTTATCGCATGTATGACCAAGGTATCGGTAGCAGAAAACGTCCTTCCGGCATGGCGGAATCAGAAGTACAGCGCGGCACGCCAATACAAAATCAAATGGACGATATTGCCGACATGATGCAGGGCGGAACCGGTCAGTTCCGTTACGGAGAAATCGCGGTTGGGTCAAAAGATGTTCAAAAAGAAATTGAACGAACCATAGTTCTTCCAACCGCCAAAATCAAACGTGGCGAAGCAATCAACCCTCGCTATGTTCGCCGCACGAAAGCAACCAAGCAGGGCGAAATGCCAATGCCAACCCTGATGGGCGAGGGCATGGAGGAGTTCAGGCCGACCCGAATGCCACTCAGCACGGAGCGCGGACTGAGTCTTGAGCAACGCATTGCCAAGATGGAACGGGAGGATTTTCCGCAGGCGCGATCAGCACGGCAAGCCCGCAAATTGTCCGAACAATCTCGTGGTGTCCCGGTTGAGCAACAGCAATTTACAACCGGAACCAAGGGTGGAAGTCCGCTTGGGGGCGCAGCGAAGAAGTCGCCCATTACTTCGGTTACAACAAAGAAGCCCATCAAGTAC
>Ga0194115_10007510_pt1 | contig 10798 bp, 10 predicted proteins | sample TA2MahsurfametaG_3_FD_148656 | JGI IMG/M metagenome (GOLD analysis project Ga0194115, IMG submission 148656) | Freshwater microbial communities from Lake Tanganyika, Tanzania - TA2015002 Mahale S4 surface | ecosystem: Environmental > Aquatic > Freshwater > Lake | place: Tanzania: Lake... | reverse complement strand
GTTCGAACTTCTTGAAACACCCGGATGCCAAAAGAAGCCTGGTGATCCCCTGAATTCGAGATCGGCCCTCGTCGGTACGGTAGAGCCGATCGACAGCAGACGAACGTGTCGATGTGCGCAGGAAATCTTCAGTGGCGGCGTCGAGCTTCGAATAGTCCCCGTCAAGAAAGACCGACATTGACTCGCTGATCTCATCATCAAGGAAAATCACATGCGAGTCATGGCTCACCAAGCTGTCGGTGACGAGCGAAAAGAACTCATTGTTTACATCAAAAAGCACGACATTCACATCGCCCTGACGTTCTTCGTCCTTGCCGGTAGCGAGGGACTTCGAAATCAAGGTGCTCAGCAAGTTGCTCTTTCCTGCACCGGTGAACCCGAAGATTCCAAAATGCCTTCGATACATGGGTTCCGTATCGATGAAGACTTCGAGGGGTGGGATGCGATACAAAGTGTGCGCACCAGCGACCATCACGGCATTGTCCTCGCCCGGCAAGCTCATTCGTCGATTCACCACCATTTGAACGATTTTTTGACTCATGAGATACACGACTTCGCCCAGCATGGGAGTCCCGGTCTCTGAACGAACCCGCATGTCGAAGCCGACCACTGCCCTTGCTGCCAAAGGCAGATGGATCTCCTGACCAGTCGTCGACACCGACGCCACGATGCGCAAGTTGTTCTCCTCGGGATCCGAAGATTTTCGCCGCCATTCCTTCTGGTGCTTGTCCAAAAGTCCCTCGACCGAGACAGGGACGTCGGAACGGTCCTGACGCACCTGGTCGATGACGAAGTGGCGCGCTTCAACTGCCTCGATGCGTAGAAGTGAGAGATACTGGTCTTCTTCTGTCTCCGAGATTTGATAGAGGTGAACGCTGGAGGTGTTTCGAACCCCAACGACCAAACCTTCGCGAAGGAGTTTTACGGCCTCCACGGAGTATGGGAACCAAACTTCTCCCGGCGAAATGAGTAGACCCTTGATCGGACTTTCCTCGATCAACTCCGCGAGGTCTTCGATTCCATTGACTGCCATAGTCAACTTCCGAACTTGACGTGCTCTCGAGCACGGGCGACGAAACGTTGATAAATCTTCTTCATGGAGATCTCCTCCACCGACTCCGCTTGCCGACAGATCTCGAAGGTGTGAGCGACGTCAACCGAGAAGTTCAAACCAGACACTGGACTTCCGTCAGGGTTCCAAGCAATGCCCCACGTTGACATTCCGACGGCGACCCCGTGCGTGTTTACTGTAGGACCGCCCGAATTGCCTTTATTGATGAGGACGCTGTGCTGGATCTGATACCTGAGCTTGGGATCCTCGTGATTACCGTAGATTTTGCTAACGATTCCATCTGTAATTCCAAGATCGGTGAATGACGGATATCCAAAGGCGAAAACCTGTTCGCCCTGTCTGGCCTCGCCGGTCGACGGCAGAGCAAACATTGGCAACGGTTCACTCGACTCGATCTCAATCGAAAAAATCGCAAAGTCATGTTGGTGGTCAAATTTAGCCGCGAATAGAGCCCCCCGGAATGCCACGATCTTGTCGACCTCGAATTCCCTTTCCCCGAGAATAACGAAAGCCCGCATAAGCATTTCTTCATCGCTCGCACCCGCATGCGCTAAACGGAGAACCTGGTGGAATCTCTTCAACGATGAGGAGAAATTGTGAAGGTTGGTGATGAAGTAAACTGTCGAACGATCTCCGTTGATCACTTGTTTGTAAGCAAACGCGGTACCATGGCCACCAACGCCATTGACGGTGGTGCTAATCCGTACCACCGATTCTCTTGCGATCTCCATCAGGTCTGAGCCCGACATCGGTGAATCAGACCTTGTCGCTTTCACTACCTTCATAAGCTTCCCCCATAATCCGGACACTTATTATGGTGGTCGACATCTTGATTTTCAAGCGGTAGTCAGAACATAAAAGGTACGTTTTCGACCTCTGCTCGTATTTTTTCGGTGAAGAAGCCGTCTTATTGGTCCCTCATCTGGACTTGAAGTTGACCGCAGTTGAGGTAGGGCTCGGCGACAACAGCTTCTTCGCCGCCACGGGCGTGACCGATGGTGAGTTGTTGAAGGGTGTGCAGTTCCACGCGGGTGGTGCGATAACGCAGAGCCTGGTGATGCGCTCGCATTCGGGGACGGTGCGCATGATCGAGGCCCGCCATCAACTGGACAAGCTCAGCCAGATCTCCAGCGTCGACTACGCCTGAGGTGTTGGGGCCGCGAACACGTACCCATTGCGAGCACATCCAGTAACTGGATTCACCGATCGAGTTACTAAATTGTCGTTGCCACTTCAGTTTTGCGCTTAGACGACAGCAGAGTCCCTAGTGCTTCGCCATCTGGAACTACGCCTTCATTTTGTAATCGCAGATCTGCCCTAGAAACAGGCGGATTGACGTTGGCGTCAACGTTGAATACTTCCTCACGTCAATGTAGTGCGAATGCCGATTGGAGATCCCAGTAACGATTCACCGATCAGAGTCCCGCTCGCTCTCGCTGGGACGGCTCCAACTTCGGGAACACTGACGACTACACAAGATCTATGACCGGAATACCCAGTCGCAGGGCATTTTCCTGGACCTCTTTCTTGCAGGTGAAATAGATGATCTGGTGCCCATCACAGTTATCTTTCATCCACGAAAGGATTTCCCCGAGGCGGTGAATGTCCAGGTGGATCAACGGGTCGTCGCACAGCAGGGGGAGCCGCAGATTGCTTTCCTCCGCTTCAACCTGCATGATGACGAGCCTCATCGCCGTAGCAAGTAGTGAGCGAGCGCCACGTGAAAGGTTCTCTCCCGTGACGGTGCTCGCACCTTGACTAATGCGAACGCTCCCGTCTTCAGAGACGACGACTTCTGTCCACTCCGGGGCAACCGATCGAAGAATCTTGTTCAGACGATCCAGGAGGCGGGGAAGCGTCAAACCGCTGATCTTCTTCGCTTCGTCTTCGACAATCTTTGCCTGAACAAGAAGTCGGGCTTTTTCGATGTGGGAATCTCGAATCGAGCGATCAATGGACGCAATCTCCGAGTTGATGTCCTGCAACTGCCTTTTCTCCCGCGACTCTTTTGCCTCTTGTTCTAAACCAAAGATGCCCTGATCTTTATCCCCAATCTTCCCCTCAAGGTCGACCTTCGATTCACTAATCTCCTTGGTCCGAGCATCCTCGATCCCAGGGTCAAGAAAATCCTCTACTCGCGAATCGTCCTGATAAGCCCTAGCGCGCTCACGCTCGTACTTCTTGACTTGTCTCCGCAATTCCTTCTGCTTTTCAGAGGTGTTGGCAATGTCGTTAAGCGTTTCCAGCAGAGCCGAAGGTCTCGACATGCGTTCCGGGGCAACCTTCGCTCCCACTCTCTCGAGAGCCTCCGTCACTTCTTCTTGGTCTTTGTTGAACTGATTCCGAAGGTCTCCTTCGAGGGCTCGCAGTCCATCGACCTTCGTTGACTGCTCGCGATGCTCTCGCACTGCTCGTGCAAGATCGGATAGTTGGTTACACCATGTCTTCAACATCTCTTCCGAGTCATCGACAGAGAAATCCGCATCGATCTCAAGCACAAGCTTTTTCGCCTCTGTTACGACACTCGGGATATCCTCTTCGCTGAGCTTCTTGACGGTATTCTCCAAGCCGAATATCTCTGTGCTGATGACACCAATCTTCGCTTCTAAATTCACGATCTCGTTGGCCAACTCCTCGACTCGACTCAGCGACGAGCCCTCGGGTTTAGCCGTCGGAAGACCACGCCCAGCCGAACGGCGAGCCAGCGCAAAAGCAAACGCCGTTGAGCCAATGATCATGGCCCCGATCACAACCTGACCCATCCCAAAGGCCACGCCCGCCACAATCAACGATATGAGCAGCGAAAGATACGGAGGTTGAGTCTTCTTCGGCGGTTCGCCGGTTGGCGAACCAAAGGAGGCCGGCCCGGACCTCAAGAACTCTTGGGGCGTGAATTTAGGGCTCCACTTTTTCCAATCCTCGTTAAGTTGGGAAAGTGCAAATTTCTCCCTCTCGCGTTCTTGCTTTTTCTTAATGAGCTGCTCGGAACCATCATGCAGAGATTTCCTCAAATTCCTCGCCTTGCGACCTTGATCTTTGACGGAGTCGTTCACGGAGGTCGTTGACTCTTCCGTTTCGTAGTGGCGGTTTCGCTCGAACTTTTTTCTGTCAATACTGAGCGAAGCGCAGAGTGCCGCTATCCGTCTGTCTTGCTCGTCAAGAATTTGTGTTTCACGGTTCAAGTTAGCGCTCGTTACTTCAAGGGCGTTGTTCCGTAGTCGGTCGACACACTCCCTGAGATAGGGCACGATCTCATCAACAGCTTCCGGCAAGACATCACCGGAATCCCCTAGCTCCCCCAGTTTCTTTTGGGCTTCGTCGTATTCTTCGTGGTACGCCCGAAGCCCAATCGAGAAACTGATCAGACGTTGTTCTTCCTCCAGCAGCTGAAGCTGGTCTCTCAGCGCTGTTCGTTTTTGTCTCGCCGAATCAAGATCGTTCTCGACGGCATTCAAATTGTTAGTCGCCTGCAGTGCGATTTCTAGTGATCCCTCGAGGTCACCACGCTTCCTTCGCTCAGTATCAATCGACTTCGCAATAGCCTCTGACCGATTGCGCCATTGGGCCAACAATTCGGTGACCTTCGCCCCAGCTTTGTTCCCCTTCGCGTACTCGATGAACTTCTTCACAGGTTCGCTTTTGTCGGTCAGCGCGCTCGACACCTCGACAGAGTCCAGGCGAAACAGATGTCGGACGATGCCTTCGGGCAAACTCCCCAATGTGTCCGTTATTGCCGAGGCAGAGGGGTTGAAGGAGCGAAGAACCTTGCTGCCCTTTTCGGGAATCTTGGCCTTCGGAGAAAAAGAAACAGTGGTCGTGACACCGTCCTCCTCCAAGACGATGCTCCCTCTCAAGGCCGGATCGGAAACCCCATCAGGCCGGTAGCGGCTCAAGATCGATGTGTCGTACGTCGACGAGAGCAGCGTCACGGCCATGTCTGAGTAGGTGCTTTTGCCGGCCTCGTTGGTTCCATAGACAACGACGAAAGGATCATCGGGGACATCCAAGGCTGGACTGCCCTTTCCGAACTTTCCGATTTCCTCGGGTACGAACCTCGTGATTCTCACGTCGTGACCGCCTCGGAGCTAACGATGCTCCGAATCAGATCGGACCTGATCTCGCTCCTCAGTTGTTCCTTCTCCTCCTCGGACAGGTACATCGACTCACCAAGTTCGTCTTGCAGGAGCCGGATCGGGTCGAGTTCTTCGGTGACTCGTATCACTGCTCCAACGATGTCGTCACGTTCCCGAAGTTGTTTCATGTCGAGCAGCGGTAGCAGGTTCGACGAAACTTCCTCTACGTAACCGCCGTTCAGCGATCCGGATGACATTCTGATTGTGAGTGACTGTTCTAGTGCGCCCTTCGTCCCCTTCGTCTCGTAATCGCTTGGCACCTTCACCAGGTTCGAGCGTCCGACAAGATTGAGCCGAACTATCAAGGGTTTGGACTGTTCCAAAGCATCAAGCTGTTTTCCAATTACCTCTGCGAGCTTGTCGATGCTCTCGTCTATTACCCCTTCACAATTGACCTTCACTTCAAAAAAGCGAAACTCATCCAGTTCGAGAAAAGTCGGCTCTCCAACGCCACGACTCAAGATTGGAACGACGAGCGCTCCGTGGGCACCGGGCTCGCCGATGTCCCTTCCTTGCGGATTACCGCAGTAGGCGCGAAATCGATTGGGGGCCATCTGCTCAAACGACCACTTGTGAATATGACCCAGAGCCCAGTAGTCGACCGGCCTCGACTCCAGATCCTTCGGGGTGCACGGCGCATAGCTCCCCTTTCCACCCTTTGATCCCGTGTGGAGAATTCCGATTACAGCACAGCTATCCCCTCGACTGATCCCAGCGAACAGGGGAGTCAGATTGTGGGGCTCTTTATCAGACCTGTAGGAGACTCCCGCGATGATGACTGACCGTCCATCACGCAACACGTGAGTTACTTGCTCCACGGTTCCGATCGGCCCTTTCGTCGGGTCTCCATCGATAGGAGTCCATGGGGCGAAGACCTTCACGCCGTCAGGAAGCGCTACCACCTTGGACCGTTTTTCTGTCGCCGGGTCATGATTTCCATGGATGAGATAGACGCCCACCCCAGCATTCAGAAGCTGCTGCACACCGCTGGCGAACCGTTCCCTGATGTACGGTTCACACTCTCCAGAGTCATAGATATCCCCAGCAACCACTAGGAATTCGGCGTTGACTCTGATCGTCTCGGCAATGAGGTTGTCGAAGGCCTTCTCGGCCTTTTTAAGCAAGCCTTGTCGCTGTCCTTCGGAAAGTCCCTCACCAAGACCACCCAGCGGACTACCCAGATGAAGATCCGACGCGTGCACAAAGACAGGAATATTGTCCATCTGCCCTCCCCTTCAGACCAACTATATAACACCTCGCATACAGGTATTTCACTGCCAAAGACCCGTTCTGTTGCTCTTCGAAGGTTTTACTAACACACACTTTTTGTCCGCCAATTGGCGGCGAACACAGGTGAGGCAAGAACAGTGAGGACGCAGAAGTGTTGGTTCTGAAAACGTTGCTCGAACGGCGGAATATTTCCCGAGGTCGTGATCCGGAATTCTTGCGACATATCCGTGCCAAATGGGTCGAAGTCAATGGAGCGTAAAGACCTTCAAGCCTCTATCGGCAGCCCGTTCGACTCTGCCACACCCCCAGGCGACACTTTCACCGCTGGCCGTGTCGCTCTACTTTCACACTGATAACCGAGTTCAATAGGGGGTTGCCGATGCAGAACTGTTGCTTGTGGACCATCATCGCCATGATCATCGTCGGTGGCTTGGTGATCGCCTCGGCCACCATGTTGATCTGGGTGCTCGTTCCCCTGGTCTTCCTTCTCGGATGAGGCACGAGATCGACGCCACACCCCCACAGGAGGATTCACCCATGACGAGTCTCATGAACGACGACGGGCTCTGCCCCGAATGCTGTGAATACATCGGTAACGACGGCTGGACCGACTGTCCAGCCTGCGGAGCGATCCTGATCGAACCCGGCATCGACACCTGCCCTGATTGCGGCAACGAGCTGGAGGAAGATTCCATCATGTGCCTCCACTGTGAATGAGGCCGAGGTTCACCCAGCTCTCGTAAAGTTCGGTGACCCGCGTAATGCGCCGGTGTTCGACGGAGGACGAAGAACATGACAACCCGAAGTCGACAACTCGCCACGCATCACATCGCGAAGGTGATCGAGCGTCTCGCCGGACCCGATGCGGTCCCCCGCGAGGACCAGATTGACGCCGTCGCGGCCCACTATCGCCGAGAAATCCCGCGTTCTGGTGGTGCAGGCCACTGGCTGGGGTAAGTCCGCCGTGTATCGGGCGGCTACATCGGCACCTCGCTCGCTGGGGCTCGGTCCGACTCTGGTGGTGTCCCCCTGCTCGCCCTCATGCGCAACCAGGTGCAGGCCGCCACCAAGACGGGTCTGTCCGCCGCCACCATCAACAGCTCGAACCTCGACGATTGGGACGACATCTACACGAAATTGAAGAACGACGAGTTCGACGTTCTCCTCATCTCTCCCGAGCGTCTGGGGAATCCACGATTCGCGGCCCAGCTCGACGAGCTTCTCACCCGCGTCGGTTTGGTCGTCATCGACGAAGCACACTGCATCAGCGACTGGGGATTCGATTTCCGGCCCGACTACCAGAGTTTGGCACGGTACCCGTCATGTGCCGGCCCCAACGGGTTTGTGGACAGGGTTTGCGGAGGGTTCTATCGTGGCGCTAACGCACCGGTTGTTCGTGGTCGTTGGCAGTCCATGTATCGATTTCAAGGATCTCTCGTGCCGGATCGTTGTCCCATTTGAGAGCATAATGAGAATGCAGTCCGATGAATTCTTTTCTTTGCCTCTCGTTGGGAGCGGTGATGTCTCGCGATAAGCGAATCAGCCAACTGGAGGACCTCGCCTTCCAGGCTCAGTGGGAGTTGGAGGAGGGAAGTGCCGCGAAAGCCATCGATATCTGTCGGGAGCTCGTCGGGGAATGGACCGAAATCGAGGGTCCCGATGGCGAGACCGTACTTGTGTGGCGCGGTTTTCTTGGACGTTCACTGACCGAAGCTCGTCAATTCCTGGAAGCTGAGAGAGAACTGACGGCTCTGCTCGACGACCGCAACCGCGTTCTCGGACCGGAGCATCCTCAAACGCTGGTCACGAGGGGCAACCTTGCCCGCGCCATCGGACGAGGTGGCCGTCCACAGGAGGCCATCGAGATCTCCACCGATCTTCTACAGGATCGACTTCGCCTCATGGGCCCCGACCATCCCTCCACATTCGATACACGAGGAAACATCGCCCAGTTCCACGATCTCATGGGAGACTTCGACACCGCAGCTCTCATGCTCGAAGAACTCCTCAAAGACCGCATCCGTGTTCTCGGGGAAGACCACCCGGTGGTGATGAGCACTCTTCACAATCTGCATGTCGTACGTTCACGTTCCGGGAAAATCTGCGATGTTCAGGATCTCCAAGTCTTCGCCGAGGAGATGCTGGAAGACTTGGGCCCAGACAACCTCAACGTCGTGAATGCCTTTGGAATCCTGGCCGATGCTCACGAAAAGCTTAGGAATCTCGACGAAGCACTTCGTATATCCCGATACGTGTTCGACGCTCGCTCACGCATGCTGGGTGACGACGACGCACGAACCCTCGTTGCACGACGGCGAATCGCCCGCTTGCTCGAGACCCTGGGCCGGAACATCGAGGCGATCGATGAAATGATGCGCATCGTCGAACTTCATGTGCGGGCCGGCCGACTAGACGAGGAGGACTGCACCGACGTCATCGAGGTGCTGTGCCACAGAATGCACGAAACACTTAGAAACGCTCCGACTGATGACAAGGCGATGCTGAGGATACGCCAGACACTGCTTCGGCTGGTGGGCTATGGTGCGGACCTATCAGAAGGACCTGCCCGCGACCGTGTCCAGAAATGGTTTGCCGTTGTTCACCGAAGCTTCGGCGGTGACGGGGAGAATCCACGATCGTTGTAGGGCGACCTACCCGTGAACCTCTCCTCGGCACACCCGATTCCAGTCGTTCAACGACATCGTCCCGATCTGTTTTCGCAGTGACTTTCGAGACAACTTCACCAAGCCGATCGACACGTACGAGCCTTTGGTCAGCCCCACCTGCGGCCAGTCGAGTATCTCCACCGCCCTCCACCGCCCAGCGAGAAAATCCTCCGAGTAACAGGGACGTACCCACACCTTCGAGATGCTCGCACCGACGACCAGCACCGGCCTGACCTTTCCCTGCCCTCGGTCGGGACCCCAGGCGATGTAGGCCCAATACAGCTTCCCCACCGGATCCCCCTTTGAGATGCTCGCACCCTTCGGCAACCTTGGATGCTCCAGCACCCGCACTTCGATCGGAGGTTCGATCTTTCTGGAGGGCCCGGGGACTACTTGGGGTTTGTCGACCACCAAATCGCTCTGCGTCTCTGTCTTCGGCTCCGTCAGCGTTTTGCCCTCTTCTCGTTGTCTCTGACGAGCCGCGCGTTCATCCCGCTCCATCCGCCGCCGCACCCATCGTTGCCGCTTGATTTCCGGATCGACTTCCCGGTGGACGGCTTCTCCCATCTCTGATCCGTCGCCGTTCGGCTCCTCGTCGATCACGAAACCACCCCACTCAGGGTGCCCGTCGAGTTCGATCACCTCGGGATGACTGGGGAATCGCGCTTCCACAACCGCGGCCAGGAAGAGCTTGATCCACTCGGATCGGTGATGGATCGCGAGGGAATCGCACATGGCTTCCAACTGTCCGACAGACGGCCGCGCCGAATTGGCCCCAAGGATTTTGATCGCTTGCTCCAACATTTGGGTCAGACGAGGACCGAAAACAGCGCCGGACATGGTCACGCCAAGTCGCTGATCCCTGGAACAGACGAACTCGTCGATCGCGAGAAAGTCGGCATCAATGGTCGTCGCCCTCCGGAGCAGCTCAACCTTCCGCCTGTGGCCGACGCGTCGAAGGTGTGAGAGTCCGATGTCATTCAACAGATCCCGACGAACCTGCGGGGAAAACGAGCAGTACAGCCGGTGCACTTCCCCGCACCGCTTCAGTGGGCGACGATCATCCTCGAACGATGCCGTCCGGGACTTGACGAAGGTGCCCTTTCCTCTCTTCTTCGCCATCGAGTCCTCCCGGCTGAGAAACTACCAACACCGCGCGATTCGATTCGGCCGCCGCAAACGAGGAGAGGGGGACTCGACACTTCACAGGCGACTTCCCATCTGAGTGATCGAGATCGGCCACACCGGTGATCCTGAATGAGCCTTGGAGCCACGAAAACGGAATCGAACGGGTAGGGAATCTCTGAGCGCCCGACCACGGAGCCAATCGCCACCCGTTTTCACCACTGACTGCTATCGACGTTTCATCGCGACGCCGTAGATCCACCGCCTGACACCACGCGGCAGCAACGCGCTCCCCCACACCAGTCCCTTGTACAGCGCGCCCGGCACACTGATGGCCCGGCCCTTGGCACAGTCCGCCAACCCGTCGGCCGCCACCTTCTCGGCGGTCAACCACGCGAACACCGGAAACCCGCGCTGCAGTCCCTCGGTGTTGCTCACACTCTGGAACTCGGTGCGCGTCAACCCCGGGCACAATGCGGTCACGTGCACGCCGGCCCGCTTGGCCTCCTCGTGCACCGCCTCGCTAAAGCTGGTGACGAAGGCCTTGGTGGCCGCGTACACCGCCAGCCGCG
>Ga0194115_10007508_pt1 | contig 10800 bp, 4 predicted proteins | sample TA2MahsurfametaG_3_FD_148656 | JGI IMG/M metagenome (GOLD analysis project Ga0194115, IMG submission 148656) | Freshwater microbial communities from Lake Tanganyika, Tanzania - TA2015002 Mahale S4 surface | ecosystem: Environmental > Aquatic > Freshwater > Lake | place: Tanzania: Lake Tanganyika... | reverse complement strand
CCCCCCCCATCTGACTCGGCGCATTCGTCGTCATCCCCTCTTTACATCAAGATTTGTATCGTATCATACAAACCAAATGGATACCGTACTATACAACAAGGGAAGAAGGACGACGACGACGACGACGACAACAACAAGAACGATGATGAAGAAGCAATGGAGGACGAAAGAACGTTTAGCACTTGGGTCCCTTCCTCATTCATCCATGAAAAATGCGAAAAAATTCCGACTCGTTGTGTTTCTAACAATTTTCTTCCTCTATGGATGTGAGGCGTTTTCAACATTCACCTGGTGGAGCAATCACCTTTCCCGTCACAGTCGTGGTCGTCAAGCTGCAGTTCCTCCCGTACCACTGCTTGCATTACAACTCACAGAAAATGGAATTGCTACGATTGATCCGTTATTAGTCCGGATCCTTCGAGAAACTATAAATAAGAATGACATCAATGACTCGACAGTCTCTTCCATACCTCCTTCTCGTAATTTTCAACATTTGGGTGGTACCTTGATTCAAGTATCGAATGGACTACAGGTATGGCGATCAGCCTTACTCAAGGGATGTCTCCCCTACGACGACGACGACGACGAGTACAAGAACGACGACATGGATCAGACAAGGACTGTTTTGACATGTTGGCCACCCAAACCCCTGTATGATCGACTAGTAAGGGATACAATGGTACCTTTACAAATTCCAAGACTTGTATACCGTCATCCAGAGGTAGTACCTTTGATCCTGATGTCACTCCTTAGATGGACGATGGAATACTCCCGCCGGTTAGATGATGTCCTAAATGATGAAGTCACGAAGCAAAACGATGATGACGATGACGAGGATGAAGAAGAAGAGGAGTATGAAGATTTCTTCTTTTCACAATGGCAGGAACAGTATCAAGCGGATTTAGAACAAGATACTATGGATGATGGTATACCCGCTCTGATCCTGACAGAAGATGCCGATTCGATAGCAAGAGATATTGCCAAGTCATTCCAGGAACAATGGAGTGGTGTAGTGAATGGAGTAGGGATTCTTGATGGCCTATTTGGAATGGATCATGGTCTATTGAATGTCGAAGACGACGAAACACCAGGAAGTGGTGGTGATGGTGCCACGACGGGCTATGGTTGGCAAGATGGGATTTGGTCCCATTCGGGGTGGGAAGAAATTCCAAAGTTACAACAAGAACTCACCAACCTACCAGAACTTTCCCAACTTATACAATCTCTTGGAAGACGACCGACTGCCGAAAATTGGAATTCTTGGCACAAATTTGTTCCTAGAAGACCCCATCGGGAGGGTGGATTAGGTGCCGACTTTGATCCACAACGACGAGAATCGATTGATGGGATTACATTGTCAAACTCTTTGTCAGAAATGTTACCATCAGAAGCTTTACTGTTATGTGGGAATTCGACAGGTAGTGGTGGCGAGATGCTTCGACGACTCTTTTTAGCTAAAAAGGTCGAATCGAAATTACTCAGTTATCAATTATCGGGATGGACCGATATTCCCAGTATTCCTAAAACGAAATCAAGATATCGGACACGATTCCCATCTGCACCGGGTGGTCCGATTATTATCTGTCTCGATACGTCATGGTCGATGACGACTGGACGTCGACAGGCACTGAGTAAGGCTGTCGTCCTTGCCTGTGTAGCTCAGGCTCATCAACAGGGTCGAGATTGTCAAGTCGTCGCCTTTTCGACCGAACGTGGGACGATGGAATCTGGTATCTTAACGCCTGCCGTAAAATCATCCTCCTCATCATCGTCGAAGGATCATGACAATGGTGGTATCCCTCGTTTGCTTGATTTCTTATCACATTCCTTTGGTGGAGGTACCGATGTGACGGGTGCACTGAAATTTGCCATGACATCCCTTCAAGACGAGTTAGTATTGGCATCCTCCGATATCCTACTAGTGACGGATGGAGAAATTGCGGATCCACCCGTTTCACCAGAAATTATGGAACAATTGGATACCTACAGATTAAAGTTGGGCACACAAATCCATGGACTACTTATTGGGAAGAAAGAAAGTAAACCTTTGTCTCGTATTTGTACGGCGACCCATGACTTTTTATCCCAATATGATTCTCCGGGGTTCACTTCGACTGTACCGGGAGGATCAGTCTCGACCAGAATGGGTTCAGCTCGTAGTCTACTGGCGCAACGACAAAGACCAACAAGTACCGCATTATTCGCTAAACGAAAGAGATCGAAACGGGATGAGGAAGATGACGACTCCAGCTACACAGGGGCATACAATGGGGATTCTCGCGGCGGTCAATATATGGTACAAGTGGAGGAAGATGATGAGGAGGATGAGACAGACTACCTTCCGAGAGACACATTTGGCGGTCAAATTATCCAGAAAGTGAAGGAACTCCAGGAATCGGCAAACGAGCGCATATCCACGCAAATGTGGTCCGCCGCCGAGCTTGAAAAGGAACTCACCGAGGATGGTAGTCTTGTGGGGAGTGTCCATCAACAACTTCGGGAAGCCATTCGACGAGTCGAAGATGGTCTAGTCGAGCGAAGTGAAGATGCTCGATTGGTCGTTTTGGCAATGATTACAGGGGAACATATTTTGCTATTGGGTTCTCCTGGGACTGCCAAGTCAGTTCTCGGTCAACGTCTTGCCGAATTGTGTAACGGTATCTTCTTTCAGCGTCTACTGACAAGATTCACCACACCCGAAGAATTGTTTGGTCCCCTATCATTAAAGAGTTTGGAACAAGATGAGTACCGCCGATGTACAGCCGGCTTCCTTCCAACGGCAGATATTGCCTTTTTGGATGAAATCTTCAAGGCAAATAGTGCCATCCTCAACACTCTTTTGACGATATTGAATGAACGTAAATTTGACAATGCGGGTGGTCGAGAGACTTGTCCGATTCGATGTGTCGTTGGAGCCTCCAATGAACTTCCAGAAAGCGACGATTTGGTAGCACTCTTTGATCGATTCCTCATTCGGAAAGAGGTTTCTCCAGTCTCTGATGAGGGCGTCCTGACTCTGTTGGAACTCTCCAATCCTGGCTCACCGTCTTGCCGACCCACTGGTGACCGTGATGACAATGACGAATGCGAAGTTGTATTTACAGATGGTTTGGATGAAGTCATCGAGAGATTGAATACTGCATCAATGTCGGTTGTCATGGATCGAGATTGTGCTGAATTGATGCGAGACTTACGGATCTTTTTGCGGCAGGAGTTGAAGGTACAAGTGAGTGATCGACGGCTTGTCAAGGCATCTCGATTGTTAAGGATTTATGCGGCGTCAAATGGGAGATCCAGGGTAGATCCGATTGATTTCTTTGTCCTCCAACATTGTTTTTGGAATGTTCCGGAAGAACGAATTCCGATCCGGGACTGGTTGTGGGATCATTTGACACCGGAATCATCTTCGTCCATTGCACAGATCCGATTTCTTTTGGAAAGTCTTCGGACGGAGATTGTGGCTGTCGTCCAGAAGACGTCAGGAGACGTTTCGGGACAGGCTGGTGCTCGACCTGACGATCTGGCTACTTTGCACTCACTACAGGGTGAGTTGAAGGGGATCCAAGGTATCTTGGAGCAAAGATTGAATAGACTACTCCGACATATGGAGCTGATACGTCAAGCAGGTGATTCCCTATGGTTAGATGCGACTGATGCTAGTGCGATGCGACAACTCCTGCTTCCGAAGTCCGAATCAGTCCTTTCAGAACTACGTCGTGCTTCCATTGACGCGCAAACACTTGAGGCAGCTCTTTCCCCATCAGCTCTATCCGATGATATGAGAGTGGAAATGCTTCGAAGCCTTTGGGAAGAAGGCTATGGTGGTGAGGTTGGCTTTACCGAAGAAGAGATGTCATTGTCTATGCGAGAAGCGAAAGCCAAGTACGATATCGACACCTTTCGTCAATGGAAACGCGCCAAGAAGAGGATACAGTAGTTCATTTTTGTTTCTTTACGGTTATCAAATCAAAAAGTCAATTTTTGGCCTACAGTATCCCATCCCAGCTGCCGTTCGACATTGGCCATTTGTTTAGTTCCGCAGCTCGGCTGCTCTTGGCGAAATCTCGCCTTTCCATTTGGAATGATTTCATTCACGTCTTCGATTATCGAACAAATCCTGCACGTCGCAACAGGCTCTTGGCTTGGTTAATCATTCTTTTGACCTTCCTCCATTCGGACGTCATCTTCCTCCATTCGGACATCATCTTCTTCCAATCGGACGCCTTGATTCCCTTTTCCTGTGATCGGGGCATCGATCCATCGGCCATCCCTTCCTGGGGTGCCAACGTCGCACCCGAATTCGACGGTAGGTTACTAGTAACTGTTGGTGATGATGTTTCCATTGTCGGTCGAAGATGGGGTGGGTTCTAATGTCTTTTCCCTGAAGTTGGTGGCGGAGGAGACGAGGACAAAATAAAGTGACCTTGTCCAACGAGCTGTGAAATTCTCAAACAGATGATTTCGTTCTTCCGATTCGGGATCCACATACGGGATTGCAGATTCTCGACATAACGTCACAGTCACCACCGATGGCTGGCTCGCCAAGATCCGTTCCAACGCCTAGAGGTTTCCCTCGTGATTCATGCAAGACCACGACTATGCCCTCATTCTTTCATACACTACGCACCAGTCTCGTGTTTTGTATACATACATGTGTTCAAGATCCCCACCTCGAATCCCTATGGTCGCCATCTGTGCGAAAAAGAGATGAATCTGCTAGATACTGCCGCCAGGGCAACAGAGAGTCCAAACGGGGCCGCCAGATTCCTGCATCGATACACTTCGATTCCATAGCCCCCTTGGGGCCGCATCGATCATAGGGAAGGCATGTCATTTAAACTCATGATTTGAGGAGACAATGGTTTGAGGCGATAGTGCTTTGACGTGACAATGGGCTGACGTGAAGTGGATCTCGACATAGATCCACGCCGTGTGTTGCAGAATAGTGAGACAAATCAACTACACGACATAACGAGCAACGAAGCTGACATTGTTTTCCTTTACGGTTTATTGAAAGATGGACTAGAGCCCCAAGGTATGGTATCTTGGTAGCCCCTTCGACACGGCAACTTGGAATGATGCCCGCAAGTTGATTAGATGAACTGGTCGAAATCTTTGATTTTCCATCTGAAATGAAAATCACATTAACAATTTCCTTGGGCACATTTTGCAAACCGCATCAATCGCATGACTCTTCTAATCGTTCTGAGGATCTTCCTCCACTGCGATGGTTTATTCTTGAATCCTCCGACCTTGTGTTTCTTCCCTCCTTGGTTCTTCTTTTGTGGCCTGTTATTGGTTCCATTTTTCTTTCCGTTGTTGTTTCTGGGATTTGATGGTGCAGGATCGGTAGTTCCGATTGCTGCATCGTCGACTGGCGATGTCACAACTGTCGGTGATGAAGGTTCCATTTTGTTGTTGGGTATTCCGAAAAGACAACGAATGTATTGTTCTTTGAAGAGACAGTTGCATTTTGGAGAGTTATCGTCCTTCGATCCTCGATCCGACACTTTCGGCTGGCTCGCTAAGGAATCCGTTAAACCATCGAGCTATGCGTGATACTGGCGCGGACGGCTTGCCGACGCGATTTCAACATATGTACGCAATTACCGTATGCTATACGATATGTAGATATGTACAAGGTTCCCCCCGGAAGAAACTATGATACTTGTGATACCGGTAGATCGTCCTTTCACCATAACACAAGCCTTTAGCGTACCCGTTGTCGAGCGTCCTATGAACTCATCAATCTATTGTGATGATGTATCATTACGTCAATCTGCGATGTCTCTATGTTTTCAAGTGGACCGGCTTAAATTGTGGGCCTGCTGTCACGTCCCTCTTTAGGTGTACCACCACTTCTTCAGCGGGTACTCCCAGCATCCTCGCCTCCCCTGACTTTCTTCTTGGCCAACTGTTTCTGAATGTACTGTACCGGCATCCCATTCGGGCCTGTGACATGGACGGCCTTGAATCTACCCTGGGAGGTCTCTTCAAGCTGGAATTCGACGGCTTCATGTTTCAGGAGGTTACGAAAAAGTCCATGGTCATCATGAGTCGATGATGATGATCCCTCCTCATCGGACGTGTAGTGTGTAGAAATACTCGAATAGTGGACAAAGATATTTCCCTTGTCTTTTCCATGTGAGTCATGATGATCATCCATTACCAAGAATCCATACCCCTTATCTCTATCAAACCAAGCGACATGTCCGGAATGAGTGACGATTGCTGGGGGAGCGATAGGTGACACCATAGTCGTAGCTTCAGCAGTACTGCTAGTCTCAATTTCAACATGTGTGTCATCGTGGTGGGCCTCAATCGGCGTCATAATCTTGACGACGACTGGAATAGTCGGAGACGGGTTGTGGTCTGTATCTTCAATCGTGACAACATCCTTCAAAGTATGCTGCTGATCGTTTTGTTGATGTTCTGCCGTATGATGATGGACTTCTTGTTTGCGTTCCCTCGATGCTTTGGTTCCGCCAGATAGACCTTGAAAAAAGTTGGCTACGAAATCTTCCGCTTCCTTGAGAGGGTTGTCATTTTGTGGTTGTTGTTTGGAGTGGCTTGTTCCTGGCTTTCGTTGGAGCCAATCGAACATGTAAAGACGAGTCGACGTCGTCGCCGTTCGGGAAGTAGCAGTAGTCGTAGTTGCGAAAGTAGGACGAGGGAGCGTCGTCGTAACAGAGTATCGATCAGTAAAGATTGTCTTCGTCGTCGTCGTCATCCAGGCCACGACAGGATGGATGATGACAGCGACACAAAAAAGGATCCACGATACGAACATGGTGCTTGGTAAAGAATGAATCGAACACGAACGAGGAACCCGGGACCGAATGACTTGAAAAGAAGAAGAGGACGAGGAAAAGGGCATGATACCGAAGTAGTAGTACGGTAGTAGTGGTATTGCTGCCACGGTAGTGGTATAGCTACTCCTGACAAGTTTTTTCTGGTTGAATGAAGGTTGACAACAAGTATCGTGTTCTCATAGGCTGAGAGAGTGACACCCCCATCACGGGGTTCTGATTGACTGTGAGCATTGCGAAAGCCGTTAACGTTAAATTTCGTACTTGGTGAATCCACTACTGACAGTGAATAACCCCACAGCCCTAATCGAATCCAGAAGAAGTGCTCAGCGTGACTGTCAACTCTGTCAAGCAACGGATCTCTCTACCCATCGATATCCCCAAGCAGATTCCTTCATGGAGACTGTATATAATACTCCGCAACGATGAATTCCACTAAAAATCACTCCCATCTTTCTTGCTCTACGTCGGCTGTCGACGTGGGGCGACTTTTTCCTTGGTCCATTCATTTCAATAAACGGTGACAACCTACGGTACTCATGGCGACGACACATGTCCGACATCACAGACTACAACAAAGCGACGAGTCATCTTTAGAGAGACAGTGCAGTGTACACTATTTTCCATCTCCAAAGGAGCCACTTAGAAGAAGCAAGGGCGGCGGTATGGATGGCGCCATGATACGTTCAACAGAATCCCTCTAGAGCATGCCCAACGCAATGCTAGACGTCAATCGAAAGCAACTCCAAAACAGTACGTCAAAAGGACTCACACACGACAGGGGTGCCATCACCCAAGAATTCTCTGTGTCGATCGAATGTTATTCCCCAATTCAAAACCGTAGAACCGGTATTCGAGAAAAACCTCCTCCCCCCGGGTGGGCGGAGTCCATTGTTCGGACGTCTTATCACTGCGGAATAGCCTGGATTCATACGCACCTAGACGATTTCGAGCCGAACACTTTCGCAACTCTCTCACAAGTACATACACGCCGAGGTAATCGCTGAAGCATATGAAGCGGCTTCATCGACTTCTCAGAAAAAGCTGTGAAATCTGGCTTTGTCTGACTGATCTGACTACAACAGAAGTCGTCCGAGGAGCCATTCGATTGCACGTACACAGTACATACCGGTTTCGGCCTACGTCGCGCAAAATGGAAAACCGGGATGTGTTCTCGGTTTTGTCGGAATTCCGCCAAAGATAAGTTATGTTTTGTCGGATGGGGAAATCACATCTTTCTTCGGGGAAACCGCGATACTTTTATTCGCAATGTATATAACAATTGTGTAGATTCTTCAAGTCATATGGTCGTCGCCACTATCCTCCTCGCCGGAAAACACTTACCGTACAGTTAGAAGCAGCGGAACGTTTGACGGCGTCTTCGCGCGCTCTATCGAAATGCAAAATCGGTCAAGCACGAAAGATGAAAAGGGCCTTTCTCTAACCTTGCACAGCGATAGGTGACAGAATCTCAAACTTTCGTGATGAATTGGTCGACCGCAAGCAAGGAAAAGCGATCACAATAAGCGACATTCTCTCGACGTGACGACTAGTCGACAAACATGGAAAGGCCACAGAAGAAGAACAACGGAAGGAATACCTTACAGAAGGAGCCTCCTGTGCCCGCAGAATCATAGTGGAGATTCTTGGCCGAAAAGCTTCTGCAAAACGACCATTCTACAACGAATCCTTTCAAAACTAGGCCGTCATCGGCCTCGACGCAAGTTGTTGCATGTATTCATCGGGACCGTGAGATTGTTGCAGACAATCACACTGGGCATTATGCTTCTACATCATCTGCATCAGACTTTCTTCCAACTACGAAAGAAACGCAACCTCCACTATCAAAGGGACAACGAACATGGTCTCCCTGTTGCGAGAGCACTGTCAAGACTGTAAAGATGTCTCACAATTCTGGGCCATTTGCCACCCTCTTGGATCATCGCCGGAGGTCAGTCTCCACTCGGATTTACGAACATGCAAGCGTCGACTTGGACCGAACTGAAAGATCGACCGTTTCCTCAGGATCCGCGGACGTAAGTCCACGTCGACCCCGTCGCGCGATGGAGATTTGCGATCCGTCCTATTGACAAGTGTGTTTGTTCCAACCATCAAACTTCACCCTGGATTCGGCCACGACTCTCTAATGGGAAAAGGATGTAACGCACTCAAGCGCGCAACCGTCAGACACTAGTACGGTTCCAACATCGTCTCTACAGCGACGACCGCAGTTCTATAGCTCGACGGCACCTACTTCTAGTCATCCGGCTTGTTAATCATAAGGAGAATGTTGCAATGGAATTCTGTTCGTCACAACACTTCCTTTCTGTATCGATATCGTATGAACCGACCGCGGATCAGGGGTGAAAATAGAACAGTACCAGGCGAAGATGGGTCGGAGTAATGCATTTTTCTCTTCGTTCTTGTTGATCGTCCAACTGCTCATCAGCCTCATCGACCTATCCTAACGCAGCCTTTATGATTCTCTCCTTACGAGATCTATAGCTGGTGAGATAATCAAGTATATCGTGTCCCCAAGCGATGCTTCATCGTACTGGTTGGACTCAGGTTGACAAGTTTTCCTTGGAAGAACATTCTTCCAACGGTGCCAATTTCCAAACGATCCGAGATTTTCAGTCTGGAGAGTCACTTTTCAGAATGGACGGTGGATCTTTTTGGTGTCGAATACACTTGGGATGCACACCCGAAGTATCGATGGTATCGACACGAAATGGTTTTGACGTTGCCGCAGTTGATGGCGTGTGACAGCGACACGGTGGACGGAATCTTGAATGACTTTTTTTTACTTTTACCGTTATGTGAACGGTCGGGCGTTCGCAAGGAATTCCGTACAGATCTTCCGTTGAAACCAACAACGAAGTCTTGGCTCGCGCTCAAAGACTGATACAGTACGTGGTCCCATGGGATGACTTTTTTTGATGGACAGTGGTTCTAAAACCGCAGGCATGGCGCCATCAAAAAACAGCAAAACAGATCGAAGACGCATCTTCTCTACGACATATCTTGCTGGAGCGAAAACCTTTGATTGTTTCCTTTAGGCCGTTGGTGGTTTGGAAAAGTCTCCTTTTGATGTGTGCAGAGAAATCCGAGCCAAGGAAACTATCCAGGCCATGACCACCTCGATGAAGAATCTTTTTTTTTTACGAAAACGTATTCCCACACAAAAAACTCAAGTTTCCATTCTTTGGGGGAGCCATGGAACATCGTCGATATAGATATGATCCGTCCCGAAGCATCATAAGGTTTCCACCCCTCGTCCAGTCGCTCCCACTTGATGGCAAAGATCTACTCACCTGGGACCGTATTCGCTTGCGTCTGTGAGGGATCATCCAACAATCTTTGAACAAGTGCTTTGGGCAGAGATTCCTTATCATCTATATGGGTACTAAGTTCGGCTGGCCATCTACCGTAGCATTGGTAATGTGTTGTCGTCAGATGGCTCGTTCGAGGACATCACAACCTACCCTAGTTCGAAGCGGAGCTCGTAATTCTCTCTGACATACCGGCCAAACAGGGACTCCCACGAAGTGCTTCCCTCTTTATCCCTTCATCCTGTGTCGTCAACACCATGGTGGGAACACGAAAATGTTCATGGCTTCGAGGGAAGAGGAGTACAAGGCTCAGGTTCTACGACCAGGACCTGCAGATCAGCTACGCGACAAAAGTATATGACTATTCCAACATGCGACCGACCTATGACGTATGTGATATGTGAAAAGGAAGGTACAGTGGTATCTTGCAAGTTTGCTGTCGGGCACGGAAATTAAGGAACTGGTATGGAGATGACGACGAGCCCTAGGATTAATCATCTATTCTTCGTTTCCAAAGGGAACCGGGATGGAAAACTCGTGAGACTCGAACGGAAGAATAAAGCAGTATTCAGAAAAAGACAAGACTACAGCCGAAAAGACCTCAGCGAAAAAAAGAAATTCTGGATGAATCACCTGGATCAATCATGAAGCAGTGTTCT
>Ga0194115_10007507_pt1 | contig 10802 bp, 12 predicted proteins | sample TA2MahsurfametaG_3_FD_148656 | JGI IMG/M metagenome (GOLD analysis project Ga0194115, IMG submission 148656) | Freshwater microbial communities from Lake Tanganyika, Tanzania - TA2015002 Mahale S4 surface | ecosystem: Environmental > Aquatic > Freshwater > Lake | place: Tanzania: Lake... | reverse complement strand
GGATCCTGCCTGCACCAACATTGTGTTTAGGCAGCGCGAAGGCGTGAGCATGGAATTTTTTGGTACTTTGGATTTCATTCGTGAATGGCAGACTCACACTCAATGGCCTGACAATCAAATTTTTCTTAGGATTCACAATCCAGTGGAACACTATGGAGCCTGGATAAATCAGACGCCTGGACCCAAGGTCTACTGTTTGACCGAAGCTGCACAGTATGCCCACAACTATTTTTGTCACTCAGCACCACAGATGTTTGGATTTTTTGTTGGACGTTCCACCCCCGAACGTATGCGCATCATGAAAGACATTCAATCACTGTGGCCCAGACAATTTGTGACCAGTCAACTCACTGACATAGAACCCAGCAGGGTGGATCTCATGCTGAATATGATTCAGAATTTAACGCCTGATCTGTTCGACCGGTCAGAACTGGCAGATTTTCTCAGCTGGTACGAACAGTATAAGCCATGTAGCCTTGATGCCATGTCACTTGAAGATAAGAAACGCCCCTTGGCTCGCCATCGCACGTGGGCTGGCCTGGCACCGGTGTACCGTGATTTTGCTGTTGAACTAGTGGCCGAAACCATGGTTCGCGGCAACTGTTTTTGGGTCACGGAAAAAACAGCCAGACCCATGGCTTTTGGCAAGCCGTTTGTGATCTTTGGACCACGTAACTATCTAAAAAATCTACGCGGTTTTGGTTTTCGCACCTTTGGCGATCTCTGGGACGAAAGCTATGATCAGCTGGAGGGACGTGATAGATGGTTGGCCATGATTCCTGTGATCGAACACATCTGTGGCCACCCTGATCTGGTACAAAGTTCGGCCGAGATAGTGGCTCACAATCATGCTCTTATCAGTCAGCCCACTAAGCATTTTAATTGGCATATATAACAAACCACCGGAGCAAATCTCATGAGCCAAGCTCAATACAATCTATCAACCAAACCCAATTATCTAGGCCGCAGTCTGTTTCTTGATCCTCAGGGTCCAGTCACTGTGCAGAGATTCGAAGAAGTAAAATACCAGCGTCTAGCAGATTTTGAAAAAACAGCACGTGGTTTTTTCTGGGTGCCAGAAGAAATCAGTCTCACCAAAGATGCCAATGATTTCAAAACAGCATCAGCCACCATGCGGCATATTTTTACCAGTAATCTGCTGAGGCAGACTGCACTGGACAGTATTCAAGGACGAGCACCCAGCCAAATTTTCACACCCGTGATCAGTTTGCCTGAACTAGAAGCATTGGTGTACAACTGGACATTTTTTGAAACCAACATTCACAGCCGTAGCTACAGCCATATTATTCGCAACATCTACAATGTGCCCAAGGAAGTGTTCAATACCATTCATGACACTGAAGAAATTGTGGCCATGGCCTCCAGTGTGGGGCGATATTATGATCACTTGCACATGGTAAATTGCGAACGAGAGCTTGATGTCCCTGTCAAAGAAGAAGCGCATGTCAAGGCAATTTGGTTGGCATTGAATGCTAGCTATGCACTGGAAGCGTTTCGCTTCATGGTATCATTTGCCACTAGCCTGGCCATGGTGGAAAACAAAATGTTCATAGGCAACGGCAACATCATTGGTTTGATTCTTCAGGACGAAATGTTGCACAAAGAATGGACTGCTTGGTTGATCAACCAAGTGGTCAAAGAAGATCCAAGATTTGCCCAGGCCAAGGCACAGTGCGAAGCTGAAGTATACCAAATGTACCAGTCAGTGATTGATGAGGAAAAACTCTGGGCCAATTATCTGTTCTCTCGCGGACCAGTGATCGGGCTCAACACCAATATCCTAAAAAGTTTTGTTGATTACACAGCCTGGCAGGCACTGAAAGAAATTGGTATCAAATATCGCAGTGAGCATCCCAGAACCACACCTATTCCTTGGTTCAACAAACATGTTGACGTTAGCAAAAAACAAACGGCGTTACAAGAAAACGAATCTACCAACTATGTGATTGGTGTGATGAGTGACACACTAGCTTATGAGGCATTGCCTGAACTATGAGAAACTTTATTGACATTGTAGAAAACGCACAGAAACCGGTGGTAAGCCAACAAGAACTGATGACTGGTTATCAGCAGCGACCCATCAAGCCTAAGCCCTACCAAAAAGTTGCTGTTGAAGCCATTATTCCAATGAATTCCAAACTAGGACAGACACTGAATCAGAAAAAAGGTCAAGTTGACGCTGCCAAGTACAACGAACGCCACCCTTACATTGTGATTCAGGGGTATAAAAAACCTCCCAACTATGACATCTACACCAATACGCAAGATACTTTACAGACCAAAATGTCATATGACAACCCAGACGAATTACTGATGTCAGCTCTAAAAATCTTAGGCATCAACCTAATAGATATCCGTCGGGCTGGCGGTGGGTTGTACATGAAAAAAGCCATAACCTATATGATCCCAGCCAGTGCTTTGGACATGGAAGGGCGTACCATTGATGCAGGTTGGGGTACGCAAGAGGTGCAGCCTGGAGGTTTTTTAGTTTTGGAAGGATATCCCAACACAGTAAAAATTTATTGTGTGAATCCAGATGCTTCGGGCTTACCTATTGGATATGTGGAGGCAAGCAAATGAAAGCAATCGTATGGAGTAAAGATCATTGTCCCTATTGTGATCAGGCCAAGGCACTACTCAAGCTAAAGGGCATTGAATACGAAGAACGCAACATCAACAATGGGTGGGATAGAGAAGATCTGTTCGCTGCAGTGCCTGGTGTCCGAACCGTGCCGCAGATTTTTTTAGATGATAAACTCATCGGCGGTTTTACAGAACTGCGCAAATTTTTTGAAAGCAAAACATGATATTAGAATCTGGTAAAGTATACACATTCAAGTTGGCATCCGGTGAAGAAATGATTGCCAAGGTTACCAGCTGTGCACAGCCTTGGATAATCATTGAAAACCCAGTGAGTGTTGCTCCGGCACCTCAAGGCATGGGTTTGGTTCCTAGTAGTTTTACTGCAGATCCACGAGAAAAAATGTCACTAAATATCAACACTGTGGCTCTGTGTGCACTGACCGATGATGCAGTGCGCAACAAATACATTGAAGCCACCACTGGAATACGAGTGCCAGAGAAAAAAATACTAGTGGGATGACATGCCGGCTGTACAACGTTCAGGTGATGCAAACACTGCAGGTGGGGTGGCACAAGCCACTGTTACTTCAGTGAAAGTCAATGGCAGAGCAGTAATAATCACTGGCAACTCTGTGACATCTCATCCCTGCTGTGGCGCCAGAAGATGCCCTGCAACTCATTGTTCAGCAACCACCACTGGCGGGTCTCCCACTGTGCGAGCAGGCGGAGAGCCCATTGTGAGAACCAACGACATTGACACCTGTGGCCATGCCAGAGCAGGCGGCAGTGACAATGTGAAAGTGGCATAATGGCTCAAGGAATTGTTACTCCACTTCAACTCACTGCAGCAGCAGCTCTGCTTGACAATCAAGGTATCAATGGGTTGCCTGCTGCGTTGACCAGCGCGTTGGCAGCTGTGGATGCTACCACACTGTACTCTAACTTTACTGCTGCAGTCAATGACTATGTTGCAGAGAGTTTTTATACTCAAAGCACCATGGATCTTTTGTTGAGCATTGGTGCATCCAGTTGTCCTGCATTGGGCAACAGTATTCCCACCGCCTACACTAACCTGACGCCAGTCACGCAATCGCCATGGGGATTCACCGGTCTATTGCAACAAACTGGTGACGCTTATCTTGGGTCAGGGGACATTGGTAAATTCTGTCAAGGATTCATGGCCATCCAAGGTTATCTAAACACAGTGAATCAGTTTATCAACAGTGCAGTCAATGTACAGACCTATCTTGGTCCTACCTTCACTGACATGAATGCGCTGATAACCAACAATGTCAGCAAAATAAATTCAAATTTTGAAGCCTATGCCAATGATCTTTACCAGCAAGGGCAGTTATGGAATCCAGCCAACATGGTGCTGTATGGCACACCCGCGGGATTGCTACAACAATTGGCTGCAGTGGGCAGATTCAACGGTGGATTTTTTGGTGACCTCCAATCAGCTCTCACTGCTCAAGGCCTGGCATCCACTGACATCCGACAACTGTTGCGCGGCCAAGAACAGTTGACCAGCACTCAATTCAATACACTGCAGATGCTGGCCTATCAAGCCATGACCACTGTGCGTGGTGATACTCTGCAGCAGGTTCTTTCAATTTTGAATGTAACCTTGGCCAACATTGATACCATGGCTGACCTGCTGAATCCTATCAAAACTTATCCACGAAGTTATTCTACCATGAAGGTGCCAGCCGGCACTTCTTGGCAACCGGTGTTTGGTCCCGGAACCAGTGTAAATCTAGCACTGGCTCCAATCATTGATGCAGTGTTGCCAGCTGCATCTGGTTGCAATGAATTGGGCAAAGTTATTCCGCCGGACCAAGCTGTGGCCAACAAAGCAATTCAAATTGCCACAGAGCAAATCACAGGCCTGCCATTGACTTCGCTGCGAGCATTGGCTGAAACTGTGCAAGGCTTTGCTCAATCACTGTGGAATCCACAATTGACCTACTTGGCCAATGACTACGTGAATCATGGTTTACCAACATTCACGGTGTATCAAGCTCAACAAGATGTGCCGGTTGGTATTGATATATCCAACACTGCGTATTGGTTGCCTGCTGATCTTGGTGGTCTAAGTACACTGGCTGGTTTGTCGTTGTTGGAAAATCAAACCACACCTGTAGCCAGCTCAGTGAGCTCATATTTTGCTACCAATCAAGCCACTGGTTCTGGTACCAACGGCACCGTTACAACCTGCGATGTGTTAGGCCTAGCAATCGACAATCCAGATTTTGCGGCACAGCTGGCAATTGTGTTGACCAATATCAACAGTCTGCAGAGTGCAGGAGCCCTGACAGCGCTCAATACTGCATTCAACGACATAGCATCTGCTGCGAACGACGCACAGGTACTAATTTATATTGGTAATGCCAACACTGCCATTGCGGCCATTGTGTCCAATCCCAGTTATGCCTCGCAAGTGGCTGCATTGAACTCAGCATGGGACGCCATGGCATCTATCCTCAGTCAAGAAAAAACCTATCAAACTTTGGCCAGCGTAGACTATTTCAACTTACAGTCTGGTGAGCAAAGCAGTGTCATGGCTTTTGCACAGCAGTTACCTCAGTATGGCTTGCAGGTCGAAGACTGTGGTGCTTGTGATTTTCTTCAGCAGATAGCTGATACCACAACCCTGGGCGGGCAGGCCATAGTGGGCACCATGCGTGAAGGTAGAAATGCTGCCAGATTCAGCCAGAGTCAACTCAATCAAAATCTCCAACCCAGCAGTACATCTGCAGTTACCCCAATTTCAGTAATACCCCCGGTATACTAAAAATCTGTGGCTTTTTTGCCACAGATTTTCCTGGTTGACCACAATTTCTTCTTTTGCTATAATTAGGTTACAGTAAGCAAAACGGATTCAAAGTTGAGTCAAGCCTACACCTTCGACAGCAACGTTGTGAGTGATCTCTACAAGGATGCTCATGGGTTCCGCCCATCCAGCGACTTCTGGCAAGAATGGTCTGCAAGCAATGATCATCAGCGTCAGGAAATTTGGGACAATCTCGTCATAATTCTAAAAAGCGAACTGCAGCGACAGCACCAGGCCGAGCAACGAGCCGTGGCTGAGTTCGAAAATCGGTTGCGTCAAATGATTCTCACTGGAGCTGGTGATCGTACCACTGCCATTGAGTGGATGCATCGAGAATACCAAACTCAAGGCGACGCAGAATATCTTTGCTTTAGACTTAATTTGCCCTACGATTATTTGAACTCTGGGGCTTGACCAGAAATTTCGGTTTGTGTACAATCGTGGTATGGTAACTAGGAGGTACGTGTATGAGATTTCCTGACTTCATGTCGGCGGATGATATTGCAGAGTTTGAATACGAATACTGCCGCTGGCTCGACATTGAAAATGGCCATGGATTTTGGACTGTCAATGCAGAACTGCAAGTAATCAGCCATCAACTCTCTGAGGTACAACATGAGTCAATCTAACATAAACGCAGAACAACTGGCTAACATGATTGCACATGGTACCTGGAGCAACCAAGCGTTGAACAGTTTTGCCGAAGCCATTCGTTATCAGCGAGCACAGATGCAACGAGCGGTGCGCAAAACCTTGCAAGCTGGTGACCAGGTCAAGTTTACCAGCAATCGCAATGGTCGCACCTATACTGGCACAGTTGAACGTGTAAAGATCAAGTACGTGATTGTTCGCACAGCCGGCCAGTTGTGGAATGTGCCTGCCAACATGTTGGAGGCTGCGTGAAACCGTTTCGTCGATGGCTAGAAGATCTCTGGCGTGAAAACTGCGACGAGCATGACCAATACCGCATGCCTAGGTTCAGCATGCAAGAATACTTTCAACGCTACCGTTGGTGGTTACGACGTGAATATCAATATCAAAAAGCACTAAAACGTGGGTCTTGATCAATACGCTTATGTGGCATCCAAAGCTGATCAGTGGGACAGTGCGCGAGACATTGCCTACTGGCGCAAACATCCCAATCTCCAGGGTTGGATGCGACGGCTTTGGGAATCACAAGGAAATTCTGGTGACTTCAACGGCGCCGAACTTGAGTTGACTTGGAAAGACCTTGAAGATCTTGAGCAAGATATTCTTGACAATCGCCTTGCTGCCATACAAGAGACTGGCTTCTTTTTTGGCGATGCCTCTGACGAGTACTATCGACAACGGGACTTAGAGTTCATCAAGAACGCTAAGGCTGAACTGTTCTTGGGCCTGAAGGTGTTCTACAATTCCAGTTGGTAAGGCAGTAAATAAATGAATGTTGGTGATCTTAGTTTCAGTGAATCAAGGTTTGATTCGGTGATGGCTGCAGGGTGGATCCGTGATCTTGAAAGTTCAGACAGCCGCATTCACAAAGAGCAAGTGATTGAAAAAGCCTTGATGGCGGCCAGGCTTGGCAGTGCCGATGCTCAGTGTTTTTTGTTCAACTGCTGGCAAGCTTACAATCCGTTCTATGTGTTCGGCATTAGACAAGTGCCAGAAACTCAAGGTCTGACTGGGCGTGACAATCCCTGGACTCGATTTTGGGCCATGCTGGAAGGCCTGCGCACTCGCTCAATCACAGGGCACGCCGCGCGAGCGGCTGTAGAAGCACTGAGTCAAGAGTTTGACTCTGAGGAATGGAATGGCCTAGCACGACGTGTGCTGATCAAAGATCTGCGTTGCGGCATTTCCGAAAAAACCATCAACAAGATTGTGGGACGCACTGAGTACCAAATTCCAGTGTTTTCCTGTCAGTTGGCACAGGACTCTGCAGACAATCCCAAAAAACTACGTGGTGTCAAACGACTGGAAGTAAAGCTGGATGGTGTGCGGGTTTTGGCTGTGGTAGATGGCAGCATGGTCACACTGTACAGCCGTAACGGCAAAGAATTTGAAAACTTTCCACAGATTGCCGATGCCATTGTTGACAATAGAAAATATTTTCAACGCAATGCTGCAACCGGTGGTAGATTTGTGCTTGATGGTGAAGTGGTAGGAGATAGTTTTCAGCAGCTGATGCGCCAGGCTCATCGCAAAAGCAATGCCAAAACATCTGGCATGATTTATCATGTGTTTGATATTTTGCCATTGGATTCGTTCAAAGAAGGTCACTGGAATGCTCAGTTAGATAAAAGATTGAACTGGTTGAATCAAGCTGCTGAACCTCTAAAAGAAAACTCATGTTTGCGTGTGATGCCAGGTCTTGAAGTGGATCTTGACACTGCTGAAGGACATGATGTCATGCTGAGATTTGCAGATGCTGCTGTAGAACAAGGCTACGAAGGCATCATGATCAAATCCATCGATGCACCCTATGAATGCCGAAGGTCGGATTTTTGGATGAAATGGAAACCCACCATTTCGGTTGATTTGACAGTAGTGGGTTTCGAGCCAGGCACCGGTAGAAACAAAAATCGTCTGGGTGCTATAATTTGCGAAGGAGAGGATAATGGACGTCATATTCGTGTCAATGTTGGTAGTGGCTTTAGTGATAGCGATCGTGATCAGTATTGGGTGGATAGGGATGAGTTTCTTGGTCACTTGGTTGAAGTCCAAGCTGACGCTGTTACGCAAAACCAAGACGGATCATACAGTCTGAGGTTTCCGAGGTTCTTGAGGTTTCGTGATTTTGACGCAGGTCAGAAACTATGAAAAAAGTTTATTATGAAAAAGTGGGCCGCAGGTATCGGCCCATGTATGAATACGACCAGGAGTGATACATGATCCAAACTGTAATCCCTACTGTACTAGTAGTGGCTCTAACAGCATGTGGTGGCGGTAGCGGTGGTGGCGATCTCCCAACCACACCGGCTGCAACAGTTGCGCCAACACTTACAGCTAGCGTGAATCCGTCATTTACGGTTGCTGCTGCTATTGGTGATAATATAAATTTCATTGGTCAGTACCGCAATGAAATCGGATCAATGACTTATGTCAACAGCACAGTGGCCGATATCAATGGCGATGGTCTAGACGACATTGTGGTGTCAAGCTGGGCAGGCGGACCGGCTTATCCGGTATCTGCCAGAAGTGGTTTTACACATCTAAGACTGTTGATCCAACAACAAAATGGTTCACTCAAAGATCTCACTGACAATTTCATTGAAAACGCAGAAGTTTGGGGATCACAGCGTACCATTGTCATGGATTTTGACAACGACGGAAGACCCGATATTGCATTGATGGGATTTCAAGACGGACCAAATGCTGCGCCCGCGCCAAGTGTGATATTCTGGAACAACGGGTCAAAATTCGTCAGGCAAGATTTGCCTGAAAAAGTAGCGGCTCATGCTGCATGTGCCGGTGATCTCACCGGCGATGGTTTGCCTGAAATTGTGGTTGGAGAATCAGGTAATCATTCTAACACAATTTATAAAAACTATGGTGGAAGAAAGATGGCATTTGATAAAGCTCTAACTTCCCAAAGAATTAGTAGTTGGGGCGCTTGTGCAGTGGTCAAAGACCATAACCATGGAACTGTAGCAGTGGTCACTACTAATTTGGTATGGAACAAGGGCTTTAGTGCAGTGGCCCATGTATGGGATCGTAATTTCAATTTCTTACGAACAGTTTCATTGCCAGGTAGTGAAGAATCTATCCTTACCAACAGCCCCGATTTGGTAAACGATATAGTAAATGTGATTCCCATTGATATAAATCGAGATGGGCTTATGGATATTGTGCTCACAAACAATGGTGATTGGAAAATTCCTGACTACAAAGGATATCTTACAGTTTTGATAAATCAAGGAAATTTTGAATTTGTTGACGAAACTGCGCGTTATTTGCCTAACCAAAGCAAAACTACTTTTTTCAACTACTACTACAACACATTGACATTAGACGGCTACCCAGCTTTTTTTGTTGACAATGGAGCCGATGGGGTAACAATGTGGCAAATCCGCAATGGTGTATTTACAAAATACAACCATGATCTACTGAACAAGTTAGTGCAAGGGTACAAGGCAAACAACGTGTATAGAACCAGTCAAGGCCTATCTTTGTTTTTGACCGACGAAAATGATTACCCTTTCACAAACTTTTATTACCGACCCATTCCACGTAATTGATTTTGCGTGACCTGTATATTTGACAATGTGTAATAGTGATTGTATAATTATAAAGCATGATCAAAGAAATCGGGTTTTCCAATGGGTTGGTGGATAAACGTTTGCTCCTGGAGCCATCAACACCGTGGCACGTGGATGTTAGTCCCAAGGTTGCGACAAATGCTTCGACTGTTTATTAGTCAAAACCCGAAATAGTTCGGGTGGTATGCCTAGAAGAATCACATGGAAAGGACAGCAATGTCTATTGACACTGAAGTCTCTGCGCAGAGCATGCTTGAGTCACTCAATTCGCTTAGAACAACGCCTTTGATCATGCACCGAATTACATTCAAGCTTTCAACCACACAACAGTGGTATGGCATCATGCACGAAGCTAGACAAGCCTATGGCAAAAACTGGACCAGCCAGCCTAGAGTAAAACGCAAATTAGAACGTAGTAGGTACCGGTCTGAATCAGTTTTAGTTTGGTTCGAAGTGCCTGATCCAGCTTTCAGTACTTGGTGTGCAGTAAAACTGGCTGTTGAGGCAGTGGACGTGGTCGCTAAATAAATTCTATGATATTTGGATTTGCTATATTGTTGGTAGCTTTGTTGCTCAGCGGAGTAGCAGCTTACTATTCAGTTGCTGGTCTTGTGGCTGTGTTTTCCGCAGCCACAATACCAGTGATCATCATGGGCGGCAGTCTTGAGTTGGGTAAAATTGCTGCCACTGTATGGCTGCACAACAATTGGCGTCGTGCAGGTCTGGCTTTCAAATTCTATCTCATCCCTGCAGTTATATTTTTGATGTTGTTGACTTCTATGGGCATATTTGGATACCTTTCCAAGGCTCATTCTGATCAAAGCTTGGTATCCGGGGACGCGCTGGCCAAACTTGCTATCTACGATGAAAAAATACGCACTGAACGTGAAAACATCGAAAGCAATCGTCGCACTCTCAAACAGCTAGATGAAGCTGTGGATCAATTGGTTGGCCGATCTAGAGACGAACGCGGCATTGAAAGATCAGTGGTAATCAGACGCAATCAGCAGGCCGAGCGCACTCGCATTGGACGTGAAATTGATGCCAGCCAAAAACGCATAGCAACACTCAACGAAGAACGTGCTCCAATGGCAGCGGCTGTGCGTCAAGTAGAAGCTGAAGTAGGT
>Ga0194115_10007506_pt1 | contig 10802 bp, 10 predicted proteins | sample TA2MahsurfametaG_3_FD_148656 | JGI IMG/M metagenome (GOLD analysis project Ga0194115, IMG submission 148656) | Freshwater microbial communities from Lake Tanganyika, Tanzania - TA2015002 Mahale S4 surface | ecosystem: Environmental > Aquatic > Freshwater > Lake | place: Tanzania: Lake... | reverse complement strand
ACGTAGCGATAACATCAGTAATAGATGACTTCTTTTTCTTGACCTTTGCTTCCTTTAGCATCTTCGGCCTTTCTCAGGTACCGGAGCAAGAGTACAGTCCCCCCTTTCGTGCCCCGCACTCTTTCATCATGGGTCACGTACGCATGCATCTTGTTCTGTGGCCCAGGATCATCTTCCGACACATCGGACTCCTGAGTCTGTCCTGATGTTCCAATACCTCTTGTGTCGCCCTGCAACACAGTAAGGATATACTTGCATTATTAAGTTCGACCGCTGCTTGTATAGAAATCCCGGTATTGTTCGTCATGGTTCCTGAGTATTCTGTATAGGAGTTTATTGCTTGCAATCGAGTAGCTATGGGATCTGAGAACAGGAGTGCGTGTCTCTTGCCGTCGCCGTTCTGTTTGGAGGGACGAAAAGCGTATGATACAGGCGGAGTTGTAAAGTTAGACCGAAGTCTCGATTAGTGCGCCTATTGGCAGCCTGCGATATATATGTACTAGCCACATCCTTTTGGAAATATTGATTCGTGTGTGCACTTAAGTTTGATACATTCCCCCTGTCTCAATCATCCTATGTTTCTATTTGAAGTGAAGCCCTGACTATTAAATGCACGTCCCTGCGGATGGGCCTCCGATTCGTTCCCGTTAAGTAACAATTTTCAACAAAAAGCGAGATGCAACTGGAACAAGCAGCTGCTCTTCACTGACGGTTTTGTTTCCTTATATAACATATTGTCCGTCCAGGGGAACTCGGTCACTGGAACATTGACCCCGATGTATGGCTTTGAATGAGTTAGCGTCCAATGAACCTCCCCAAGAATCGCGCGGAACATACTTCACTTATGGGAAGAACTGAAGATGAAACAAGATCGAAACGGAAGGCAATAAATGCTTGGTTCCAAACCATGTCGCAGGTGCAACTTCTTCACTTATATTCGTACAGCAACGGAAGCGCTTTTTACAGTTAGTGCTCCCTCCCTCGGGTGAATGTGCGCGAAGATTGTATGCCGCCTCCCCACTTTTGTCACAGTCCCATTTTCGCTTCTCTCACAACTGCTCACACTACAGTATTGGGGCACTTTATTTGGTGACGAACGTCTGACCGTCCGTTGGGACGACGGGATCTTTTTGTTTCGCGGAAACCTCCCCAACGGACAGTGGGAAGACTTCTTCCCTCTTTCACCAAGGAATGGAAGAGATCTACTACTACTAGCATCCGCCTTTGTCAATACGGACATGGGCAGAGCACTATACCACAGGACGTAACGAAGCGGATACAATGGTCTACTTGTTCCCCATCAGCCCTACTACTCTCTCACCATGGCGACTTGTTGTCGCCATGGCTTTTCTTGGTCTAGTCTTGGCCAATTTGGATCAATGTTCTTCAGATTCTTCCAACCCTGACAATGAAACCCAGTCTGGGAATTCACAGTGCCAATCGTCGTTAGAGTCATCGATGCTGTCTCCCACAGATGCTCTGCTCGAATGGTTCCGTGCCAATGGAGGGTATCTTCATGAGAATGTTGAAATTCGAAGACAAAATCATGAAGACTCGACGAGTCCCTATGGCGTATTTGCCAAGAGTGAGTTACTCAAGGGAGAGATTGTATTGAAGATTCCATCTTCACTCTATCTACAACTCGATGAAGAAGATATTGTCCCTGAAGCTCCCCTTGCATGGGGAACCTCACGAGAAGTTCTGATAGAGGAAGAAGAAAAGGCGATGGATGTACACTTTCAAAATACCTGCAAACTTGCCCATCTGCTTCGGAAGGAGATGGAACTCTATGAGAAGGATCCTATCCTGTCCAAGTTTGCTCCATTTCTTCGATATCTCAATGAGACCCAACCAAGGGGACAGATTCCTGCCACATATAGTCCTGCTGCCAAGAGCATACTTCGAGAAATGCAAGGCATCAAGACGGAAGAAGAGATGGCTGGGAAGCGTTGGTTTTCTGGGAAGTATCATTTCCATCCCGTCGTGGACTGGATTGATGAAGGCTTTGTTCAGAAGGGTTGTATGGAGGAAGATGATCTTGATACGTACCATACAGTCATGTTGGCTATCCAACGGGGGTATGATACAGAATATATTCCGATATGGGATATGCTAAATCATGACAATGGACGTGTCAATATCGATTCTACCTCTGTCCATGAGGAAGGTGGTTTCCAGGCATGGACGTCTGAGGTCGTCGGTATCGGTCAGGAACTCTTTGTTTCGTACAATTATTGCCGACATTGTATTGAAGATGGGACATGTGATATATGGGGTCTTCCTGGTATCTTTCGTGACTTTGGATTCGTCGAAGATTATCCACAACAATGGACATTTCCAGATCAAGATGTCTTTGTGTTAATTGAGGAGGTGAAGGACGAAGAAGTTCCGGTACAAGATACTGTCGACAATGATCGACCAAGATACCGTGCTCGATATTTTCAGGATGCTACATTTTCCCCCGTCGACAATGACGACAATGAGTCTGCCAAAGCTTTGGGACCTAACACGGACATTACACCCTTCTTTCAGGTACAGCTAGATCGTCTCTCACAGATGGATATTGACGAACAGGTGAAGGGTTTGACTGCCGAACATGAGCGGTACATGATTACAAGATACTACCGATCACTTGTAACAGCCCTGAAAACGATTCTCCTCACATCGCCAAGTTCCCAATAGTGGATATCCGACGGAATCCCTAAGTTAGTAGACATGTAACTATCTGCCAATACCCGAACCGCACTACTGGCTTATTGACTTGTACTGTGCCCATGGCTTGAACGGAACGAGTGGTTGTCTTCAAGCATGTCCACCACGACCATTGACATCATCGTCGCTATCCTCCTTCTATGTGTAGTGGTTGAGTCCAGCTTCGACAATCGCCGATATCGCCCCCTTCAATGAGTCATAGAAACGACGAATCATGTAAATCTCCAAAAAGATGATGTCAGGGACTGGATCTCACTTTCAATATCGATTGTCTCTAGGCGGGCCAACTGCGTTCCGAAAAATGCTAGTGACTCAACATTCACTTCAGAGTAGGTCTCAAATCTCGCCTGTAATATTCCATTGCTTAACTGGTCTATAGTCGCATAGACTTTCTGATCCAAAAATGGCCAATATTGGGGATACCCTTCCAGGAAACCAAAATCTCGATACATCCCTGGAGTCCCCCACAAATCTCCCATGTCAAAGCAGTCTGCACAATAGTTGTACGTGTACAGAATCTCTTCGCCTGCGTGTACGGTCTTGGTACTCGTTACTATCAGACCCTCTGGAGACCGGAGAGAGTTCGTTTCCACATTCAACCGCTCTCGAACATCATGATTGTGCATATCCTGTAGTACCAGAAAAGGACAAATAGATGAAAATCAGATACATACAGATGTGGGTGAGTCCGATTCGAATATACGTTGCAGAAAGTGAGAGACGAGCGCTTCGCCGATGTCGTCGTCGGCAAACATCATCGACGGCAAACTTTCGGTTGTGATGCTTACCCAAAGAGGAATACACTCCAGATCGAACCCACGCTGGACCACAAGTGCGACTGCACGATAGGCCTCATGATCATCAGCCTCCATACAACCCTCTTGGACGAACTGAGTATCAATCCAGTCGACGAGATCTTCAGGCGGGAGGGGTGACAATCCAAAATATTCGCTTACGATTCTAGATGTGATATTCTCACCGTGGTTGTCACCAATATGTATCCCTTGTATCTTGCGTAGTAGCTTCTTGCCACGAAAACTATACGTTGCTGGTATCTGCCCCGTCGGTTGTGTTTCCTCCAGGTATCGAATGTATGGGGCATATGCGGACGAATTGGGCGACTCATAGTACAACCGAGTTTCTTTCAACAATTCTTGCGATAGCATACAAGTTTTGTTGTGATAGTCTTTCATCTCCTCATCCAAATAAGCTTTGTAGTTGATATCCTGTTTCCATTCATCCTTATCTTCCTCTTCCGGAACAGACTCGCCGTTTGTAGGCGCTAGATACTCGCTAGTTGGTTCAATTTGATCAAGAGGGACAGATAGATAGGCCATCCGGGGAATCTGCAATATCATCTCGCCAGATGGAATGGTCTGAGAGGCAAAGATACCAGCAGGACTGGTGGGATCATTAGGATCTCGTCGTCGAATTTCCAAGGAATCACTCATGAAGCCTCCCTTTGTGTCAACGAGCCAGGATTTCAGGTCGTTACCATATTGTCGAATGGCTTCATCCGTAAGATCCTGCCTGGCAGACACATTCCATGCATGGAAAACTGATATCCATGTGAACAAGGTCAATGAAAGGCCAAACATGGCGGTAGATGGACAGAAAAGGATGGCCCTCGTAAGGTGGAGAGAGTGATTCTTTTCCTACAACGAATCCCTTTGTTGGTGTTTCTGGGTCGACGGGTGACCGTTTGGATTTGAGTGTTTGCCATACTCGAATTTTACAGTTTCGCCGAGCGTTTGTTGCGGCGAAGTAATAGCACTTATTAGATTGATCTCTTTACGAAACCATAGCGACCACATCGGCCTATAAATAGCCTGTCCTATAGAGGCCTTCCTTGACATTTTTTTTCTACGCTGTTTCCCCGTACAAAAAGGGGATTTCCCCCATCTCCCAGTTACGGCGTTTCCCAGCTGACAAAGATGAACATGACTATGACAACATACCACCAAAAGGTAGGATGATTTTGATGACGACAATCGCGCAGCGAACGGGCCAACTCTCTTTTTTCATTGGACAGGGAGAGCAATTCTTTGGCCAACCGTCATACCGGCGAACGCCCAACCGATAGTAAAATGGCGCACTTTGCGATGGGAACGATGAACGTTAGTACGTTGATGTCCGATTTTTCGACATACAGAATCCCGGTAAAAGCCAACGCTTTCGGTCGAATTACGCACCGTCAAGTTTTGTAGCCCTCCCTCCGCTCCCCAAGTCCACGTACTGACGTGAATCCCGTTTTACGGTCACAGTCACTGTCAACTGTCAATGTTACTACTTTCAATGTTTTCTTTCTCCGAGTCTTTTTGGCTCTTCTTTGTCATTTAATTCTGGTCCTTGGATCAAATTCCTCTTCTTATTGCCGTATACTATCAAGTATTTCTATCGGAAGGAAACTGTGCTGTCCAAGTTTGCTAGATCGATTCAGTATCCCAAACAGACCCAACGTGGTCGACAGATTCCTGACATATATAGTCCTGCAACCAAAACCCATCCTTCGAGAAGTGTTAGGTATCAACACGATAATTTAGATGGCTAGGAATTGTCGGTTTTCTGGGGAGGATCGCTTCCATCCTGTTGTGGATTAGATCGACCAGGAAGGCTCCGCTTGTCAAGGAAGAGGACATGGAAGTACAAGATATTGTCGATAATGGAAAATTTTTGCGTCCTACAACAACCATTGGTCGACATTGTATTGAGGATGGGAACATGTGATATCTGGGCTCTTCCCTGTATCTTTCGTGCCGTTGGACTCGTCGAAGATTATCCCCCAAAACAAATGAACATTTCCAGGATCAGTTTGCGTCGATCGACGGTACGGGTAAAAGATATTGTTGATAATGATCGAAAAACGATACCGTGCTAGATATTTTCAAGATGCTACATTTTCCCCTGTCATCATCGACGACAATGGGTCAGTCAAAGAGTTGGGACCCAACACGGGACATTGCACCCTTCTTGCAGATACAGCTAAGATTCTCTCTCATCGATGGATATCGACCAGTAGATGAAGGTCTTGACTGCCGAACATCAGCAGTACATGATTACAAGATACTACCGATCACTCGTAACGGCCCTGGAAACGATTGTCCTCACATCGCACTGATCCAAATAACGGATCTCCGACGGAATCCCTAAGTTAGATCTGTAACTATCTGCGACTACCCTGACTGCACTATGGGATGATTGACTTGTTGCTGTGCCCGTGGCTTGAAAGGAACAAGTAGTCGCGTTAAACATAACCACCACGACCATCGTCGTCATCATCATCGCTATTCTCCTTCTACGAGTGCTGCAGCTTCGATAACGGTAATCGTCGATATCGCCCCTTTTGGTGAGTCATAGAAACAACGAACCGCGTAAAAATCTCCAAACACGATGTCAGGGACTCAATCTCGCTTTGGATGTCGATTGCCTCCAGCTGGACCAACTGGGTTTCGAAAAATGCCAGCAACTTGACATTCACTTCAGGGTCGGCCTCAAATCTCGCCTGTAGCATTCCATTACGCAACTGTTCTATAGTCGCTTAGACTTCTTTATCCAAAAATGGCAAATATTGTGGATACCCTTCAAGGAAATCAAAATGTCATGACGAGAAAGAAGCTTATGATGCCGAGATGAAAGATTATTACAATAAGACCTGTATCCTATCGAAGGAATTGTTGAAAGAAACGCGATTGTACTATGAGTCGCCCAATTCGTCCGCTTACGCGCCGTACATCCGATACCTGGAGGACACGCAACCGATGGGTCAGATACCAGCAACGTATAGTCTTCGTGGAAAGCAGCTCCTACGCAAGATACAAGGGATACATGTTGGCAAAGGTGACAACCACGGCTGTAATGGTACTACTAGAATCGTCAGCGGACATTATGGATTGTCGCCCCTACCGCCCTATGATCTCGTCGACTGGATTGATACCCAGTTTGTCCAACAGGGTTGTATGGAGGCTGATGATCTTGAGGCCCATCGTGCAGTCGCACTTGTAGTCCAGCGTGGGTTCGATCTGGAGTGTATTCCTCTTGGGTAAGCAAAGAAGGTGTATTGATTGCGACACTTTTGAACAACCGAAAGTTTGCCTCTCACTTCCCGAAAAATATATTCGAAATCGGACTCACGCGCATATGAATGTACTATATGGTTTTTCGTCTATTCGCCTTTTTGTGTATCATATACTACAGGACATGCATAATCATGATATTCGAGAGCGGTTGAATGTGGAAACGAACTCTCTCCGGTCTCCAGAGGGTCTGATGGTAACGAGTACCAAGACTATACAGGCTGGTGAAGAGATTCTGTACACGTACAACTATTGTGCAGACTGCTTTGACATGGGAGATTTGTGGGGGACTCCAGGGATGTATCGAGATTTTGGTTTCCTGGAAGGGTATCCCCAATATTGGCCATTTTTGGATCAGAAAGTCTATGCGACTATAGAACAGTTGAGTAACGGAACGTTACAGGCGAGATTTGAGACCTACTCTGAACTGAATGTCAAGTCACTAGCATTTTTCGAAACGCAGTTGGTCCGCTTGGAGGCAATCGATATTGAAAGTGAGATCCAGTCCCTGACATCATCTTTTTGGAGATTTACATGATTCGTCGTTTCTATGATTCACTGAAGGGGGCAATATCGGCGATTATCGAAGCGGGAACAAACCACTTCTCGAAGAAAGAGAATATTTATGATGATCTTGATGACATTTTCGTGGTGGATATGTTTGAAGGCAATCACTCGTTCCGTTCCAGCCTTGGACACAGCAACAAGTCAATCGGCCAGCAGTGTGGGTAGTCGCATGTAGTTACGCGTCTAACATAGGGATTCCGTCGGAGACCCGTTATTGGGAACTGGGCAAGGTGAGGACAATCGGTTCCATAGCGGTTAAATTAGTGATAAGTAATATCTTGTAATCGTGTACCGTTCATGTTCGGCTTTCAAACCCCATCACCGGTACGTCAACATCCCTCGGAAAGAGACGATCTAACTGGACCTACAAGAAGGGCTAGAATGTCTGTGTCGGGTCCCCAACGCCTTGACAGACTCATCGTCATGGGGCGACGAAGGGGGAAAATCTATCCTCTAGAAAAAATCAAACACGGAAATCTTTGTTCATCATGACCCAACAATATCTGTTGTACCTCGACTATGGCAGATTCATTTTTGATCTGGGAATTGTCAATTGTTTGGGGGATGTAATGTTCGATGATTCGAAAAGTCACGAAAGATACCAGCAAAGACACCATCATGTATTGTCACGTGTTTTCCTTCCTCAATACGATGCCTGCAAAAGTTATGTGATACCAAAAAAAAGCTTCGGACCGATAACTGACTACCTCAAGTCGTCCATGCCTACAAGCCATATTCTTCTCATGTGACGGAGGTAGAATCGGTATGGTCGCGTTAAGAATATATTCCATACAGGAATACATTCGGCATCGTACCCCCCCCCGTTGGAGTTCCAGCGTGACGGTAACGTTGGGTTTCAAGGTCGTCTTCCTCCATACAACCTTTTTGAACAAAGCCTTCCCTTCAATTCAGTCGTCGACGCGATGGGGAAGTCGATCGATCCACAAAGTTCGTCACATCTCCCATTTTCCCAGGAAAAAAAGATACCGTATACATTTGTGACAGTGAAGTGATCTCAGCATCTTGTGTGGCGAGGAGCGGGCCATCTGTTGACAATTAGTGTTCGCCAGCAACAGGAATCTTCGGGAACGGAATTTCTATGCTTTCTGTGCGGTTCGATTGTACTGTCGCAAAATGGTCAACTACGGTACTTCTCGTACATACAATACATGACGCAAAATAGAACTTCAGAGCTGAACAGGGAAAAGAGATTTATTCCACCATCTAATGACTTTTGACTATACTTTCTCTCTGACACCAATAAGGCGTTCTAGACCTTTTTTCTCATTTCGTCCTAGTCCTTGGCCGCCTTATTTCTGCAGTAGTTCTTGGTAGGATTTCCTCATATTGGTCATACTGCTAGTGCCCTCGATGGATCCATCATCGACGTGATGACATTGTCTGAGATACTAACTCCTTCTCTCATATCTCGAGTGTGTGCGGGTATAGCCGACGAAAAGTACTCTCACAGCTCGGAACCTGTACCATTCTCATGGCTACTGTTCATTTCCCCAGCTTCAATCACCGCCAGTATTGCCCCCTTCAGAGATTCATAAAAGCGACGAACCATATAAACTTCTAAAGACGATGTCAGAGATTGGATCTCGGTCTCGATATCAATCGACATTAGGCGCATCAGCTGAGTTTTGAAAAAAATCAGTGACTCCGCATTCACCTCCGAGTAGGCCTCAAATCTCGCCTGTAACTTTCCATCGTCCAACTGGTCGATGGTGGCATAGACCTTTTGATCCAAAAAGGGCCAATATTGGGGATACTCTTCAAGGAAACCGAAATCCCGATAAATACCTGGGGTCCCCAATATATCCCCCATGTCGAAGCAGTCCGTGCAGTAGTTGTACGTGTACAGAATCTCTTCACCTCTCTGTATGGTCTTCGTACTCGTGACTATTAGTCCCTCTGGAGATCGGATTGAATTCGTCTCCACATTCCAACGCTCTCGAATATCATGATTGTGCATGTCCTGCAGTACCACAAAGAGACAAGTAGACGACAAATTCATTTCGAATGGATTTTTCAGGAAGTGAGCGAAAAGGGGCTTCATTGATTTCCTCAGCAAAACATTCGGTGGAACAATGTACTGATACTCACCCAAAGAGGAATACACTCCAGATCGAACCCACGCTGGATCACAAGTCCAACTATACGATGAGCCTCGAGATCATCGGCCTCAATACAACCTGCTTGGACGTACTTCGTGTCAATCCAGTCGACGAGATCTTCCGGGGGCAAGGGGGATATTCCGAAATATTCGCTGACGATTTTAGCTGCTGTTGTAGTATTCTTCCCGTGGTCGCCGCTCTCAGCGACAGGAATCCCCTGTATCTTCCGCAAGAGCTCCTTACCAGGAAGACTATACGTGGCTGGTGTTTGCCCGATCGGTTGTGTGTCGTCCAGATATCGAATGTACGGGGCATACGCGGAAGCATTGGGCGACTCCCGGTACAATCGAGTTTCCTTCAACAGTGTCTTCGATAACTGACAAGAATGGTCATAATATTCTTTCATCTCCGCATCCAAAATGGCTTTGTAGTTTGGAGTCCTTTTCCAGGCATGCTTAATCTCAACTGGTGGTGACAGAAAGATACTTTGAGGCTCGATGTGGTCAAGAGAGACAGACAAGTAGGCTTCGGGGGGAATTTGCAAAATCCTCTCCCCAGATGGAATGGTCTTAGAGGCAAAGATACCAGCAGGACTGGTGGAATCGTTAGGATGACGTCGTCAAATTTCTAAGGAATCACTCATGAAGCCTCCCTTTGTATCGACGAGCCAAAATTTCAAGTCGTTACCATATTGTCGAATCACTTCATCCGTGATCTCTTGTGTCGCGGCAACTTCCCACAGATGGAAAGCTGATATCCATGTGACGATGATCGATAGGAGGCCAAACATGGAGCAAGCCAATGTGGCAGAAGAGGACGGTCCCTTTTTGAGAACAGAATCCAAAGTGTGTCTGCAACGACAGGTATGATATGATATCTGTGAAGCATATGCTGTATGCTGTACCAGTTCTCTCGTCTTCAGTTTCGATGGCTTCGAAGCCGTTGAACGTTGCGGGATCCCTATTCTCGATTTTTTGGTCCCTCTCAACCCCTTATATATAAGACATTTCATGTCCTTACCGTATGTCTGGCACGTGTCGTGTTTTGGCATTGCCATATGGCGAGCTCGTGGAAATCGTGGGAGGGCAAAGTTTCTTCGCATAGAGAAGAAGGGTTTGTGTGGGTTACCGTAGATATGGTACGTACATATCATCCCAGCGATTCGGACGACCGTTAACCGTTACCCTTGTCTGTGGAGAAGTTAGGACATTTAAATAAGACTCCATTGACTCACTTATGGGTTAAACAACGTGTAGTTTAACTGTCTGAAATCCTGAAATGGAATTTCTCGGGAGGGAATCCCGTCCTATTGCGTGAATCTCCAATGGGG
>Ga0194115_10007505_pt1 | contig 10803 bp, 8 predicted proteins | sample TA2MahsurfametaG_3_FD_148656 | JGI IMG/M metagenome (GOLD analysis project Ga0194115, IMG submission 148656) | Freshwater microbial communities from Lake Tanganyika, Tanzania - TA2015002 Mahale S4 surface | ecosystem: Environmental > Aquatic > Freshwater > Lake | place: Tanzania: Lake Tanganyika... | reverse complement strand
CACCTCATATCGATCTGTCAATTCACTACATTCCTCTGCATCAATCGTCACAGCATGAATGGAAGACGATAACGACGACGACGAGGAGGAGGATGCTACCAAGGCAGCTAAGATTGCCTCCACGGACGTACATCCTTCATGCCACGATGCATCGAACAGAAAAACCGCCTTCTTGGTCGTCTGGTTACCTGCAGTTTCTTCTTCCTGTTTTTGGCCCCCTAGTCGTAGGTACTTCTCAAGACTAGCAGCAGACGTAATGCGAGGAAGTTTTGAGGAGGATGATGACGACATGATGATGATAGTAGGGATCACCACACAAAGGAACAAGATTAATGGATGTTGTAGTGTTTATGGAGAGGCTTGGTATACTATGAAGCCAACGACAACGACAACGACAACGACGACGACGACGTCTATTGTTGGATGGAGGGAGAAACACGGTTCGCGTTGGTTCCAATTCACTCTAAAGAATGTAATTTTATGAGTACGACAGGTACGTACGTCAATCGGGTCTCACGATCAAAGGTTTCGATGAGGTTATTTGTCACCCTTATCTTCAATTATAAGTATCGCAAATGACTTGGGCAAGGTCGTTGCGGCCGAAAATAGGCCTCTTCCAGTACTAACCCTTTTTCCAGGGGGTGGTCGCATGTAGACCGTTGTTTCGTTTCGTTGCGATAGAACCACGATTTGACCACCATCCTTTCAGCTTTCTTTCCCATCACCCCTCTTTCTGTCACCAGCATCCTTCCACTCTGTCCTCCTCCTCATCATCATCATCACTAGTAGTTGATTTTTCCAAATGAATATCCATCCCTCCCACCACTACGTTGTGGTGGTTGATGGTGATGACGATGATGGTAGTCATCGTTATCATCTCCAGTACAATTCTGATGATGATGATGATCATGATGATGATGTCGCAGGCGAGGCAAGAAGTGGATTCGAACCGTCCTCTATCGTCGCTACCGGTAATAATACGACTACAACTGCCATTGCCTGTCGTCGGTCTATATCACCTGAGTATCAAGAACTTATTCCAGAAAGTTACGATGTAATTTGGAATGATGATTTCTTTGATGACAGGGAAGATGTAATTGCTGTCTTTGACTTTGATTGTGACGCAATCATTGCCTACAGAATGCCTTTGCAAATCATGATGAATACCTTCCTTTCTGTAGGTCTGGTCCTCTATCTTATTATTCTCATCCTTCTAATCATCCATCATTCGATTTGGATTTGGTATTTCATCTATTGTGGGAGTCTTCTGGGGATTCCACTGTTCCGGAATACCTTCGCACCACCATTCTATGTGAAATCGAATCTTCGATGGAAAGCCAAGGCTTTACATGTCGCAATTACTCGTGAGGGGATTGAGTTGGTACAAAGTCGCCGTAAGGCATGGTGTGGATTTGTCATGTGTGACGTCAATACAGTAATCACAAAGATTCCCCGCGATACGATCTTGAGATGTGACGTCCTACCTCCGGATGAGGATGCGGGAGGTTCTTGTGGCTTCGGTCGTGAAACATTGTACACAGTCTTTATCGAAACAGAGACTGCGATGAAAATAGGATACCCTGCACTCCGATTGGTAGGCCTTAGGGATCCATATGGATTTAAGACCGTTCTTTCGGCAGTGAAACGCCATACATTTCCACCAGCAGAAGCTGTTTCCTCGGAAATCCCTCAGTCCTTGGACGCGGATCAACAACTTGAAGGCATCAACTCGCCTAGTCAGATCGAAATCGTCTAAATATATCGAGATAGGGGGTATCACGGCGAGTGCTTGGAATCATATTGGTGACACATAGATTAAGCTTGAATAAAGCTATGATAGATTGACAATAACCTTGGTCGCCTGTAGGCAGCAACATCACAGGACAACCAAGCCCAGGCTGCTCCTGTTCCAGTTTCAGAAGTTAAATTTGCGAGGGTTGCCGTAAGGACTACTTAGGAGATGACATCTACTACCACTTCCGGGACCAGGAAGTCGTGAGTCCGGACTAGTCAGTTAGGCGTAATGACCTTGACGAGACTGTTCGTTATACTCTTCCGGTCGGTCGTCATCGTCTTCCGATGATGGACTTGTGAGGGCGACAGTGCCATAAGGGGAGGATGTGACCGTGGCGGCGTCAAATCGTTGCTCGGTATCGTCTCCCTGTTCCCTCCGAAACAAGGTCGCGGCTCGAAGATATCCCCCAATGGCGACAGTCGCACTGACCAATACAATCATCTCAAAGGTCAAGACATCATGCAATTCACCATTCCTGTATTCGATGCAGTATCGACTGGGTGTCTCACATGATAGTCCGATAGTCACTTTGGAAACAGAAGAAAAAATCCATGAGTATGTGATGTGTGTAAGGCACATTTGTGTTTCCAATTCCTTTCTGCCTATCGTATCACTACCACCACCAGCAAACACCTACTACGTACACACATAGCCAATAGCACTGGCGAGACCGTAATGAAGGATAATATTCGCAAAGGCACCCTCCTTTTCGTAGGGGAAGTAGTCGGCAAAGGTCGCCTTGAGTGTACTTTCAAATGTAGCACGACCCAATCCATGACACGTATAGACGATGATGAGTACCGTCCAACCATAATGGGAAGCCACTGGTTCGATGAGAAAGGGTAAGACGGCACCGACAAAGCTAACAACACCAAGGATGAGGATTGTCCCTCTCCCACATCCCCAAGAGGATGATTCCATCCGTCCAAAGACGATACTCATAATAGCAGCCGTTGCTGAGGCCCATGCCGATAGGATACCAACGAATTTTGAGTTGGGATCATGAAGAGCTACTGGGACGACTTCTCCGTTCACGTACGAGTTTGAAAAGGCTGACGTAAATCCGAAAACAGAGTTGAGACCAATCATGTACTTCATTTTGGGATCCCTCCATAAGAGCTGACCTGCCGCTGTAACCTTGTAGAAAATTGTCGATCTTGATGGGTTATCACTGTTGCCATGATCATCATCATCCGTTGGATAACGAGCTACCAAAGGCATAGCCACGGTCGCTGTAATGGCCACAAAGGTATAAAATCCAAAGATGAATTCCCAAGGAAAGTGACCGACGAGGATCGTCGATAGTAATCGAAGAACGAGTTCTTCTGACAGATAAAGGAATGCGAATATCCCAGCAAAGGAGGAAGTAGAGATGGAAAGAGATTGTCGTAATTGATTCGCATGATCTTCGGCTGCCTTGGAAAAGTAGGCTCCCTGTGATGTCCATAGGAAACCACCACCAATCCCACCTATCGTAGCTCCGACATAGGCGATGAACTTTTGGAATTCTACTTGATCTTCATCATTCATCCGTGTGGCGAACCAAAAACATCCTACATAGGAACAATATAGGCCCATCCCAATCATTATCGCATCACGGGAACCAAATTTTTTGACTACCCACGTCGCACCTAATACTGAAGAAAGTGTATAGGACAGATATAATATCCCACTCTGCCAGGCACCGGTCGATCCTAATCGGGATGTCGCAAGTGATAGACAAGCACCGACACAACCATGATTGGCACTAAAGAGGACACTCATCAAGACAAAGTTCCGAAATGTCTGTTGTGCTCCGGTGACATAAATCTCTTCTTCGTCGTCGTCGTCATCGTCCCGTGCTGTCGGAATTGACGACTGTTGTTGTGGTTGATCATCATCATCATCTGGATGCTCGTCTATTGAGACGTGTTCGTACGAGGAAGGGTTGTTGGGATTATTCCGACTCATAGTGAATCGTCGCATCGGTTGTTGTGAAGTGATATGTGATGTATGATACGAGCAAACAAAACAGCACAGACTACGACAACTGGCGCCAGTTCTCGAGCAATTTTGCGCGCGAAACAATTGGGATCGAACCAGTCAACAACCACGACGAAACGACCGAAATTACCTGGGTAGCCTAATGCCTACGGCATGACAACTAACCTAAATCACCTGCAAGGTTTCTACTGGTGGGACACCCATGAAAACAATGACTTCTATAAGATACTGTTGAATTCGTTTGAAACTGCACCAAGAGATCGAACGATAGTAGATTGAAGGGGTGAATTTCCCCCCCGAAAACAGGACAAAGTGAGTGATGTCATCATCATCATTCGGCTATTGAGTAGGGCCAGTCAGGAACCCCGTAGGGGCAGCTGGGGGTGGACCAATAAGGCCAATGACTCCGGATTGAGACCCTCTGTAAAATGTGGATGCATTGGGACTTGATCCTGTGCGATTTTGTTGCAGCATCAGCTGATCCAATTCGGTGATCCGTGTCGCGAATCCGTCTACATAACTCTCCAACACTTGACGATCCTCAGTTGAAACATTGGGTTCCATCAGTAGCGTCTCAGCAAGCAAACCGGCAGAGCGGTAACACGTCCGTGCTGCTTCATATTGCCCCAGCAGCTGCTTCACTGCCCCATCGCGCCCGGCGGCAAGGGAATGGTTGTAGATCAACTCTTCAACGCTGGTGACAGAAGGTGTCGCACCCTTTGGATCCCCCGGAGCAACAATCTTGTTGATCTCTGTGTTGGCGGCATCAGCTCTCTCCAGAACACCTTGAAACTGCTGTGATAGCCATTTCGTAGCCACCTGACAGCGTTGTTGTAGGTCTGGGAGACTGTAAACCGTCGGGCTCCGGCCAAGCTTGCCTGATAGAGACTCCAGATCTCTAGATACCCGCTGTGCTGCTCCAACTGCGCTCTTCAGCATTTTCAAAGCCTTCATATAGCAGCACAAGGCTTCACCGAAATGAGCACGAATCGTTGGTGGGTCAACTTTTGGTGATACTCGCTTTACACTTGACATACTTGAACTCCTCTGATACATAGAAACGCTTGGCGCTCTGGAAGGGAGAGCTACAGCTTGTGCCTCTGGACTGATGGCGAATGGCATTTCTTCCACTTGTGAGTCCTCTACTTTCTCCTCTGCCATCACCTTATCACTTGAAAGCGACGACCGTCGCCCTCCAGTGGCCATAACTTCAGTCGCCATCGAGTCATCATCACATTTAGATCCATCGATACATTCCTCGTCGACTCCTTCCATTGGAGTCGATGACAGAACCAATGATCGATTATCACCCATATGGACGAGTCTCATCCCAACATAGGCTCTGGAGTCTCCTAGGTGGGCGACGCTAACTGCTCTCCGGCCAACATCTTCAGCCGCTGTAAGCATTTTGGTAGCAGCAGCTATTTCTTCCGCCGCAGAGGGACCAACGCTTTGATTGGGCTGCTGGCCCAATCGAGCCCTACCGACAAGCCCCATGAGCAACCCACCAGTTCCTGGACTTGTACTCAACATGCCTCTGGACCCACTGCGGCGAACCCCCCCAGGGGCTCCCGCACTGTAGAAAGGCGTCCCTTTCGGAATTCCAGTTCCATGCATCATATGGTCAGGCTGTAGTTGCTGGTCGAAACCGTCATTTCTTGATAATGCTCCATGCTCTACCATGACAAACTCACCGTCGTCGGTGGATGTCGAATGCGAAGAGGTATCTGGTTTCCTATTCAAAGGCAACAATTCTGCAGCATACTGTGTCGGACGCTGCCAAGGCTGAAGTGCTTGTTGACCCAAAGATGACAACGAGGGTAGGTTCATGCCTGTCGTGGGGATGGCTGAAAATGGTGGGCTTTGAGACAAAGGAGCGAGGCGATGTGGAAGTTGCCTTGTCAAACTCTGATGAGCTGGATCAACGGCTGTGAAGGGTGGCGACATTTGGGAAGGATGCGTCGGTATCCACGTCGGAGATACAACAGGTGACGGGTTGTTTGACGATGGGTCTCCGATGTATTGACCCACAGTCGGCTGCGTAGGCTGTTGCTGGGATTTAGGATTGGATGAGGTAGCTACCGTCATCAAGCTCTCAACACCTGGGTTACCATCATTTTCAGGTATGGTTCCAAGATCGTTCGACGGAATTCTGCAAGTTCCAGAAACGTTCATCGCAACTCCTTCACAGCCCAAAGCCACAAACGCATCACATCCTTCAAAAAACTCTTTGAAGCCAGCGCGAGCTAATGGATTTCGGTTCAGTAAAATACGGAGCAAGTTGACACACTCTTTGGTCACCCGGACTTCTGGGGGTAATCGAACCGATTTGTGCTGTATGTTTCGAAGGAGATCAATGTGGTTTTCACCGTTGAACGGTGGTCGTCCAGCGATCATTTCAAACAAAACCGTCCCAACGCTCCACAAGTCGGCCTTCGCATCGTATCTATGTCAAAGCGGGTGAGAAACATAGAGTCACAATTCGTAAGCCACATCTCAAGGAAACAAGCGTACCTGTTGTGCTGAAGAATCTCCGGAGCCATATACAGAGGAGACCCACACAATGTTTCTGCTAGAGACGCCGTTTGTAGATGCCGTGCAAAACCGAAATCGGCAATCTTAAGAGAAAACATACCAGAGGGAAAGTCAATCTGGCGTCGGGTTTCTTCTTCTTCCGGAGTGCAATCGGGGTCGTTAATTTCATCCATCGGTAGGGCTCCAGTCAGTAAAAGATTCTGCGGCTTGATGTCCCGATGAATGAGCTCCTGTCCCCATAAAAATCTGAGACCGGCCGCCAAGTCCCGCATCAACCGTCTCGTCAGGCGTTCGGAGAGTCTTCCTGCCTTTCGCGTGCGAATCAGTCGTTGGACGTCTCCTCCACCGCAGTATTCCAAAATTAAATAAAAATGGCCCTGTGTCTTGATAACATTGCTCATACAAACAATATTTGGGTGCCGGTACGACTGAAGAATAGCGATTTCAATTTCGAGATTGGCGAGGACTTTCTTCGTCAATTTGTGTGAATTTCGTTCTATGGCCTTAATGGCCACGGTGTCAGGTTGCGTTCCGTCGTTATTGTCATGTGACGACCCTGGAACTTTGACACCTCTATAAACAGTGGCAAAGGAACCAGATCCTAGCCGCTGTTGCAATGCGTAACCACCTACGACTTTGACTTTTTGCTGTTGCAGGGCGATGTCATATTGTTGTTGTTGCTGTAAGCTCATTGTGCTTATCGTAATGAGTGATCTGAGTGCAAGAGTGCTATATCTAAAGGGAAGAGTCTATAAACATACTGGGTTGGGGATAGGCAACATGTGTGTTAGAGAGGAAATATGAACAGGGTGGCTTCCGCGGGAACACAGAAATTCGGGATGGAAGGGTTTCGAAAAAGATGCAGGGTACAAAGTGAAGTCGTGGGATTTTTTTCCTATGAGTTGGCCCAACAGCTCTCTTTTGGTTCGACACTTCGCGCTTGGATACCATACTGCACCACATACGTAGGACTCCGTAAAAAAGAATCTCCTACTTTTCGCCTTTGGTGGAGGGCAGTCGGAGTATTCTCCCACTGTCTTACTACAGGGTGTCATTAAATGAACGAATAATGGCCTTGCAGCTGCGACATGAAACCATAAGTAGGTGGTGACCGAAGTTCCAGGCCTCGTCAGTGCTCCGCGCCAAACTCGTGATGCTGACGAAAGGAAACCACAACGAACTGTACACCAAAACAAGAATTTTCGAGACACCCACGACAGGGGGGGAAAAATCTGCTGACACGCGGCGCCTCTCAACAATGTTCTGTATCTCAAAAGTCAACGAACACAAGGCCCCATATTTCTTCGGAACAGATGAAACTCGAACGAACGTACCGATTCTCATGAGGTTATTGTGTGGAGAGGATAGTGATGAAAAAGGAAAGCGAAGCAGCGTTCGATGTGGACGAGTGGGACAAGAGATGGTTGTGTCACGATTTTCTTTCCTTCTGTGAAAAAAGGGAAAAGTGTGAGTGCTGTCCGATGTTCAACGGGAGGTTTGATTGATGAAATGAGAGAATGTGCAACAGAACGTTGTTCGGTGAGTGACGTACAACATGGGGGTAATCTACACCAAGATGACATCAGAATGAGGGAATGGGTCACCCCTATTGTCGTACGTCGATGACTGGAATTCTGTCCGACGAACGAATTTCGCTTGTGGGATTAGTCCGACTCACTCTTCCACGCGGACGATGACGGACCGTTTGAACGACTCCAACGGCGGGCGCCCCTTCACATCTTTCGTGTTTTTACTGTAGCTCTTTGACTGCAAACCCATTCACACTGTCAAGAAAAGGTCGGGAGAAAGGGTAGGGTTTCTGGAGTGACTGTGAATATCCCACTTTTGCCTTCGACATTTTGCTACGCAAATGGTTTAGGAATAGACTCAAAAAATTACTTCACCCTGATATCGTACGAATTCAATCGCTAAACAGATTGAACGTCGGACACAAAAGAACGAAAACGATGAACGATTCAGACACGGGGATTTGTCGTCAAGTCGTTACCGCATTGACTTCCGACAAGTATAAGGATAAGAATGTCTTATTCCTTGCACCCTTTGATTTATCTGTGACACCAGGATATCGTGATGTAGTCCCGAAACTTATGGATTTAGGAACACTCTCATCGAATTTAGAGGGTGGATACTATTCGAGTCGAGATGCCTTTTTTGCCGATTGTTTTTTAATCTTTGAGAATGCCATTACCTATCATACGAATAGGAAGGAAACGAAATGGATTGCGAAGGTTGCGAAGGAAATGTTAAAGGCGACACAAAGAGAACGAAAAATTGCTGAAAAACCCGAAGGGATTCCCAAACCCAAACCATCTGGATTAATCCTCCCCACCAAGAAAAATGCTACGGGTGGTAGTGGTGGAGGAGGAGAAGGTAGCAGCGGCGGTGGTGGTGGTGGTGGTGCCGGGGGAGGAGGGCCACCCAAGATCAAATTGAAACTTGGAGGAGGAGGAGGTAGTAGTAGTACCGCTCCAACACCGGATACTGCCGAGGTTATCAAACCAAAAATGTCCATCAAACTCAAGACACCATCTCAGGGAAAGACACCTCCAGCCGATACAGTCCTCTTGGACCAGGATAGTACTACTGCACCACCCGATTCGAAGAAGCCACGACTCACCTTGAAGTTAGGTTCCTCGAAACCAAAGGAAAGTACTAGCAGTGGCAACGATCCACCGTCTGACACTCCCAAGGGATCGAAGATACTCAAATTACCGGGAGCGCCGGTATCTCAAGGAAAGGAACTCCCCCAAGGTCTGACTCTTCCACAAACAACAACAGAGACGACGAAGACTCCAGCTCCGACTGTCAAGGTAACTGCGAAAAAGGCAGCCGCGGGGACTACAAAGATAAAGGCGAGTGCATCCAAAACTTCAAAAGCAAAACCCAAGGCTCTGAAACCGCAACAACCCTCGACGAATGCCAAAGGAGGAGGAGCATCGACACTTTTCACACCAATGAGTATAGCCCAATGTGCCAAGGTCCTCAATGGACTGAAACGAAGAGAAAGTCAGAATATTGGATGGTTCCTTCAGCCAGTATCTGACAAGAATATTGTTCAGGATTACAAGGCCAAGATCCCAAATCCGATGGACTTGAGTACGATACATACGAAACTCAATGAAAAGAACGAATATTCCACCGTCGCAGCATTCGTCCTGGATTTACGACGGATTTTCTCAAATTGTTTGCGTTACAATACATCTATTAAGGACAGTTTACGACCGGTGGCAGTCAAGGGTATCGAAACGACAGAAACACTTCTTTCTGTCTTTTTGGGGAAACCAGAGGCAGCATCGTATCCACCTATTTTATTTTGTTGGAAACTTTGTATCGATGTCCTCGATACGTTATACAGCCTTACGAATCCCAACGATGGGAATATGACGGCCTATTATTTCCTATATCCAGTCTCCTTTTATTGTGGTGGTCAATTCCCACCAGATTATAAACAAAAAATTACTAAACCGATGGACTATGGGACAGTCACATCGAACTTAATCGAATGTCGATATTCGACATCGACCGAATTTGAAACAGATTGCAAATTGGTCTTGGAGAATTGTATGACCTATTACGGTGGACAACCGGATGGGAAATTGTTTACGGATCAAGCGAAACGATTGATGACAGTCCTTCAACAACAATTGGATAATTTGTCTCGTTATGTCAAATCCCCATCAGGACAGGCAGCACAACGTCAGGCACAGACAGCGACAGTGGCATTACCAAAGCCACAAACTCCATTCTTGTTGAGTATCATCGAAGAAATGAAAGCCCTGAAATACACTGACAAATTGACAAAGGTACGTATCAGGGATGATTTGTTTGTCCTAAGGAGGTACTGTACTTGATTCATGGTGGCTGATCTACGATTTTGCTCTTCAGATCACGGAGCCTGCGATGGGGCCCTTTGAGAAGCCGGTATCCTTAGCAACGAATCCAGATTACGGTCAGTACGTACAGACACCCATGGATTTATCAACTGTTGAACGCAAGGTGAAATCAGCAAGTTACATTACCCCCGAAGATTTCGAGTATGATATTCTTCTGATTTTTCAGAACTGCATTGCGTACAATGCGACACGGCAAGCAGATCACCCTGTTGCCATGGCAAAGTTTTGCATCAAGAACTTCAAGAAAATATTATCAGCGAAAATGAAACCAGCCGATGACGCAAGTAGCAGTGTCGTCGTCGTCGAAACACCTGTCGCCGAGACGGCCGCACGAAAAGCTGCACCACCAGTCGTCCCACCGGCCGCAACAGGCAAACAAAAGAGTACCACTGGTCCACGCATTGTACTATCCGCGTCGGCAGCATCCGCAGCTGCGGCGGCTGCTGCAGCCAGACCGAAAACCCCCACGCCGAAAACATCTGTCCCCAAGGGTAAACCTGGACAACCAGTTCCGCTCCATATCGCTATCGCTCAGGTGAAAGAACAATTCCCCGTACGACGAGCTATGCAAACTCT
>Ga0194115_10007502_pt1 | contig 10806 bp, 9 predicted proteins | sample TA2MahsurfametaG_3_FD_148656 | JGI IMG/M metagenome (GOLD analysis project Ga0194115, IMG submission 148656) | Freshwater microbial communities from Lake Tanganyika, Tanzania - TA2015002 Mahale S4 surface | ecosystem: Environmental > Aquatic > Freshwater > Lake | place: Tanzania: Lake Tanganyika... | reverse complement strand
TACCGCCAACGGGCAGATCATCTATGTGTCAGACGGGAACAGCGGAGCACCTTGCTTGGCTGTGTACAGCGTTGATGCCTGGAAAATCGTCGCGTTGGGCGGAAATATCACGGCTTGACCTATCTCTACACTTAGAAAATCACGCGATCTGGTAAATATTCTTAGATAGCCCTAAAGGCGGAGGAAAGAGAATGCCCGTAACTAGGATTAAGAACAACCAGATCACTGATTCTTCGACTGGTAACATATATCTAGGTGTGAATGCTGCCGCGAAACTGCAGGATTACTCCATCACATCAGGCAAGATAGCCAACGATCTGACCTATAATTCCAGCCTGACTATCACGGGCAACCTTACTGTACAAGGCAATACCACACAGATCGATACTGTGAACCTTGTAGTTGAAGATCCCTTGATCCTGTTGGCCAAAGAACAGACAGGAGCTCCGGCGTTAGATATTGGTTATATCGGTAAACGTGGAACCGAAGAAAATATCGCTTTCGTCTGGGACGAAAGCGCAGACGAGTTTATCACGGCATTTACAACCAGTGAGACTACCAATACAGTTATCACTGTGAATTCCTATGCCAGTTTGAGGACTTTAGATCTTGCAGTCACGGGCAATCTTGCAGTGACCGGTACATCAACATTTACTGGCAACATCACCAGCATGACAGTGACAGGCAATGTCACTGCAGGAAATCTATTGACACCAGGTATCGTTTCAGCAACTGGCAATGTTACTGGTGCAAATTTCAACACCGCTGGTTTGGTGTCAGCCACGGGCAATGTCACAGGTGGCAATTTGACCACTGCTGGTTTGGTGTCAGCCACGGGCAATGTCACAGGTGGCAATTTGACCACTGCTGGTTTGGTATCGGCCACGGGCAATGTCACCGGTGGCAATTTGACCACCGCTGGACTTACATCAACAGGCACACTTGAAACCACAGGCAACGCATTGATCGGTGGTAACCTTGTTGTTCAAGGCAACATCACATACATCAACATTGACGACTTACGTGTTGAAGATCCCATCATCATACTTGGCACCGGACCCAATGGTGCACCGCTGACAACAAACGACGGTCGAGACCGTGGTATCTACATGGAGTATTATACCACGGGCCTTGGCAATGCTTTCATGGGATTTGACAATTCCACTAGTAACATGGTTATTGCCAACGACGTAACATTCAGTGGCAATGATATTGTAGCAGTAACGGCCTATGGCACGTTACAAGCGGGCAATCTGTACATACAATCAGCAGTTGCAACCGGCAACGTTACCGGTGGTAATTTGCTTACAGGCGGGTTGATTTCGGCTACCGGCAACATTGATGGCGGCAATCTGCACACCGCAGGATTGGTTACAGCCACTGGCAACGTCACAGGTGGCAATATCACCACCGGCGGAGTTGTCCAGGCAACTGGCAATCTGATTGGATCAAATCTGCTGTTGACCAGCGGATTCATTGACGGATCTGGTGCCACACGCATCACTATCAATGGATCCGATGCCGACGTGGACTTTGCAGTAGACGGTGATTCCACAGCCAATATATTTTATGTTGATGCAGGCACAGGCACAGCATCGTTTGGTAACTCAACACAGACTACCAATGCCATAGCTTCATTTAACACTACAAACTCAATCTTGATACCCAGAGGTACCAATGCCCAACGGCCGGACGGTGTCACGGGCATGTTGCGATTTAATACTTCGTTGGATCAGTTGGAATTCTACGACAATGAGGAGTGGACGTCGGCCGGTACCACGTTCACCATCGTCACCGCAGACTCGTTCACAGGTGATGGATCAACGGTGACATTCACGCTTAGCGAAGACTCGACCACGGCCGCAACCATAGTATCTATCAACGGTGTGGTGCAGATTCCGATCACATCTTACTCTGTAGCGGCCAACGTGCTCACATTCACAGAAGCACCCACAGTATCAGACGTGATTGATGCTCGGTTGTTGATCACTACGCAAGTGGTCAAAGCCATAGTCAACATCTCAGGTAATGCCGCGGTTGAAGTCACAGACTTTACCAATGATGTGTCGATCACCGGCGACCTGGTACCGGAAGGCAATCTCAGCGGCAATCTTGGTAGTCCTGCACTGCAATGGAATGATCTTTATTTGTCAGGAAACTCGATCTATCTAGGCGACATCGTGATCAAAGACGTTGGCAACGATCAGGTTGGATTTTTCCAAGCAGACGGAACTACTCCTGCAACCATTGATTCTAACAACGTAGACACCACGCAAATTGCCAATGGAACATCCAGTGTGGCTGTAATATCATCCGGCGGCAACATCCGGGCCAATGTGGGTGGCAGCACTGTGCAGCTATTGAGCTCGGGTGGTGCAAACGTCACGGGCTTTGTTACAGCAACTGGTAATGTCACCGGCAATTTCATATTTGGTAATGGTAGTCAACTGCAGGGTATTGACGCCACGTCAATACAGTCAGGCACGTCAAACGTGCGTGTGCAAAGTTCCGGTGGTAACGTTTCGGTTGGAGTAGATGGATCCGCTATCATTAGATTTACCACTGCTGGAATCGTGAACGACATGGGCAATGGAGTCGGCAATATTGGTAACAGCACCAATTACTTCAATACCGTGTTTGCCAAAGCCACATCAGCACAGTACGCCGACTTGGCAGAGATGTATGAAGCCGATCAGATCATCGAACCCGGCACAGTGGTCTGCTTTGGTGGCACCAAAGAAGTCACCACGTGTGATGAAGATGCTTGCCGCAGAGTGGCAGGTGTGGTATCCACCAATCCTAGTTATATCATGAATGCCGGACTCGAAGGTGAGTATGTGGTAGCAGTGGCCTTGACAGGTCGTGTTCCTACCCGGGTCACAGGTACTGTACGCAAAGGCGACATGATGGTAGCGACCGGCAACGGTCGTGCCAGAGCAGAAGACAATCCTGCAGTAGGACAAGTGATCGGAAAATCGCTGGCAGATTTTGATGGCCAGGACGGCACTATCGAAATGGTGGTCGGAAGACTGTAACACAGTCTCACTTAAAAATAGGGCTGGTAACAGCCCTATTTTTTTGGCTAAATATTGCACTAATTGGATAGAACATGGGTTTAACACGCATACGAGCAGAGCAGATATCAGACATTGACTACAAACAGGCAGTCAGAGCAGTCACGCTGACCAATGTCACGCTTGCGGGAGGTGCTCCTAACTCTGTCGACAGTGTCAATCTGGTTGCCGGAGATCGTGTGTTGGTAGCCGGACAGTCAACCGGTTCTCAGAATGGATTGTATGTGGTACAAACTGTGGGTGCTGGATCCAACGGTACTTGGATCCGCAGTTCTGACGGTAACACCGACGGCGAGATCGAAGCCGGTATGATAGTCATGGTCACCGAAGGCGAAGTCTACAAAGACACGCAATGGAAGTTGACCACAAATGATCCTATCGTCTTGGGCACTACTGCATTGGTGTTTGAACAGAGCAGTGCTTATGCGTTTGGCACAGTATCAGCCAATGCCACATCGGTGGTATCCGATACAGTGGGAGACACGCTCACTCTCACACCGGGTGATAACATCGCTATCACAGGTAACAACACTTCAAAAACAGTGACCATTGGGGTCACGGGCATCAGCCTTAATTCAATATCAAATGGTACATCAAATGTCAATGTTGTCAGTTCCGGTGGCAACGTCACTGTGGGAGTCAACGGAACCGGAAATGTGGTGACATTCAGTTCAACTGGTCTTACAGTCTCAGATACTTTTGTGACCGGAAGAGTTGGCAGCAATCTAATACCCACTGCTAACGTTACTTATAGCCTTGGTAATGCCACCAACCGCTGGAGCAATCTGTTCCTGGCAGGAAATACCATCCACTTAGGCAATTCTATCATCACAGAAAATGCACAGGGCGACATCGTGATTGAAAATTCGGGTGCATTTGGTGTGCCTGTGGGAACTACTGCCCAACGCAGCAATGTGCAAGGTGCCATACGATTCAACACTGATCTTTCGGCATTCGAAGTCTATGATGGTGTGACCTGGAACACAGTGGCCCTGGGCACGATCAGCGATTTTCCAGACGGAGACTACGGCGACGTGACCACGATTACCAGTGATGCGTTTGGCGTGCCCTTGGCCGATACCTTTGACTGCAATGCCGAAGGTGCATTGGTCACAGTGGATTTTGAGCCGCTGACATGATAAGTAGAAAGTAAGGGGAAATTTATGCCTACCGTAGTGCAATTTAGACGTGGGACCACAGAACAGAACAATAACTTTACCGGTGCTGCCGGAGAGATCAGTATCGATACCACGGTCGATACTCTACGTGTGCATGACGGTGCTACGCAAGGTGGATTTCCTTTGGTTAATACCACATCGTCGCAGACTCTAGCCAACAAGACATATCAAGGCGTATCTGTCAGTGTTACCGGTAATGTTGATGGTGGCAACCTCATCACAGCAGGAGTGATCACTGCCACGGGCAATGTCGCAGGTGGTAATCTCACTACCACCGGAGTGATCACCGCTAGCGGGAACATCACTGGTTCGTACATCTTAGGCAACGGTAGCCAACTCACTGGCATTGATGCTACATCAATCCAGAGCGGTACATCCAGCATGTCGGTTATTGCATCGGACGGCAACATACGAGCAAACATAGGTGGTACTACTATCATCAATATCACCTCGGGTGGAATCCAAAATGGGCAAGCCAATGGTGTAGGCAACATAGGAACCAGCACAACTTATTTCAACACAGTTTTTGCCAAAGCCACTTCTGCCCAATACGCTGACGTAGCAGAACAATATCTTGCAGATGCCGATTATCCGGTAGGAACAGTCCTTGTGTTTGGCGGATCGTGCGAAGTGACACAGAGCCAGACCAGTCACACCACGGCCGTCGCCGGTACAGTATCCGACGCTCCAGCCTACATAATGAACAGCGGACTGGCCGGAGATCATGTGGCCACAGTGGCCTTGTTGGGTCGTGTTCCAGTGCGTGTAATTGGGACTATCAGACCTGGAGATCTTTTAGTAGCCAGTGCTGTACCTGGTGTCGCTACCAAATTGATACAAGATCACTATCTACCTGGATCAGTGATTGGAAAATCGTTGAAATCTTACGATAGCCAAGAAGAAGGCCTCGTCGAGGTTGTTGTAGGACGGTTGTAATGCAGGTTCGATATCGCCAGGACTACGATGGCGAGTTTGTAGTCCTAAGGACCGAGATATCCAACGGTTCCAAAAAAGAAATCAAAGACTGGGTTCCTAACCCCATTGAAAACTATCACATCAGCCACCGAGCTGCAGTGATAGGAAGCGGCGTTGATCAGAGTCAATTTGATTACGCTCGTCTACAACGACATCGCGGCGGACTGTTGGGGAAAAAACGACTGCAAACCTATGGCACTGGTGACCTCTGGAAACAAATGAAATTTGATTTCTTTGTTTCAACTGATGGTAGTGTGTTAAATGAGATTGTTGATCATGGTTATGATCAATCTGCCACTATCTATACCAATGCTCGACACATCGTAGAGATGCCAGGCAGATTCTATCTCATACCGTTCCGTCCCATGCTGGACAATCTAGCTACCAACATCTACATGGCCGCATTCGACGGGCACGAGGAAATCTTCCTGCTAGGGTATACCAAAGAAACGCAGGCACAGACACACTATTGGCAGAGAGATGTGGACCAGGTTCTTGGTGCCTATTCCAATGTGAGATTCCGCATAATTGGAGTAGAAAACAACATACCTGATCTATGGAAACGCCACACCAATGTAGAGTGCTGGCCTTATAGGAAATTTGTGACCTACTGCGACGTTTGAATACGTTCAGTGATGGTCTTGATTTTTTCTTGCACCACTTCAAAGTTCACTGTGTTCCAGAGCCCAGGATGCATGGGTTTAGGCCATATCATAGAATTGATCCAAGCATACCCGAGATGCTCGTCGTTCAGATCAGGACGGAATTCCTCGGCCACGGCACAGAAAAAAGTATGATAGGCAAATTTTCCGTCTGATGTGGTAAACTGTTCTAACGGTACCACCTTGATCGATGAAGGAAAAAATCCTATCTCTTCCTGGCATTCTCTCTGTATAGACTGGAGCAGAGTCTCACCTGGTTCAGATTTTCCTCCCGGCAATCCCCAGCTTCCAGGGTGTTTGGGATCATTACGCATGAGATAGAGATATCGCTGTGTCGAAAGAGAATAAAACCAAACGCCTACGGCATTTATTACAGTACCAGACTCCATTCGCCCCCCGGATATAGTCCTTCGTAACTTTTAACCCATGTCTCACCGGTCCAGCGATACTGTATGCTGGTGGTAAGATTGGTCACGAACTGCACCGTGGTGGCCGCGGCAGAATCAAATACCACGTTCCAGAACTCTCCATCGTACTGGATGATGTCATTGGCCTGGGCCTGTATGCCATCGCCCCAGGCTTCGGTGTCTGGACCCATGTCTTCCAAGATCAGATAGCGTGTGCCTGTCGCGGCCGGCGGCGTCTGCGTGGTTGGATTGAACGTCAACGGATTGATGATAGCATCTATGGGCGGTAGTGTGTTTTGAGGCAAGGTATCTTCGTCAAGGTCGATCAGGAGGAAACGATCATCGGTGGGGTCATAACTCACGGTTCCGATGATTTCGGTATTGTCACCCCATTGATTGTCAAAGCGGATCTGGCTGATACCGGGTCTCAGCGTGCCGTAGATTCCGGCCACGGCATGCCAGAATTCATTACTGGGTGGCGATTCTGGTGGAGTCACTGAACTGTTGGGCGTGTTGATGGTCTGATTGTATTTCAGGGCCTGTACCTTGTTGCCAATCAACAGGGTCTGGAACTGGAACGGAGTAAACTTCTGCCGCGTGCCCAGCAAAAGATCGCTGTTGACGATGGCTTCGTTGGCATCACCCTGTGCATCAAACACCGAGTAGATGATCTTTTCTACAGCACCCAGTTTCTTGACCTTGGCTGGTGATGATATCCAGATGGGTATGTTGAATTTCATGGTCATGTAGTCGATGGGATTTTCGGTGTTGACCGGAATTGCTCGATTGGACCAGTTCACTGATTCTAGTTCCACCACAGAAAGGCTGGTCCAGTCTATGTAGTTGTCAGTGCTCTGTATCTCAAGAGCAGGGTTGAACAAGGTAGCGATCTGTTCAAAGATCTGGAATTTCTGATTGGTATTTGAAGTCCAGATGTCTAGGGTGAGTCCAAGTTTGTAAGGCACAGGCATGAGACGTTCTATGGTGAATGCGTTGCCCTGTGTGGTTTCGTAGGTCTCTGTGGCCGGATCATAGGTTCTCTGCCGCACCTGCATCTTGCTGACGTGATAAGGTTCCTGCATGCGAAGACGGTCGTACTCCAGACTGGTGATGTAGAAGGTCATCAAGGGAGTGCTGGGCATGGAGTTGGCTGAATTTTCCTGGATGATGGTCTGGGCCTGACGTGTAGCATCGCCATATCGCACAGGAACTCGCACCAAGCTTTCATTTTCCGATCCTTGTGCTCCGTACATGATCTCGAAGTTAGAGAAAATCCTAGCGAACTGTATCAGGAATCTGCGTATCTGCTGATCATAAAACCATTGTTGCATGTGTTATCTTCCTGGCGGTCTTGGGTTTGGTGGTTTGTTGCCATCGTCGTCGCCGTTGTCAGCCCTGGGCCGTAGTATCTCAGACAGGCTCTGTCGGCTGGGTATGTTTCCTAGATCCGTGGTGCTCACTGTGTATGTATTGTTCACGAAGCTGCTCCGCAAAGTTTGATTGCTTGGGCCATTGGTGAGATCGGTACGCACATTGTCCTCGATCTTGATCCAGGTCCGCCCGTTGAACCGGAACAGGCGATTGGGGAAATAATCTAATCTCAGGGCATACTGCCCTTCTCTGGGATTGCTAGGAAAACTCACGCCCGGTGTCACTGGTAATCCGTTGGGTGCGATGCCATCGCCGGTGAGATAGCCCATGGTGTATCCGTCGGATCTGGGTGTTTGGCTCTGGTCGGCCACATCAACACCATTGGAATCAATAGTGGGCTGAGATTGATCAATGGTAACAGAATTTGGATCCGCAGGGGTGCCGTCGGGGTTGGTAGGAAAGATATAGAACTTGACTGTGTCATATCCGCTGAGCGGCACATCAATCTCGGCTTGGGTTAGAATAGCATCATTGAGTTGGAGATCTTTGTTCCTGGTTGATGCTTTGTCTTCTATGGTGGGAGGATCGATCTCTTCCCAGTAAGTGGTATTGGTGATTTCAGTGCCCACTGGAGTGTTGATACGAGCACGATAATAAACATCGCCGTTGTTGACCACGGTGCCGGCTGCGTAAAAGTTACCCGGATCCCAGATGTTTTCGGTGATGAGCGGTTTGTTGATGATCTCTTGATATTCCTGGGCATTGACCATGGGCGTGGCTTTGACACGCCAGGTGTGCGGTAACCATTCGCGACCAAATCCTTCCCCAGCGAAGGCCGCATCCTGCACCACGTAGTATTTGGGCAAGGCTCTGGTTATGGTAGTGTCCAAGGGATTAGGGTCTTTGAGATTGGGCACTTCGATCACATCGCCACTCATGATCTTGCGACCGATGGTGTCGATCATGTTGTTATAGTGGAACGTGATGAACAGGGTATCGTTGTTTAGGAACAAGCCAAACTGAGTGAGATCAAAGTCGATGTCTTGTATGTTGTATACTGCCCGCATCTGATACACATCTGGATCATAGGCACGATCGCGGTTTTCCAGCAACAGCAGATCTTGTATGAACAGCGGATCCTCAAAGGTGTAATTGGGCTGGGTGGCGTCAAAGTTACCAGATTCGGCCGAATCTCCGGTGCCGGTTTTCGGGCCGAGATACTTGTGCAGATAGATATCCACACCTCCCACGGTGTACATCTCCGAAATGGTGCGGTCAAAAAAGCGGTAGTCGTTCGTCTTGTTAGGACGCCACATGGATAATCTGGGCATAGTACTATATTTATGGGCAGGTTGACCCAAAATGGTGATCCTGCTAAAATACTGTATGGACATGACAGATTGGCAACATCTGCATGATCGTCTGGATTCGGCACACCGTGCGACCATTGGTATTCGTATCGGTGCCCGCGAATTCTGGACCATGCACCGTACCGTTTATGTACTGCTACAGCAGGCCAATGCTGAATGGGTCAATTGCCGCCGGCGTGGCACAGGGTCTACCAAGTTTGATGATCTCTTGGACCGTGCCGCTGAAGCGTTGAAAAATTTTGAAGGATACATTTTGATCGCTAAACTCATGCACAAGGAGCATCAATGAACGCCACTGCCGCGAAAGCGTTAAAAATCCTAAACCCTCGATCGTCGGACACCAAATACACCGGCGGCGAACCAGAATGGCGTGTCCAACCTGACAGCGACAATCGTAACAGCCGGCTGGGAACCGCATTCCATTGGTACGGCTATTATTATGGCAAGAAAGAAGTGAAAGAATTCATCATAGATTGGTTGTCTCGGAACAGTCGGCAACGCGAAGCCAAAGACTTTGCCCGGGTGCCAGAGTCGACCATCGCCAATGTGTATGGATGGCTGGCCCGCATGAATCTCATGGGTCTGTCGCTCACTGAGCACGAAGAACTGCGGCTGAACAACCAGATCAAGGCCCACATCGAAACAGTGCGGGCGATCAAAGAAGTGGTAGCAAAGGTCGACGAACCAGTGGTACCCAAAGTCACGATCCAGGATCGGCTGCGTGAAAAGATGACCGAAGCCGCGGGCGAGATCGATGGCATGTATGATGACATGATCGTGGCCGGAACCAAGATGACAGCGGATTACAAACCCATGTTGATCCTACGGGGCATGAACGTGGCACCGCAGTTGGTGGGAGACATCGCCGATCATTGGAAACGTCGATTGGACGAACTAGAATCAGTGCTCGAAGGCAAAGATCCTCAACTGATCGAAGGTTATGGCAACTTTGGAAAATTGCAGATCAAGAATCTGGTCAAGTTCGCCGAGCAAGTGATCGCCGACTGCGGATCATATGTGCAGATCAAGAAAGTGGAACGCAAGCCACGCAAGAAGAAACCAGTGAGTGCAGAAAAGATCACGGCCAAATTCAAGTATATGAAAGAGTTTGAAGATCTCAAACTCAAATCAGTGTCTGTGACCGATCTGGTATCGGCACAAGAGGCCTGGCTGTACGATACCAAAAAACGCAAACTCATACATGTGATCGCTGATACCCATATCGGCACATTCACGGTCAAAGGGTCAGCCCTGGTCGGGTTTGATACTACCAACTCGGTGCAGAAAACCCTGCGTAAGCCTGCCGAGCAGATACGGGCAGTTATGAGTGGCGGTGCACCTCAGGCCCGTAAATCGTTCAAGGATATCAAGGCCACCGAGACACGATTCAACGGTCGCGGCAACGAAAACATGATCTTGCTACGAGTGCGTTGATGCAGATCGTTTTCCAAGACTGCCCTCCACTGGTACTCGATGTAGATGACACCCCTGTGGCTGATCGTTGGTTACGACTGTTCTTGGAAAACGTACAGCGTGAGCCACGACCCATATTCAGAGATCCGCAACGCTATACCTTGGATCGGTTGAAAGAATTGGCACTGGATGCCAATCAACGACTGGGGTGGCAATGGAATCTTGATGATCTTGGCCTGGCCAGTACCACCACTATGCACAAAGACATAGAGCAGTTCCTGGCCCAGGGATTTGAGCACATACCCGCAGAGTTTGACGAACTCATGACTGAGATACATTTCTGTCTGCATGCCATC
>Ga0194115_10007500_pt1 | contig 10807 bp, 10 predicted proteins | sample TA2MahsurfametaG_3_FD_148656 | JGI IMG/M metagenome (GOLD analysis project Ga0194115, IMG submission 148656) | Freshwater microbial communities from Lake Tanganyika, Tanzania - TA2015002 Mahale S4 surface | ecosystem: Environmental > Aquatic > Freshwater > Lake | place: Tanzania: Lake... | reverse complement strand
TACCGGTACAGGAGGTGGAGCTGGGGAAGTAGATTCTCGTCTGTACAATCAATCGGCGGGGATGGATTCCGGCTTTGGTGCTGACGATGAATACAATACATACAGTAAGCCTCTCTTTGATCGACAATCGGGCGTCACATCGTCCAGTATTTACCGTCCGACGAGGGGTGAAACAGAATACAATGCCGATGAAACCTATGATAAATTGGTCAAGGGCGCTACGAGTAAGTTCCAGCCAGCAAAGGGCTTTGCCGGTGCAGAATCGGGTGGTGATATTCAGGCAGGGCCACGATCGGCACCAGTACAATTTGAAAGGAGTAAGAATTAAGGAAAATTAAAACCCCCCAAATCATTCTATACGAATATGAGGCATCATCGTCTTGTTCGGCCACATAAATCTACCATGTACAACCATTGACGACTTTCGTGTTTTTACTTTTCGTTCCTATCCACCACCAACAGGGAAGAAAAAAACTAAAGTGCTGCATTTAAAGTCGGAGACTGGGCATGGCAGGGATAGGAATATGACTCGTCTTGGTCTTGATGACCTCATCAATCAATCCATAATCCAAGGCTTCATAGGGAGTCATGAAGAAATCACGATCCGTATCGGCAGCAATCTTCTCAATGGGTTGATCACAATAGTCTGCCATGAATTTATTCAAGGATGCCTTTGTGAAGAGGATTTCCTTTGCTTGGATTTCAATATCGGCAGCTTGTCCCTGTGCACCACCCAAAGGTTGATGGATCATAATCCGTGCATTGGGAAGTGACTTTCGTTTCCCCTTCGTCCCCGCGCCCAACAAAAAGGCACCCATACTGGCTGCCATCCCAAAGCAGACCGTTTGGACATCACACGGGATGAATTGCATCGTATCATAAATGGCCAATCCTGCACTGACGGATCCACCAGGACTATTAATATACAATGTAATATCAGCATCAGGATCTTCATTCGCAAGATACAAAAGTTGTGCCACCAAGACGTTTGCCATCTGATCATTCACATCGGTCCCTAATAACAAAATCCGATCCTTCAAAAGTCGTGATACGACATCCAATTGTCCAGACTTCCCATCAACAGTAGGTAGAGGAGGTTGTCTTCGTGGTTTCGGTGGACTCTTGGCGGGTTTCTCACTTGGCTGTGTCGATGAAATAAGGAACAAAACAAAGATGAGGTGATTTGTCACACTTGATTTAAGGCGTGAAAAACAGATGCCACCGCCTAATGACAACTACGTACCTCATCGGCGGGCATTGCCCATGGAGACAATGTGGAGGATAGGCATGTTCTGGCAGCTCCCGTACTTCCGATATTGAAGGCAGCTGCGAATGGCAAAGAATGACGAACTTAATGAGGTCGCGAAAATTGTACAAAAGATATCGAGCAGTTTCTGAAGAATGAACCGATACCACCCACAGTCGATCGAGAAACTGATCCTCGCTGAACTTACAGGCAGTGGCAATAGCACACAACGCAGTGACTGATTTGAGCATCATGGTTGAGACGATATTGTAAACAGTAAGGTAATGAATTGGTTGAGTGACAGGTCAATGATCGGAACAACAGCTGGTTTCCTCGTTGGGGGCATAAGCTAGTCCAGGGGACCGAAATTCACTCTCTGCCGTTCATAGAAAATCAGCCTTCCACTGGAGGGGTAGGGGTTGATGATTCATCACTTCTATTTCAGGAATTTCAGGCTAATTCAAAAATATTTCTACTAGCCGCTACGGCAGCATTTGGAAGCTCCTAGATGACGTGCTCTCTCTCACTGTACGACGAGAAAGTGCCACGCGTCCAAAGATCCATTCGACCAAAATACTCGTGACTAACATGTAAAAACATTCGGGATTCTCGCTCCACCACGAACGTCATACCGTAACAAACGAATATCCGACGCACGACAGACAGGGGACGAAGATTTACGCGCCAACTGCGTCCATCGAATTTGTCTCTCATCGCGCGTTCGAAAAATGAGCGATCAAATTCCTTGCTGTCATTCCAAGTACGACAATTGTCGTGTGCGATTGTCTCCATGACGGAATCTCCACATTTCCGCGCCGTCATTCCTGGTATGTTGAAGCGACGATGTTTTTTCCCGCCGCTGTGAAACCCAAACGGTCTGCTGCTGCCGCTAACCATCGCCCTCTACAGTCAGTATTTGACCCGAGAAGTTCCTTTTCTTTGGTCGACCCGAGCATACCGTACGACTCTACTGTACGTATAACCTGTCCAGTCGAGAGTTTCTCAGCTCTTTCTGGTTAGTTTCGTTCGAAAACAGCACTTGTCCTTTGACTGCAATCAGAAATTCGGTGAACGACTTATTTTCGCAATTTAACTTTGAAAAATGCCCAACAAAGGCGTCAAGATGTCCTTGGGCGATTTCATGGGTGGCTCTGCTGCCGATGGAATGAGTGCCTTACCCACGGGTCCCAGACAGCGAGGGTAAGTTCGTGGTACCGTTACGCAGATTCTATCGACGTCTTCATACTCTGTATCTGACGTCCTATGTTTGCCTCGTGAAGACCTGACGACGATGGTTCGTTTCAACGTGGACCTCGTCGTGATGAGGGACCCCGCGATATGTCACGAGGAGATCAAGTAGATAATTGGCGACGCGGTGGTCCTGGTGGTGGGGGTGGTTTCCGTGACGATCGAGGTGGAGGCGGCGGCGGCTACCGAGATGATCGTAGAGGTGGTGGTTATGGCGATCGCGGTGGTGACAATCGAGGTGGTTATGGCGATCGTGGAGGCGACAACCGAGGTGGTTATGGCGATCGTGGTGGTGACAGCCGAGGTGGTTACGGAGATCGCGGGGGTGATAGCCGAGGTGGATTTGGCGATCGCGGAGGTGACAGCCGAGGTGGTTACGGTGATCGAGGCGGATACGGGAACCGAGGAGGTGACAGTCGAGGTGGCTTCGGTGATCGAGGTGACAACCGAGGCGGTTTCGGTGATCGTAGAGGCGATAGTCGAGGCGGCTATGGTGACCGTGGGGGTTATGGAGAACGAGGAGAATCCGATGACAATTGGCGACGAGGTGGTGGTGGTGGTGGCCTTGGCAGTCGCGGTCCTGATGGCGGATCGGAAAAACAAGATGGTCCGCCTAAGGATCGTCCTCGTCTCCAGCTCAAGGCGAGAGCTGCCCCCATGCCAGCAGAACCAGTGGCGGCACCATCGCCCGTGGAACCCAAGGAGACACCCAAGGAGACTCCCAAGGAGCCCGTCGAAGAAGTTGCTAAGAAAGAGAATGACGCCGTACCGGAACTGGCACCAGAGTCACCGGCTGAAAAAGAGTCTGATAAGGTGGAGACTGAAAAGAAAGAAAGGAAGTTGCGAGAGCCTGAAGTTGTCAATTCCAGAGCCGCTATGTTGGGTGATGCGCCAGAAGTAAAGCGTGATGTAAGTCTACACGATTGGATCGATTTGTGGGTATGAGATTAACGTCTCAACGTGTTGTTGGTTATATTTTTAATCGGAATGGACAAAGGCCATGGGTCGCCGGGGGGATCGAGAACGCGGAAGTAATCTTGGACCACCACCAGTCGTAAACAAACGATTTGCCGACCTGGCAGATGAAGAACGTGAAAAAAATCGTGATCGTGAATCTCGAAAAGGACCTCCACCCGTCGCCAATTCAAGGTTTGCTGCCGCAGCGGAATTGGCAGCCAAGGAACGTGAGGAGCGTGGACCTCCGCCCATTGCCAATTCTCGATTCGCCGCTGCAGCGGAAGCCGATCGATCAGCATCATCCTACCGAGATGAATTACCCCGTGGACCACCTCCGATTGCTAATTCTCGATTCGCCGCAGCTGCGGCTATGGCAGAAGAAGAACGGGAACGAGATGGACGGGATCGTGGTGGTGGATTCGGTCGGGGCGAACGTGGTCCACCTCCCATTGCCAATTCTCGATTTGCAGCCGCCGTCACCGCTGATGAGGATTATGTAGAACCAGAAGGACGTGGATTCGGTGGAGACTCTCGTGGTGGTGGTGATCGTGATCGATATGATTCTCGTGGTGGTGGTGGCCCAAGAGGTGGAGGTGAACGGTTTGATCGACGTGGTGGCGGTGGTGACTACGGTGGTCCCCGGGGAGGGTATCCAGACCGGTACGATGACCGTAGGGGGTATGAGGAAGAACCACCTCCCGCTGCCGAACCGACCCCCGAACCTGCCAAGAATTCGGTGGCCGACCTTCTTAAGCCCAAGGCGCGGCCGATGGAAGAAAATATTCTCAAGGTACCATCGAAACAACAAGAGGATAATATGTTGAAGATTCCAATGAAAAAGGAACATGCTGAGAATATGTTAGTCCCACCGAAAAAGGAGACCAAGGCACCAGCCACTGTGCCGACGCCGCCTGAAGAAACGCCTGTAGTAGCAGCACCGGCGGCGGCGACGATTGATGACACTTCTGTCATTGACGAATTTTGCAGTGGTCAACGATTAGGTGACGAATTGAAGAGTTGGTTAGGAGATCAGGTCATTCCGAATGTACAATCATTGCTGTACACGTTTCTGGAACGAACCCAGAAGAATAATCCTGATGTGAAATGTGCTTGGGCGAATACGGAACAATATGGAGGAGCATTGGTCTCATTAGTCGAAGATGATTTACTCAAACAAGTGGATGTCCTATTTGCGATTCAAAAATATTGTCATTCCCTTGGTATGCCCAAATTGGATGGTGAATATGTCATCCAAGCGATGTTCCGGAATATGTATCAATTTGATTTAGCATCTGATGAAGCCTTTGAAATGTGGAAGGAAGATGAAGCAGATGAAAATAGTGACGGTAAAGTCACAGCTGTCGTTCAGACTGTAGATTGGTTTAATTGGTTGGAACAGGATGAAGATGAGGAAGATGATGAGGATGAATAAAGAAAAATATTTTAAATACGATTTGCTATTTTACCTAACTTAATGGCAAAAAATCACGCTTGCTTTTTTCGAAGCATTTTCTCTGGGATCGCCCCAAAACAGGACACACACGCACAAACACCAGAAATAAATGGCTAAAACAAAGATTGCGATAGTTCATAAACCATGTCCCCAAAGTAGGAAGAAGGGAGGAACATGGTGTTTTTGTGAGGGGGGCATTCTGTTGTCAAAGCGATATCTTGATTTCGCAAGTGAGATAGTTACTTCTTTTTTTACGAGATGGCAACTTTCGAGACTCTTCTTTGGATCGAGCTGGTCGTACCCCCCGTGTACGATATCGTACGTACCTATAACTTCTCCTTATATATGCCCTAATGTACTTTGTATATTCCTGTCATACATATCGCCATCTGTCAATCGGAATCCTTTTTTTTGTGGGTTCCACGATTGGCATCAAGACGCATAGACTTTGTGTTGACAGCTTGTTTTTTCCCAGTGATTTCTTCTTTTTCGTCGGAACAAAATGATTTGATGGACGACGTCGTCGTCGTCATCACCCGGCGCCCGTCCCTTCTTGACAGTCCTTGACACTATATGGAATGATGTCTTATTCTCATTTCCGTATTCCTTTGGCTTTATCTCGCTACTAGATGTGGCATCTTGTTGAACAAAGTTGTTACCACGACCATTGTTAGACTTAAATTATGACTTCTTGGAACGAAGAAAACCAATCTCGGGATGCTACGACTACAACAGTAGTAGCAGATGATGATGTTGATGTTGATGATGATAGCTATCGTCATGCGATGCAGGAAACCACATCATGCAACAGTCTACACGATCTACAGGTTTCCTTCTCCCATGTACAAATGTATGTCGATAGCATGGAACCTCTTTCAGTTTACAAACAGTTGGAGGATGTCTTGAATCTGTTCCATGACCAAGATACCTCCCAATGGGATGTCGAGAAGAAGACCTTACTATGGAAGTCTCTAATCGATCCTGTCCCGTCGAAGGGTGATTCTTCGAATACCATCGAATACGTATCTTCTCCTTCCAGTCGACTAGTAGAGGCCCACGTGTCACCAAACCGGAGTCGTGATCTCATTCAACAACTCTTGATTGGATTTGGTTTCCGTATTACTGGATGTCATGGGATGGAAGATCATCAACAGCAACAGCAACAGGGGGGTGGAGATAGGGTACTGACTACAAAGAGTACGACACATTCTTTACTCATAACCTCTAAGGATCCCTTGGGTGTTCAGATTGTAATCACGGCTGCATCCTCCCTCCCACAACCTGATAACAAACAAGGAGAAGAAAAGGAGGCTGTAATGTACAACAACAGCGAGTATACACATTTCGATGTTGGTAGGTTTCCATTCTTTCCACCTTTCTTATTTGTTCATTCACCCTCACCAGTCATTTTCAAACCCCCCTGTGCGTCTCTAACCTATACTTTCTTGTCTCTTTTTTTTTCTTTATAGAAAGTTTACATCGATTTTTCGATTCTCACTCGAATCGTCAAGGTATTGCTGTACTTGGTTTTCAAACAAATAATGTTGACCATATTCGACGACGATATCAACTTCTACATCCTAATTTGATTCAATCGTATAGGAAATATGGGACAACGAAAATTTTACAGGTATATGCCTTTTATACGAATCATGATGATGATAACCGTAACCAGGAGGACGAGACAGTTCCCCATCGTGAAGCAGATCAGGGGACGATCCTTCGATTTGTGGAGGTATCATCCGGAACGGGAAGTGCTGGAGGTTGTATTCTTCCAGGTATCCAAACTGTCGATGCGATCTTTGATGAAATGAGTGACGCAGCCTATTGTGATCATTGGGTATCGAATGTATACAGTCGGACAGAATTCTTGACAATTTTAGAAGATACGTTAGGTTTTACACCACAAGTCGATTTCAATGCAGGTGTCGTCGCTGCTGGAGAAGCTCAAATTGAAAGTACCGTCACGGGGAATACCCCCCCACCCCACTCTGTATCAGTCATGGACCCATCCGAAGCATTAAAGAATCAGAATCAAGTCTATTTACCGATCAATAATGCATTGTCACCGGTTGGGTACGTTATATCGTGATTGTGTGCATGTAAATGGTTCTGTTCATCCCTCTCTATTGCTTTATGGTGGTCCAAAGTTCTCACATTACGTTTTTTGGGTGCTGGTGTAGTCATGTTTATGGGTTTCTTGAAGAAATCGGACAAGGTATCCAACATATCGCATCTCGTGTCAACAGTTTGGTCGATTTTGTAGAACGTTGCAATCGAATGTATGATATTACAGGTGAAGGCTTTACATTTTTGAAGATCCCAAGATCGTATTATGGAATTTTGACCGTGGAATATCTACAAGGCCAGACAGACATCTCCTACGATCTAGCATTGAAGATTATTCACATTTGTGAACGGCATCATATCGTCGTATCGATCGATGGTGCAGTCGATCTCGACGTGACGAGAGAGGGATTGATGGAAATCCTAGATTCTGAAACTTGGAGTGATGATACCGACAAAGAAATCTACGACGACAAGAAAGAATCCATTGCAGACGCTGTGTTATCCTCACGATATTGTAACTTGTACGGACTATTGCGGAATCAGATATCCGAGATGACGTATATGAGGATAGTCCGGAATCAAATTTTGGTCGACGTCCAGGGAGAGGATATTCTATATCAGATTTTTACCTGCAAGATTCTGAATCGAAATGTCACCGACGAGGCACCATTCCTTGAAATCATTCAACGAGTTTGTTCCCAATGTGAAGACGAAGATGGTTGTAAGAATAGGAAAATCAAATCAGGATGTGGTGGTTTCGGGTAAGTTTTGTGTCGTTGTCGTCGTGTGGTCAAAATTCAATGTGGGTGACCTCCCTCCCACTTCACTGTCAGAAACGTATCGTTGATCTCATGCCTCTTCCGTTTTCCATTCTACAGGATACGTAATTTTCTGACACTATTCCTGTCGATTGAATTAACCAAGGCCTTACGAGAAGTTGCCGAAGAAAGACAGAAGGGTGACAAGAAACGTATTGTTCTTGCCGAACGGCGCGTTGATTGCTTCACCAACCAACTTAATGATTCAAATCCTATCTTGACTGAGATTTCAGATGCCATGACAGAAGAAGGTAATTGCCGAGATCAAATCGATGCCGCTACTTTGATTGGCGATGTCGAGACTTGCAAGCTGTGGGAAGAACGATTGGAGACAGCGAATAAGAAGAAGCAAGAAGGGAATGCGAAATTAATGGCCTGTAGTGCTCGTTACCAAGCAATCATGAGATCAATCCGAGAAATGGACGAAGAGAGATTGTCATGAGGAAATTCACAATGAATGGCCCTTCTACTTGGGTCGTAGAATCCCTAGCCTCTATGGTAGACTCACTTGCTTTTTCGTGCAATTGGTCATCTAATGAAACTGTATATTTATCATCATTTAAGGTACCCGACCACAAAAAAAAATCGCGGGACGCCCTTGGAATGATACTTCCCTTAATTGGTTAAATCCGGGCATGACTGGTGGGACCATCGATGAGTGGTATCGAGCCCATCCTTCTTCGTGTTGGCGTTACTCTTTTTCTTCCAAGACAATGACCGCAACGGATCTAGAATTGACCAAGATACCTTTCTCATTAGTGGAACCTGCGTGGTCACATCATCCTCTTCCATTTCTGTTTGTGATTTAGATTGCCCCGACAAAACTGACCGTCCGCGGGTACTGGTCGTCCACCTCTCGTTTTTGGCTGTTGAAGTTGCCTGCGTCGATGGAAGAAACGACTTGATACGACGAAGGGGTCGGACTTGGTCTCCCTCCTCCATTAAAGTCGATGAACTTTCCGGACGTACTGGCTTGATACGTCGAAGAGGGGATGTGGAGTTCTGTGAAGCGGTATTCTCCATGATGGGATATGCTTGAATCGGTTCAATTCCTCGCCACGGAGGTGACGAGGTACCGGTGGTATTGTCTGATGAATCAGTTGTCGGAGTAATGGACCCACTTCCAGGTGTCGGAGCAGACCGGAAACGCTGCGATTTCAAGCGACGTTTATCAGCTCGAGGAAAGAACAGAGGTTTTCCAGGAAGCGCAACGCCATTTCCTTTAATTGGATCAGAGTCATTTAGCCTCGCTAACGTGGACCTAGGAACAGGTGGTGGAAGTCTCGAAGATGATTCTGCAGGATCCTGAGCATTGGACATGACCTTTTGCAATTGATCGATTGACTCTTTCTGGGGAGTGAGCCGTTGCGTTGGGTTTCTAGGTTGAAACTCGGATAAAATCCCAGCGGTGATTTGCCGTTCAAGTGACGGAGGACAACCGACCACGCCGTTCGTCTTTCGATAGCGTGGATCCCTGGGATCCTTTTGGCCACTGAGTCGTTTCCTCGGGATTGGCGGTGGAAAGTCAGGCAAAGTCTCGTTCCTGATCTGCTGCCGTAACTCAGGAGGACTACAGATCATTCCCTCTGACTTTCGATACCGCGGATCCCTGATTTGTCGCTCAAGGTCAGGAGGACAAGGGATCATTCCGTCTGACTTTCGAGGCCGTGCATCCCTTCGTGCACTAAGTGGTTTCGTCGGGCCTCTCGGTGTTAGCTCATGAAGAATCTCCTCTTTGATTGGGCGCGGATGAATACCGGGACGCACTTGCCGCTCAAGATGACTAGGACGATCGAGCATCCCATCCGACTTTCGATGCCGTAAGTTGCCCCGTGTACTTAGTCGTGTCGTGGGGCTTCTCGGTGGCAATTGCGTCCAGGAGGCATTACCAGAGGATTTCGGCTCGACATAAACAGGGCTCCCAACACCTCCGTCGGGCTTCTTATCCATTCTCCGAAAGGACTTGCGGTCTAGACGGGCAAGGGGTGCAGGAGTAAAGTCGGCCAGGTCATCGTCATCTCGTGAGTGGAGAGGAGTTGGAAGAAAGTCGCCATCTTCACTTGCTGTGATGGTGAAGGACTGATACTGAACAGCCTTGGGTGTTCGTGACGACAGGTTCATTTGAGCAACAAAAGGGGATACTGACTCTGGAGTCGGCCGAACAGCACGCATCGGGGGGGGCGCCGAGGATTCAACAGGTGAGAATGCCGAGCGGGATAAGTCATGGAGGCTAGGCGCGCCTTCTTGAGGCAAGCCTCCTTGCTCGGGTGTGGAAAGAGAAACAGCTCGTCTGGGAACAATCGGTATTGGAGACACCAAATTCGAGTTCTTGGGAAGCGTACTGGTAAAAGACGCCGACCTTCGCGGTTTTCTCATCTTAATCTAACACTCTCGACTTGTAGAACACTTTGGTGTTAATGTTGTAGACGGGAACTTCTGTTTCTATTGCAGCAAAGCGATCTTCTCAAGAAGAGGGCGCAGCCGTTGATTTCTAACTCTAGAGCTACCCCGATGGGCACGCCGTGAGGAAATGCCTGCACACTGCACTCAACGCGACAATTGCATCAGTTAGAGCCTTTTGCTCGTTCACGAACGAATAGCAAAGTCATGAACGGTAAGCCAACACACAAATAAGGCCGATTGCGGGCTTAAGGAATTTTCTTTGAAGGTATGGCGTGTTCGCAAACTTCCCGCCCCTGCGAGATACTTCCCAAATCACGAGTTCTCATTACAAGCAGTTGATTTGAGAGGCTCCACGATTCAATAATCGTGACACCACCATGTTCCTTATTTGTCCGTTTAGGGAAGGGAACCGCGGTAAATCTTGAGACGCCATACTGAATCTCCATGGCGAGCATGGTCCGTTGCCGATGTTGCGTTTGCTTATCTTGACAAAATTTAGTGGCTCTTGAGAAGTGTCGTAAATAACGGCATGGCGAAGGGTACCGACGTACCTAGCCATAATGCCTACGTAGTGTTGACTGGTAGAGATCCTTCTCCACAGTCTAATCGTGA
>Ga0194115_10007499_pt1 | contig 10808 bp, 13 predicted proteins | sample TA2MahsurfametaG_3_FD_148656 | JGI IMG/M metagenome (GOLD analysis project Ga0194115, IMG submission 148656) | Freshwater microbial communities from Lake Tanganyika, Tanzania - TA2015002 Mahale S4 surface | ecosystem: Environmental > Aquatic > Freshwater > Lake | place: Tanzania: Lake... | reverse complement strand
CATCAAATAAAATATAATTTTCCCAAGGCGTTTCAAAATTCATCCAAACTCGTGATTTAGATGATGCCGTCAATCCTTGTTTAACTAAAGTTTGAACACTGTATTGTATTTCTCTGGATGTTATATAATCAAGAGGGCTTCCAGCAGTCCATCCCGCTAATTTTTGAGGGTCTTCCCAATAAGGATCAGAACTGTATAAAGAGGGCATGAATGCCGCACCAAAAGTATTATACTCCGTGGTTGCTTGTCTGCCTGATATAGAACCATCATAAAATAACAAAAAAGAAGAAGATCCTGAGTATGGTGATAATATTTTTACAGGCAAAATATTATATTTAAATTTGTCTGTTATTTTTAAAGAAAATATATTTTTATTCCCAGAATAAACATATCTAGGAATAACAGTATTAAATAGCTCTTGTATCTTTATTTTCATTTTATTCATTAATATACAAAATTGTATATTTAATTACTTCTGTTATTTTTAATCTGTAATGATTATAATTTTCATCTATATTAACATAATCTATTTTTTGTGTAGTTTCTTGTATTTTTATCTTCACAAAACTACTCCGTCTTCTATCACAATTCTGCCTTCAAGTAGTCTCTGAGAATATGTGGTTCCTATATTCAATTTTAGATCATAAAAATATTTACCAAACGGTAAAGATTCTGTGCTATTTGCATCAAATTTAACACCAATCCCCCCAGTTAATGCAGTAGAATCATAGTTAGTGTTTAAAGATATTCCACCAATACCGGCAATACCCGTGGTAAATCCACCGGTGTATCCGTATGTTAATCCTCTGGTGTCTACAAACAGTAAAGGATAATCTGCTCCTCGATACTTCTTAATCTGCATTTCTGCAGAATAAGAAGATAGATTTACCGCAGTATTACCGTCTGTTAAGTACTGTAGCCAGAAGTTAAAATTTGAACCTTTATTGATTGATAAGTCGTATTTTGCTGTCATACGTATATTTATGACTTATCGACTTACAGGTTTTCGTTCTTTAAACTTTCTTTTAGGTAATTGTGCTGGAAAATTAGCTGGTTTTAGCCCTGCTATTTTTTCGCTTTGCCGTTTGGCTTGTTCGTCTATCTGCTGGATAATGTGCATTTGATTCGTTTGTTCGAAAAACCGCAGATACTCTTTAAGATTGTTTTGTACCCGTGGCTGATCATTTTCCGAAAGCAGATTTTCTGTTAATAGTTTTTTGCATGCAGAATAACCGATATGAGGCTTTCCGGCATAGAATGCAGTAGAACCAATTTCATCCAAAATTCCGTATTTGTACACATCTGCGGACACGAAAAGAATGTCGTTTTCCGGATACGGAAGATCCAGAGCCATCTTGGCGAACAGATAACCTAGACGTGGATGACCCATCAGACGGTATATTTTTGCTATCTGGTGTAATGGCTCTGCTCGTGTAGGTCGAATATTCCAAGCTTCCAAAAATGCTTGTTGTATTTCTAACCACGGTTTGTTTTGTAAACCCAGACACATTCCTATTCTGTACGCAGAATAAAACTGTTCTTCTTCCCAACCACCCATTTCCACACGCTTTCTATATGCTGCTTCTGCTTTTTCCCATTGCTGAGAATCGAAATAACTTTGAGCGAGATAAAACTGATAACGAATGTTTGTAGGATCTTCTTGAAGAGCTTTTTCTAGAACTTCTGCGTCTTTCTTGTACTTCTCTACAGGAGTAATATCTTTATTTCTTGCGCCCAAGGTTCTGGCGACTATTGCATATTGGCCTTCTAATTTTCCAATATTTGGTTGCTTGCCTTCAATTGTGGGATACTCGTGCAGCACTCCCATATACTTCCAGCCTCTTCCTGTTCGGAAGATTTGAGTACGCCACCACTCAAATTCTCCGCGAGCAAACTTTAATGCCCAGCCGTCTAGTTCTTGAGGTATATTTTCTGCAAACTGGAACTTACCTTGGATATAATCGTCAGCGTCAATCATCCATGCCCATTCAGCTTTACCGTTACACAGTTCTAGTGCTTCTGTTCTGTTATGACCGAAGCTTACCCATGGACGTTCGTGTAGCTCTCCGGGAATACCTTTTTCTGCAAAGTATGCTTTGATTAGTTCTTGAGTTCCGTCTGTGGATCCTGTATCCACAATAACCCAATAATCAATATACGGATGAATAGTGTCGAGGCACTCTTTAATAATGTGAGTTTCATTTTTAACAATCATTGACAAGCATAGTTTATGCATACTTTAAATCTCCACCTTTATTTATTAAGAGTTTGCAACCAATATTCGATCATCTCATCCATCATAGTTTCAAAAGTATATTTGGGTTTCCAGCCTAATATATTTCTGGCTAATTGTGAATCTCCACGAAGGTAATTTAGTTCTTCTGGACGTTCAAACCTTTTGTCTGTTACTACAAACCGATCCGGATCTAATCCTAATTTTTTGAAAACATACTCTACCATTTCTTTCACAGTACGAGTTTCTCCTGTAGCAATAACAAAATCTTTAGGTGTTTTTTGCTGTAACATCAACCACATAGCTTCAACGTAATCTTTGGCATGGCCCCAGTCTCGTTTGGAATATAGATTTCCTAAAACTAGTTTATCAGATAACCCTAATTTAATTTTAACTGCTTCTAGCACAGTTTTATTTGTTACGAAATTTATGCCTCGTCGTGGAGATTCGTGGTTGAATAGTATACCGGAGCATACGTATATTCCGTATGCGTTTCTGTAGTTATTACACAGTGTGTGTGCGTATAGTTTAGAACAGCCGTATGGACTTACCGGAACTAGTGGGGTAGTTTCTCTTTGAAATCCATCAGGATCACAAGAATTTCCAAACATTTCAGATGTTGCAGCATGATATACCTTAGAGTGTGGTGAAAATCTACGAACTGCTTCTAGTACGGCCAGTGTTCCACCACTATTAACATCTAAAGTATATTTTGGTAGATCAAACGAAATTTGAACGTGCGACTGCGCTCCTAGATGGTATATCTCATCTGGTTTTGTTTTGTTAATTACAGAATCCACACTAATAGGATCTATAAGATCCATATAATGTAGAGCAACAGAATTATTCTTATGAAGATGTTCTATACGTGTTGTTTGTGATTCAGGAACTGAATTTCTACGAATAGTTCCGTAAACTTTATACTCTTTTTGTAGAAGATATTCTGCGAGATAAGAAGCATCTTGGCCATTTGCACCAATAATCAAAGCACTTTTGTTCATTATAACTCCATAAAAAATGTAAGGTCGTCTTTATTTATGCCAGCATCTCTGTTTATTCCAAAAGAATGCGCAGTTTTATAACCACTGGGTTTTGTGTCGTTGATAACTATTCGTGCACCTTTTCCTGCATCAAATATGATATGGTCGAATCTGATATTCAATTGTTTAAGATTTTCAATAGTTAATTGTTTATCGCTTTCTGGACGACCAGTAACTATAATTATCATATCATCTTTAGGAATAGAATGTAATAAATCATCTATTCCTGGTAATTTAATTTCTTTTCCTTTGAGATATCCGCCATGGACAACTAAAGTTCCATCAAGATCAAATATCCAAGTTTTTTTTAGTTTAGGATAATTCACAGTAATATTGGAATATTATTTGATACGATTCCTATTCCTGATTCAGAAAGTATTTCTGGTAACTCTATAATTGAAGATGTTATCGTATGTGTTCATAATTATATTTATATAAAATATTATAACTCTAAAAATTCATTATATAATTTAACACCATTATAAAATGCTAACAGTATTGAACTGTAATCTTCAATCACATAACCACACAAAGAAAACCATATAAGAACGTGTAATAATTTAATTTCTTGTTTTGTATACGGTATATTTTTAAAAAATAGATTTTCTAGTTCACTCCATCCATGATCTTTAATATTAAATATCACACAATCATCTTTAATATCGATAAAATAATTTTTTGAGTTTATATTATCGTAATTTCCATAAAATGAATAATATAATTTTGCATAGTCGTACCTTGGATCTCCTGTTAATTTCTTTTTACCAAAATAACCACGAGGATCTATAAGATACGCTTTATTACCAGAAGCAATCATATTTGAAAATGTTGGATCACCATGAATCAAAGTAAAGGCATCTATTTTGCAAACATTTAAAATTTTATCTATGAATTCTTGTTTATTTTTTGAATGAAATGGATTTTTATAAAATTTAGAATTTATATTTATAGTTTCATCTTCTATAAATGGTATAAGATCTTTTACCGCTTCTATACGTTCAAATGTTTTATCTTTATATACTAAAGTCATTTCTGATGTATCAGCATCAGCTGATTGTAGTGTGTGAAGGGTTTTGAGAGTCTGTAATACGTCTAACAAGAAAGATTCTGAAGGTTCACGCAAAAAAGGATTCACTCCATCTATTTTAGACATAATGAATGGAGATGAAGATATTATCTTTGGAATTCTTTCAAAACCAAGTTCAGTAACATGATTGTACCAGATTAATTCGTCTTGTATTAATTTTTCATATTCTTTAATTTTTGCTCGTTTTGTTACTGTATTTTCTTTAATTGTGACTTCATTAAAAAATCTATTATTTGTGTGGTGTTTTCTAAATTGTTCTTCTGTTCCTATATCTACCATATCATTAATATAAAAAGTATTGATCTGTTTGTTTGTATTTACCAAATAGTCAGTAAATGGACCACAATTTGGAATATCTTGAATTAACATTTTATCTTGCACTGTAAAAACACCTGCAACACCATTGTCAATATTATTTTCTTCCTTTAAACCATCGTCATATTTCCAACGACACGGAAAAGAACACTGGGTAGAAGTCAATCCTACACTAATTCCATCAAATACAAACTGTTGTTTTTCTAATGGAATTAAATCAGACCAAACAAATACAAATGGAGTTTTTGGATCTATATGCTCTAATGCTTGTTTTACTCCGGAGCATGTTCCTTTTTCTTTTGTTTCTATGAAAGTTATTTTTGCTTCTGGTTTAAATTTTCTTATATATTGTTTTAGTATGTCTTTTTTATAGTCGCATATTATTATAAATTCATCGGTTGGATACATTTCAAGCCAATGAAAAAGAATAGGTTTGCCAAATACAGGAACTAGACATTTTGGTTTAAGTGTGGTGAGATTATTCATTCTACTACCACGTCCACCAGCTTGAATTATTATTGTTTTCATATAATTATATAATTATTATCAATTTCTGTATAATTATTTACATTTTTAAAATTATTATTATAAGTTTCTTTATTATTACTATTATATTTATGCACAACTAAAGGACATCCATGGCGACTTATTGTTGGATGTATTAATTTACTATTTTTTATAACAAAACTTCCAATTTTAATGTTGTTATTTTTTCTAATAGTATCAAATATATGATCACTATTAATACCAAATCCTCTATCTAGAACTTCTGTGGTTGAAAGAATATCGGTTATTATTTTTAAATTATTTTTCATAAAACATAAACCAAATGACCAGTGATCTGACCATTTCATATTATTATGATAATTAAAAATTCTATAAAAATCTAAACTTGCTGCATAATATTTATTTTTTTTAGTAATAATTTCTATTTCTTTTAATTTAAATAATAATTCTTTATCATCAAGAGAATCTAAAGTAAAATACGTATCATCTCCATCTATATTCCAAAAAAAAGAAGTTTCTGCATATTCATAACAAGTTAAATTTCCTATTCCTGGTTTTTTACCTACAGTTAGGCTATTATAAAAAATTTTATAATTAATATTAGTTGTATCATTTATATCAATGTCGTTATATATTTTGATATTATTAAATAATCTATGAATTAAATCATTATTATATTGTTTTGGAATAATCAGTTTAATTGTATAATTTGAATCTAAAGAAAATATAGAAATCCATCTTTTAAGATTTTTTATACTTTCATTATCTAAATTAGAAGTTTTTAAAAAAACATCATTTTTTTCCATGTTTTCCTATATCTCCACCTGGATGATTTTTATAAAATTGATCTACCGTTACTTGTTTATGTTGTACTATTTCCATAGCAATGCTGTGCAATACTATTAAATAACAAATTAAAGAACATGTAGGAACTCTATTCCAAGGATCGCATTCCTTTAGAAATGGAACATATAAATCAAAATCTGAATATTTTTTTAATTTTGCATCATTGTTAGAATGAAGCAAAACAATTTTACTATTACAATTTCTAGATCTTATTTTTTCACAAAAAAAACTAAGTTCGTCTGTGTTGCCACTTTTTGAAATCAGTATGACTGTAGAATCATCTTCTATTAATCCCATATCTCCGTGTACTGCATGCACTGGATCTACGCATATAGATCTTATGGTTAGTGAATTAAAGGTAGAAGATATGATATTGGCTATATGATAATTTTTACCAACTCCAGAAAAATATAAACATTTTTTATTTTTTATAAGCTCATATAATTCATATAACTTTTTAAAATCTATATTTTTTACTAAATGTAATATAGATTCATTATTTTTATTGATTGTATCGTTTAAAAAATTCATAATATTTTACCAAATCATACATTCTCGTGGAACTATATGTCTTTGTATTCTATTTGTTTTGTGTAAAAAATCATCTGGATTATAATCTGGATGAGGAATGCTTGGTATCATCACAATACATTTCCCACCAACGGCAACCATTAACTGTGGATCGCCGGTATCTGTTCCAAAATATAAACCTACAGCTTTATATAAAGCAGCTAAATCTTCTAAAGGTTCATCTGCCATATGAATGCAGCCACCTAATGGAGTAAAATTATCACTTATCCCTGTTTGTATTGGCGTATATCCCTGATGTATCAATTTATCTACTTCAGATTGAACATAATCAAATTTATACTGCCTAACATGACTCCATCGTTTAGAACAATTATATTTGACTATTATTGGATTTTTAATATTTTTTATACGTTCTTGTGCTTTTTTATATTTTTCAGTATCGGTAAATATAAAAGGAAGAGTATCATCTCCCCAATAACCAAATTCCCTCAGCATACGTTCGCTATATGTAACGTTTGATATGGGAATTCCTTTAGTATGGATTGGTGTTGGTGTTAATTCCACCCTTTTAGATATACCATTAAATAAAAACGCCAACTTTTCATAGTTAGGATGTAATTGAACTATTAAATTGGGAAAATGTTTACAAACAGAGGTCATTAAAGTAACATCACCCAAACCACTACTTCCTGGATTTGCTCCTATTTTATTTTTCATAATTAAATAAAATTTAAAAGGTTTGGATCATATCCTTGTATCAATTTCCAATTAGATGGAGATAGACGAGTAAAATTAATCGGTTCTCCCCACATTAATGGATGAGTGTTTGAATAGTGCCCGGTCATATCAAACGTAATCATTGGGCAAATACCGGTAAAAAATCTAATCATTCCTCCACCAGATAATGGTGTTATTAATCCTTTACATCTAGGATCATTTATTAATGATGCCATTTCTTGTAACGAAATGTGATATACATTTTTTTCTTTATTTTCATATGATTCTGTGCTTTTGCCCATTACATATATTGTATATTTTTTGTTATACAATCGAGTTAAACAATCATTTACAAATGATTCTGGCATTCCTCTACCGGGAACGTGATCTCTTTTTCTGACAACCATGCAACAAAAATTGTTATTATCTTTTAAAATTTTATTCGTATCAATCAAATCAAATTTTCCTATTTCCGGAGCAGTTTCGGAAGTATAGAGATAATTAGAACCTATGAAATCTTTTTGAGATGACCATAATTTATTAGCTGTAGTATTTGGTTTATTATAAACCACCCAATTTCCAACATCCATTGTTAGATCATAAATATCATCTTTACTAACATTTCGTGATAAAAATTCTTGATAAGAAATTACATTTTTAAATAAACTCGTATACAAAAATTGTCTTGTGTTTATTGTTACTATCGTGTCTTTTTCTGGATCAAATAATTTATTTTTTAATCCAGAGATCACACACAAACGTGTGAGTACTAATTCCCATCCCAATTCAAAATATTCTTCACCTCTTGCAGAATCATCACCAACTGTTCCATTTTTTGTATTACATCCAGCTATAATATACATGATATATGTTATCCTATCTTATGTAGTTCACTGTCAAGAATATTAAAAATATTATCTGAAGAATAATTATTAGACCATATTTTATTACATGTTGTTTTTTCTGTAAGATAAGATTCAAATCTCTTGTTAGAAAAGGCTATGAACGTTTTGGTTGGATCTGTTAGTGATTCATATGTCTGTGAACATACAAATGGGCCAGATGCTCGTCCCACTACTATTTGACAAAATGATGACAAATATGATATTTCATTCAAATCACTTCTATCTTGTTTAATAATATCATCTGTATAAAAAATATTATTTTTAACAACATTTTCTTTTTGTGTTAATATAAAATCTATATTTTCGTATTTAACTGCTAAATTTATAACAAAAGGCAAAAAAGAAAAATTATAACTTTGACCAGATAAGGTTTCGCCATTACAAATTAATATTTTCTTATTTGTATTATTTTTTAAAAAATTGTCCACATTTGATACATCGAATTTAGAAAAATCTATAGATGGTATCAAATCTAATTCATTTGCTAAAATTGATTTTTTATTTAAAAATTTTAGAACATGGTTTAATAATTCTTTATTTGAGTTACAATTACAACCCCAAGAACATAACTGTTTTCCATTTGGTAAAAATTGCCCCACCCAAGTATTAATAAATAATTTATCATCTATTATAGTAGCTATATCAGGATAGCTTACAGAATCTTCTACATAAACTCCTGGTATATCCTGTAATAATTTTTTTCCGTGTTTATGGTGATAATAATAATCTGCATCAGGATATCGTTGCATGATATTTTTTATAATACCACGAGACATATGGATATCTCCATTATGCCAATCATTTACAATGTGTATTTCTTTAAACATTTTATAAATTTTCTTTCCAAATAATACCACTATTAGTTCGTCCCCAACCACCAGTTATCAGTGCAGAAATGTGTATAGGAAACTGTTCTTTTGGTAGTTGGTTTATTAGTTTCCAACGGTGGTGTATTTGTTCGTGCCCACTATACCATAGATCTTTGAATTTTACATCTTTTTCAAAATAGTAATTATAGTGTTTAAATCTAGGAGATAAAATAGCTGAACGTTCATCTAGTATTCCTTCTAGTAAAGGAGGCTCGTGACGAGCAAATCGTTCTCCCTCCCAGTTCCACAAACGATTGTAGCCACCATTAAATGCTTCTCCCCATTCTCCTACCGCTAATAAATTCTTACCAACATAACAGTCTGCTCTAAACTTTCCTGTTTTTAAATTTTTCTCTGTTAGTTCTTTTTCGGCTTGACTCATTGCTTCAGATGTCCACTGTTCGTCTATATCAAACTCCCATAAGAAACATTTATCTGTTATCTTTTTAAGTTCTTCTATAGCTTTATTAACTTGAACATCTTTAGATTCCCAAAAACCTTCAGATGGAACATAGATTAATTTATCTTCTAATCCAGCTAGTTCTGTTAAGAATTCACGAGTGCCGTCTATACTTCCACCATTATTATGGTATTCGGATGGAAAAGGTTTACACCAAGCTGTACTTCCATTCGGTTGTGATGCTCCTTCTACTACAATCCATTTATCACAATTATTTAAAATAAATTTATACTGATCGTTATGTAATAAATGGTGTAGACCATTTAAAATAATACTAAAGATTACTCGCATCTAATTCTCCTAGACTTTTTACAGTTTTAAATCGTTCATTATATCCAAATGTCTCGCTGGGAGACCACACAGTAAAAGTATTTATGTTGGGTAAAGACCATTTATTCATAGTTAGATGTAAAGGGCCAGTATTTACTGATACCACATTTTTAACATTTTTTGCTAGTTTTCCTATCTCTACGACAGATAAACTATAATCTAAAGTACATGGATATTGTTCTATCTTTTTAGTGGTTATTACTGTTTTATTATTTGCTTTTAATTTTTGTAAAAACTGCTCACATTCTTGGTTAAAATTTTCATACAATAAACTTAAAGGCTGACTGTTTATGAAAAGATAATCGTACTGTTTATTGTGCTTGCACTCTTTTGCTAATATTTCTTGATTAAAAATTAAATCAGTTTTAGTGATAAATGGACACTCTATTTTCATAACATCCGATACATGGTTCCAATGTATTAAAAAACTAGTAGCTTGGTCCAAATATCCATTAATTTTAATCGACTCTTCGTTAATCTTTCCATAATTTCCATATCCAGCAACCCAGGTTTCTATACATTCTTCACCTGGTCTAATATAATTTGTGAGATATATTTGATTTTCGTGGTTTACTATTAATTCTTGTAATTGTTTATGGTGGGCCGGATTACATACAAAATTAAATGCTATATTATTTTTTTCTGTCGCATTAGTCAAAAAATGCAAAGTTTGTATACAATCACCAAGATGTTTGGTGTTTATGCAGTTAATTGTTCTCATTTTACTTTTCTCGTTTCAACTCCCCAACCACCCGGACTTATTCCTATGAGAACTTTTGATCGTCTGTCATTAGATGATGCTACGGTTGGAGGAAATAGTGCATACGTTAGGTCATTTCTATTATTAAAAGTTTCTATTAACTTACAATGATCACCACCATCATATTTTCCTGTTTTTACATTTTCTATCTCAGACTCACATTTTTCTAACCATTCTTTAATAAATGATAAAGTTTTATCATTATATT
>Ga0194115_10007497_pt1 | contig 10810 bp, 14 predicted proteins | sample TA2MahsurfametaG_3_FD_148656 | JGI IMG/M metagenome (GOLD analysis project Ga0194115, IMG submission 148656) | Freshwater microbial communities from Lake Tanganyika, Tanzania - TA2015002 Mahale S4 surface | ecosystem: Environmental > Aquatic > Freshwater > Lake | place: Tanzania: Lake... | reverse complement strand
CACAGATAAACAAAATTGGTTTACATCGTTCTTTACTCGTAGGAATCGTTTTCTCTGCTCGTAGGAATCGTTTTTCTGATGTGTCGTTGGTTTTGGACTGGGGTAGGCCTTTCCGCGAGCTTTCTGCCAGGTAAACTGGCAAACTACGGAACTACGGATTTATGTTTTTTGTTGTACACCTGCAGACAAGGAAACATGGTTCGTCTGGACGTCCATCGGAACATACCTAAGGAATTACGTTTTTATGGTTTTTTTTCGTTGACTGCAGACTGCCGGTCACTGTCATCTCGTGTTTGTCGAAGTGGTATGATAACATTGTCGAATGAGTCAATTGAGGCAATTTTTACATTTCGTGCACCGTGGAGATTCGCCTCTACTACAGTTCCGTTATGCATTTCGACGAAGGATGACCGAGAGCACCGGTGAACGGGAGTAAAATACGACTACCTTGATACGGTGAACGCACTTTCCGCTCGGGTATCAATCAAAATACTTTCGACACACTCACATATCTTTATGCAAACACACCGACGAGTTTAGAAGGACACTCCATCTTCGTTCGATTTTCGGGTAACACATACACACACATAACATCAAGAACAAATCGAATACACTTATTTATCATGGTGTTGTGGTCTCATGGAAGGGGGAGAGAAGCACCTCTCCTCTATCATCGGACGACGTTACGATCATCCTCGTCAGCACCACCTGTGGCATATCGATGGAGACAAATTCTATTTTTATTCGTTCCCTTGTTTGCTACCATAGGAGTCCTTTTGAACTCTTATTTTGGTGTCGATCATTATGATACCTCCTATCAGGGTCTATTCCAATTGTCAGAAACGGGGACCTTATCGAAACTAGACGATCCTCCCAAGGCAGCTATTCCACCACCTACTGTCATTATCACCGACAACAAGAACAACATCAACATCGACAGCAACAAAGATAATATTAACAACAACAATGAAGGCAATAATTGGTGTGATCGAGTGAAAAAAGCTCGAGAAGACTTATCTCCCACTTTACATATCAAGGTCCCATGTACGACGATGACTCCAAAGGCAATATCGGCAGTCGTTTGTATGCTTACGGATGGCGTCGCTGATACGAAGACGACAAATATCATCTTTTCAGCAACGGATTATATTCATGGTGCAATGGCATTAGGAGCTAGTTTAAAAGGAAAGATTGATCCGATAAAGACTCATCAACTCTTATTACTTCGAGAGGGATTTGTTTTAGCGAAAGATGATATGATCCGGCTACAGTCGGTGGGATGGACTGTTGGGACAGCACCCAATGTCCCCCTAGAAGAAAAATATCGTCCAAGATTTCCTCGATATAGGACGACATACACAAAGATATCCGCAATTGGGTTGTCAGAATATAATTGTGTGATGTTGATGGATGCCGATACCTTGGCAGTAGGTGACTTGAAGGATTTGTTAACTTGCAGTATCTTCACAGAATCACAACATCGAGTCGCAACGACGTTGGATCTGTATCATCGATATTGGCATTATTTCAATACAGGCTCAATCCTCTGGAGGACATCATCGAAGGAAATGGATCGAGTCTTTAGTCTAACGAAGGACCCCACCTGGATGAAAGCATTTACAAGTGATCAAGATTTTTTAAATGAAGTCTACCCGGAACGATTGAATAATACACTTAACTGGGAAATCATGCTAGGAAAGGTCACTCAAATACCGGGGGGACAAGTCGTAGATATGGGATGGAGGTATAATGCACAGACCCATGTTGAAGTCCAACGAACTGAATGGTGGGAAAATCATCGACCAGATGTTAGAATTCTTCATTATACACAGAAAAAGGGTTGGCAATGTGAGGAACGACATATCCCTCCACCACCGTTGTCCGAGATGCCTCCCGATTGTAAGCAAAAAAGGACTACTCCTATATGCTTTTGTCGAGAGTCACATCTCTACTGGAATGCATTGAGTGAAGCAAAGGCCTTGGCAGATCAAGCATTGAAAGCATCGAACCGTCAAGAAACGACGTAAGTTCGTTTCTTGCCCATGCCTCCCGCGCTGGTTCGTGTTCGGGAGTGCATCGAAACGACAACACCCCCAGGGAGGGGTTCCCGTGTCTAGCCCGACCTACGGGGAAGAATTCCAGAGGTAGCATGAAACAATCATGAAACAATCTGATGATCTTCAGTAGGCTTCTTAATGTTTCTGAAGATGTTGGTAGTTTTGGGGGGCTTTGCCCGATTTTTGGTATGCGCCCAACAAGACTCATGTATGTCACAGAGAGCACGAGTACTCTTTGTGAAATAGGAGGGAATGCTCTCGATGATTTTGATACCAGGCGAATTATGACTCATAGGGAATCTCCCATCTATGTTCACAATGGGTACACTCACTGAAACGGCTTTTTCTCTGAATCTGTGGGTCGGTAAACCCTCCGCACCAGGAAAAAAGGCCTCTTCAAACCTATGTTCCTTTTCCACCCACATTATGCCTGTCGGATGGTGCTGGTAGGGAGTGAAGTTTGATCAAGGTCAAGAGGATCTCGTTGACGAGTATGACACTTATAGGATCATTCTTAATCGAACATACTGTGCGACAGGTCTAGCGTGTCGATCGATATACTCTATCGAGCATATAGCCAATGATCATCAAGAAGATCATGACACCGATTAGTGACTCGAACACTTTGCATTAGGGAAAAAGAGCCCCTTTCAAACTTTTGTTCCCGCTCCCACCCACATTCTGCCTGTCGGATGGTGGTAGGGAGTGAAGCTTGATCATGGTCAAGAGGATCTCGTTCACGAGTATGACAATTATGGGATCATTTCTTCATCGTACATCCTGCGCGATAGGTCTATCGTGTTGGTCGATATAATCTATAGAGGATAAAACCAATGACCATCCAGATCGTGATACCGATTAGTGACTCGACGCAGACAGTTACTGCTTCTTCCGGACTACTAGACGCCACTTCCAACGGAGGATGGTCGACTTGGACTGTGGATGGAGGAGGAGGATCTTCAAGTTCGAATTCATCCACCGAAGAAGATGTACTACTAGTAGGCACCGATTCTATGGTGGCGGGACGTCGTCGAGAGTATTTCCAAACTGTACTGATCATCTGTAGCCTTTTTCGATCTGATTTTTACTTTTTGTTGGTTCCCATGAGCAAAATGGAAATCGTATGTGTACATTTATTTCTATGCATTGTTGACATTCGTCCTGTTGTCGCGCCATTGCTCAGAAGTTCGTTGGTGGGTTTCCCCACGACTGATTTGATCCACGTTTCGAAGATAGCTCGGAACAATTGTATGTGCATCACATACCGTTCATAAATACATACTCCGCAGAACCTTTCAGAAAATCATTCGCGTCATAGTCGCTGCCGTATCGTAGATTTGTCTCTTGACCAATCAAAATACGTGAAGACGAAGGAACGGATATCGGGTTTTTGTTCGGAGCAATCGTCAGAAACCTCCTCCTCTTAATTATGGACAACGCCCATTGAACACTCCGACGGGAAATTACAAGAAGTGCCATTTTTCGTTGGACTTCATTCTCCCGGCACATTGATGCAGATCGTAAAACCTTCCGTGGATCAGACGATTTCGGGGACTCAAATCTCTAAAAAAAGACACCGGTGGGCATTTTATACCTATTGTTTTTGTTTCCTTGGAAATGTCCTCCTCCTCTCGTTCTCGACCACGAAAAAAGTGTAGATCGGTATCTTCCTCTTCCAATGAACGAGAAGAAGTGGGTGAAGATGACAAGGGCGAGGAAAAGGACACGAGCAGCGATGATAGCAAGGATGACGACGATGACGATGACGATGACCACGACGAAGATGAGTCCTCAGAAGAGTTGTTGTCCCACTCTTCCCTACGTCGTCGAAGCTCAAGGGGGAATTCTTGTATGAATGAATTAGCAAAGGATATTTGTTTGTTCCGGAAACGGGTCCTATTCATTACGGGTGCGGGGATATCCGTCGCAAGTGGGATCCGTCCCTTCCGGGGAGAGTCCGGAGTCTGGACGAGTACGATTTGGACGAATGCGACCCGTGAAACCTTTCGGAAGGATCCTCTGATATGGTATAATCAATTTTGGTTACCCAACTTTATGAAATGTCTCCCCAAAATGGTCCAACCAAATCCTGCCCATCATGCCCTGGCGGGAATCTTAAAGCGATATCCTGACACTCTACATATGATTACTCAGAATATTGATGGATTACATCTACCCTGTAGGGATCGACTTGTGGAGGCACATGGGAGATTAGGCTTATATAAATGTATTCCGGATGAAGATTCAGATACCGATTCTGAGTCGGATGATGATGATGAACGTGAGGTCCATTTAGGTCATCGAAGGAAACGTCGATTGGCGAGGAAGAAACAGGTTTGTCCCTATCAACAATCGGAGTCCTTATCTGTAGACGATGTTGAACCGATTGGAGTCCGGAAGACCTTGAAGATTGGGAAGGGTCGTCTTTCGGTCGCACCACGTTGTCCACACTGTTCGAATGCTGTGGCACCCCAAGCCTTACTATTTGATGAGGGATATCATTCACATGATTTTTATCAATTTCAAAAAATGGAGGATTGGTTAGGTAAGGCAGAAGTCATTGTCTTTGTGGGGACGTCCTTTGCGGTACGACTACCAGAAATCGCATTAGAACAAGCACGGAAGAAACGGATTCCTGTATATAATTTCAATACACAAGATATGTTAGAGGCTACATCCCGACTGGATGCTACCAATATCAAGGGACGCAGTGAAGTCCTCCTCCCTCGTCTCCTTGAGGAACTTGAAGATTTGGAGACTCTACTGGGAATCGTACCACCGATGGATGATGATAATGATGAAGACGTCGAAGGAGGAAAGGAGCTAAACGAATCGCATCCACCGCCAACAATGTCAAACGCTTGTCTGGCGTTGGAAGCGACTATGTCTCCTACAGATTCTTTTGCTGAGCCATCGACGGTTGCCGAAGCTTCGGCTACCTCTGCGGCGCAAACTATTCAGGTCAAGACATGATCCCATACATTTGGGTTTTGGGCCCTTCGCCGTACCAGTATATACCTTCTAGGATGGCGCAGGTTTTCATCAATTCAACAACAACTGGGGGAATGCGTACTATGCATGAATGATTTGTAAAGTCACCGTTTTTGGGCTTACTGTACGCTGTTTAGTCACGTTTCGTGTTCGGCATCAACTAGTAGAAGCCTCCCATTTTTTCCCCCGTGTCCCCCCACTTCCCCCAATGGGATCCAAATTCTACATGTGTGTGTGTGTGTGATTTACGAATATATGGAATGCTATCGCTTTGATTTCTTTGTAGTTCTTGCTGGTGGGATAGGTTCATCATCTTCATCATCTGCTGGATCATCATCATCATCATCCATTTCATCTGCGGCGACCGCTGCAGCTGCAGCAGCACCTTCATCTTCATCATCGTCACCACCACCATTCCCATCATCATCCTCCTCCTCCTCATCATCATCATCTTCTCCATTCTCATCATCACCATCATCTTCATTATGGATAGAAGCTGCTCTTGATTTCCATTCTGTTTTGGCATCGGGAGAAAGATCGGCCCATTCCTTAGCGACAATCGTAATGACATCCTTTGAGGCAAAGTCTGGATTTGCACTCTTAATAGTTGGATAATGTTCTTGCATATATAATGTATATCCGGTATGTTTTCGTTTTTTCCGATTTGGATTTATTTTCCTTGCACGGGGTTTCATTTTCCTTCCACGTTTCTTTCCCTTATATTTTGGTATCCCATTTTCATCCAAGGGTGCCATCTCATCAGGATTCATCTCTTTTCACAAAACAAAAAACAAAATGAACGATAGGAATTCGAAACAAGACAAAAATTGCCGTGAGACAACCAAATCAACCTAAATGACAGTGAACGACCCAGTGTGTGTCTCCATACGCTCCACTTTCTCCCCTTTATTCTCAAAATCAAATTCTTAGCGCAAGGAAAACTTGCGTAGTCGTGACGGTATACCTGCCCCCACCCACACCACCACATACACACAGACATCACTAACCTCCACATACCGTAGGCTTCAGCGACAATGGTCCTAGTAGAAGAAGTACTCGTAGTGAAACCAAAACGACGTGCCATTGCATCGGCTTGTTGACGAAGTCGTTTCGCCCGTTCTTCGGCAAGATCAGCTTCTAGGATCAAGTAATTTACCAATGCTCGCATAGTTGGATTGCCATTACTGCCGTTGTTGCTGTTGTTATTCGTATTGTGATTGCTGTTGTTGTGACTACCATGTTCGTTGTTGGACCGATTCCCACTATTCCCCCGTACGGCAGCGACTATAGCCATGGCGTCGGCCATACTTGTTGTATCGCTCTAGAGATCTTTAGTCTGCCAAAGCCCCTTTTGAGTGGTTGTGGTTATGTTGAGAAGCTGAAGCTAATGGATGGATGGATAGGATTTATCTTTGGGTTGTTTTTGCTTTCAATCACTTAATCGGTGGCATAGGACGTGACAGAAAAAATCCAAAAGGAATCAAGAGGTGATGTGGATCCGCTTTCCTTGGAAGATATCTCAAGTGTCTGAGAGGTGGACCTTTTAACTACGAAAATTTGGTAAAGGTGTAATCCATCAAGAAATTTGACGGTGCGCGGTCGGTGGATGAATAACGAAACTCCCCCCCCAAAACCCTCTTCGGTTCCTTTTCCATATATCTTGGTTTTTGGTTTCCCTCCAACACCCGTTGGACTCCATCGATCTCTCCCGCCCTGACTATAATTAACTGTAAAGTATGGTAGCCTTCGTTCCAACGCCTTGGTATATCACGGTTCCAACGGACAGGTGCACTGTAATTAATTGGAGAGGGCCAGCGACTGTTCCCGCGCCTTTCCTTTCCAAAGTCCCTAGAAAATTTCGGTGGGAAAGGAGGAGGCGGGCCGGATGTCACGTGGACACGCCCTCCTGCTTAGTTGTTGTGCAATAGTCACTGACACGGTACATTTCACTTTTCTAACACCTAGAGTTGTTCCTTTGCCCTCCCCGAACTGTTTTCCATTTTACCCCTGGTCTTCACCCATCAAAAAAACGAAACAGCTATGGGAAGAGATCGGGGACGAGATCATTATGACTATAGGATAAGCCCAGACGGTGTCGAGGTAGAAATTGTGGTCAATACTCACAGTCAAGCCCCCATTCCAGATTCGAGCCATTCGGAATCGAGTTTTGAGGTAGTCTATGATGATAAGGGGACGACGGTGACAACGTATTTGGAGGAACTTCCATTATTAGAGGGACGTGTCCGATTTTCTGATTGTGATGAATACTTTACGATACAAAGTCGTGAGGATTTAAGTCCAATCGAACGAGAGGCTGTCTGGTTTCGGAAATCCGACTTGAAACGGATGAGGAAGGAACATGAACGGAAGGCCATGAATGGAATTACAGACTCCCATTCATCCAAGGACCCACCTCAGAATGATGAACTTCAAGAAGCCTTACATCAGTTGATGGCAGTCTCTGTCGTCCTTGAGGAACAAAGACGACAACGTGAAGAGAATGTACATGATCCTGAACTCCTATCGGACAAGTATCAGACATTCATCCGTCGATCGCGGTATTCTATGTTTATTTCCAATTTGGTTCGAGAAGAAGGGAAGAAACACGGACTACGGTGTCATCTCCCCTTGAGTAGGATTTCTGACGGTCCACTCATGTCAACGAAATTTGAGATTCCACAAGGCTGATGCGTGGGAAGTCGTTGATCTCATGCCATACATGCGCCACACACCCAACATCGGTATTGGACTGTTGCGTTGCTCTTTTTATTCACGAGCATATCGCACTTTCAAACTCTATCTTTCCTTGTTCTTGAGACGTTCTTTTTGACGTACTCTATTTCCCTTAGGAGTATTCGGTCCAATACCCTTTTTTGCGTGGGCGGGGGGGACACCTTGTCTCCCCTGTGTGCGCGAACTATTCCTTCATGTGCCAACTACTAAGTGTGATGTTTGGTATCCCAAGTAAGAAAGTGGAAAGAGATCATGGCATATTGACACATGATCTCATCTCCACCAGATTAAGGAATCATCTAAGCTCTACGTATGATACAGTAGTAGGTCCCACTTCAGTAGATGGTCCGACGAAATCATAGCACTCATGATTCACCATGGAGTAACGATGCTGTTTCGCCTTCCAATACTTTCGACATCTCCGATGTACGGCGACTATCATGAACAAGGATAGGACGAAGATAGCAATCCCATGACCTCCTTTATGTTCGGAAACAGAAAGACTGCTACCAGCACCACCCTGCGAAAGTTCCATGTCGGGGGGGATGTAGTCACCCATGGGGGCAGGAAGTGGAGGCACCTGTGGTCCAAGTAATATAGTCCCTGCATGGGCTCCATGCATTGTTTGATGAATTGTCCCATCGGCGTTTGCAGTCGTTAAATTTCCCAAACCGTCAATCTCGCCGTAGCAACCAAAGAAGAGCCTTTCGGGTTTAGTCCCCTGAGGATTTTCACCCCAAACTACCTCTAGCCCCGTGGATACTGGGGGGAGTTGTTGAGTGATGATATGATGAGATGACCTCATAGTACAACTCTCCTCGATCGTGTCACGAATATTTGTTCGTCCCATACTCTCAGGATTCCCTCCGTGTCTATCTTAACAGAATAACAGAAGATGCCGGCGTCGTAGGCTGTCCGATAGGCAGCGATCGGATACCCATGTTCATCAAGTCGAAGGCGAATCGTCCCAGCATCATCGAAAACATTTCGGACAAAGTCGGCTGATATAGCTATTGGACCAAACTTTTGGACAGGGTGAGGATTCTTGGAATAGTTTTCACCCTCCGGTATTACCCAGATCTGATTCTGAACCATTCCATTTGCCTCGATGTTTCCAGATGTTCTTTCGATGACTGAGAGGTAAAACATTCGTCTCCCACTTGGAGACTGACTTACTGTGAGTCCCGAATATCCAAGGAGGGTCCACTTTTGAACGTCAGCACTTTGAAATAGAATTGTATCTGGGGTAGTGCAGTCTTCGAACTTGACGGGGAGCGAGGTAAACACACAGGCCGTCGAGCGAGATATTCTGGAAATTCCCACCGTCCACTGTAGTCCCCGTCGAAGAGCGATGTCATCGGAACAATTCTGATAAAATCCTTCCCATGAAACGAAAAACTCCCCGTCATGCATCGCATAGGTCCGTGGTTCAACTTTATAGTAGGAATGACTAGCTCCAAGACAACAATCCAACATACAATCGCTATTCTGGACCTCCAGGTTAGTACGAAAAAAAGACTGCAAACCGATAGGACGTGTATCATATTTGGCAGTCAAGATTTCCCAGTTCATGCTTTCTCCGTCGAAGTAGCCTGTGTAAAATGACGATCTACCTTCGTCGATGACTACCTAATGCGTTGCGTCAAGAAAGATAGAATTTCAGTTGAGTGGGTATCCTTGTAGACAGACCGTCGTATAATCATAACCAAACAATCGATACCACCTTACGTACATTTATTAGATCCAGCCCTCTGTGATGAGTCCCATCGACGTCCCAACGATCTACGAGGAGCTCGGCATGGAAACAGTCTCCGGTCTGGGTATCGACATCGCAGGTATACAATCCCGCGAACGCAGAGCCCTTGTGTTCTCCTCGAAGTTCCGTGGACAAGGTCGACGTAAACCAAAGTTTTTTTGTTGTTGACATGATTGTCCCGGTATTATTTGTGTGATGTGGATCCACTGTGAGAGTCGGAGGTTTGGCCTAGTAGAGAGGTTTTCTTTCGGAATCATAGACAGTGACCCACCGGGGAGCTAAAAGATCTTCCGAAACTTCGACCAGAACGATTCCACAACTGAATTTTCCGTAGTGGCTACTAGAGTGTTTTTCGAGATATCAGGCTCTTCAATCACAGGTTCACAGACGCTGTCGGTTGTTCACTCTCGCAACCACATCAGTTATAGCGTAGACAGCGAGTGGAGGACAAATCCATATTGTACGCCAAAAGAAAACTCGCCTGCCAAAACAAAACACAGGAGAACGATCGAGATGAAAACTTCTAGTAGAATTCATTCGTTCCTTACCCAATACCAAACAATACCAGGCAGGCAAAAATCGAAACCACATGAATGATTCTGTGAATCCAAGACACGATGCGTATTACACTTAACGTATCTATTTCTTCCCTTGGGGAGCCGGTGTACCTTGATTCATTACCCCAAACCATCCTACGCCAGCGAAAACACTAACACCGAATCCAGCGGCGACCTTTTTCTTCTGCGCCGGAGAGAGGTTCTTTACCCGTTCCATGGCCGTCTTCGACTGGCCCAGTACAAGCTCCTTCACATCCACGATCTTTGTCTTCAAGCTTCCAATAGCGCTATCTACTTTGCCCTTTAGAGACGCGGCTGCGGCTTCCGCGGCAGCGAGGGCTTCGGCTTCGGCGGCAGCAGCAGCGGCTTCGGCGGCAGCTTTGGCTTCAGCCTTTCGCACACGCCAAAGTGTTAGTCGACCGACTAGGTAACTAATCGAAAATCAGGGTGCCAGCAACATAAACTTACCTCTGCGATAGCGGCGGCTTCTTGCGCAAGACGTTCTGCCTCGGCGATGGCGGCAGCCTAAGATTCCAAAAGGTTAGACTCTCACACATTCAGAACGGATGAATATCACCGGACGCCACACAATTCTACGTACTCTTTCGGCGGCAGCAGCTGCTTCTGCTGCTTCGGCGGCCAGTCTTGCTTCCTCCGCAGCCCGCTCTGCTTCCATTGCAGCCCTTGCAGCGGCTTCGGCAGCTGCAGCGTCGTCA